>Ga0209208_10004618_pt1 | contig 19461 bp, 18 predicted proteins | sample S1TSphfallax_3_FD_187694 | JGI IMG/M metagenome (GOLD analysis project Ga0209208, IMG submission 187694) | Host-associated microbial communities from peat moss isolated from Minnesota, USA - S1T2_Fd - Sphagnum fallax MG (SPAdes) (version 2) | ecosystem: Host-associated > Plants > Peat moss >... | reverse complement strand
GCACATTTAAAAAGTACTTACCTTCCCAACCTATTTATCTACCTAGCTAGGTAGGTACCTAGTTTGACCTACCCACCTAGGTTGACCTATGTACCTACCTACCTAAATACCTACCTATATGAATAAGTATTTAACCTAGGAAAATAGAACCTACCTACCTATTTTTTTACCTAAGTAGTTAGGTTGGTATGTAGCCTAGGTTTGTAGGCACCTATTTATGTACCTACCTAGGTACCTACTAATTTAATATTTTTATTTTTTATAAAAAAAATGTAATGCCACGTGTCATAATATAATATCATCAAAGTATTTGAATTGAATGTCCTAGATTATTTCAAAATAATAATAATAATAATAATAATTTAAATAATAAATATTAAGACACATGGCAGCACATCATTTGCCCTCAATTATGACCAAAATAGTTGCATCTTAATCGCATGTGACAATACGTATACAATGAAATCAAAGGATGAAATGTATTTGTTGATTTTTTTTTCATACAATACCCTTTGTCATTTCCGACTAATTTATCACATGCGACTTGTTTTAGGCGACTAAAGGGATTTTAGTTGTAAAATGTCTCTTGCGACTAAAATTTAGTCGCAAAAACTAGTCGAAAATACATGTTTTTCTTCTAATGTTTGTAGTTATTACTCATAGACTTGTTAATCATTTGTAGATCAAAAATCAATATTGTGTTAACTACAGGATCCTCCATATGTTCTTCATCTTCTATATTCTCCATATGTGGTTTTTGTATTTCATAATCTTCATCTTCCTCCTTCATATTAAAATTCTCTACTTGAACTCCATTTACATTCTACTCCTAATATACTGGCATTTGTTCTTGTTTTTTAGCTTCAAATTCCATGTACTTGTAAAGTTTGAGCTTATTCACATTAAGTAGCACATGGTTAGTTTCAAACTTCTCAATTGTCACTAATAACATAATGTCATTTGGCAACACATATTGTACTTTGTATTGTCCAAACCATTTCCTAGTAAACTTTCCTAGGTGTGATTTATTGCCCTTTGGAAACCAAAGAACATAATCACCAAAATTGAACTATTTTTCTAGATTCTTTTGTTGACTACATAATATTCTATTCCACTACTAAATTCATGCAGTTTCTATCGCTCGCATTCTCATTTTTTGCAACTTTTCCAGTTTTGTAATTTTGTTAGTTAAAACTTTCACCAGAGTATTGTCTTTCTCATTTCCACCAACAACTAAAACTATGTACCTTATGGGCATCAATGGATGTAATCCATACATTAATTGATATGGTGTATACCCTGTTACTACTTTGTATGCAGTTTTGTATGAAAATAACACTATAAACAAATGTTCATCCCAATCTGTTTTATTTTCACTAACTAACTTGGTCAATAGTGTCCCAAACACCTTATTGGTAGACTTAACTTGCCCATTCCCCTTAAGATAATAGGTTGTAGAACTGACATGTTTTAACAAAAATGATTTGTCAAATATTTGATGTCATCATTAATGAAATGAACTCCCTAATCTATGACATCCAAACCTAGTTAATATGCATTCATATAATTTTTTTGTTGTGATTGTTGAAATATTAGTTTTCAATGCTCTTGCTTCCACCCACTTTGTCGCAACCCCACTTTGGCCAAGTGAAGCCCAACACTCCCAAAGTTGGGGACTTGGAGTCCTCCGGGACTCCCGAATGTTTAGAGTTCGACAACAGAGGCCAAAACACCTTGAATTGGGGTGTTCTTGGTGTCATTGGAAAGGTCTTGAAGCGTAGATATCGAAAATGGACTCGCATTGGCCATTTGGACATCTGCAGCCCAAGTTATGGGCAAAAGAAAGGCCGGGAGTCAAACTGGCAATTTGACTCCCGACCACTAAAAGTCGGGAATCGACCTCTTCCCGACCTCCGAATTAAGATTTCAACACGGCGTTGAAAAGATCTCGACGAGGGCTACAACTTTGGTTCACACCTCGTTGCAATCAGACTCTGTAGTCGGGAGTTATGAGTCCCCAAAGTCCCGGGACTCCAACCGGGACAGTTTCGGGACAATTTCGGGACTCCAACTTGGGAGTCCCAGGAAAAAGAGCCATTTGGATGTAGCCTCGGCGGAGCGTTGCAGAGAATACTATATGGGAGAAGGTGGTGGCTTCCCCTGAGTCTGGGCCGTGATGTGTCTTGTGGTCCAAAGTGCTCGTGGCTTGTCCCAACACCGAAGGGGGTCCTGGAATGTGAAACTAACCCCGTGTGGTTGGTTTTTAGATGCAGATTCAAGCTTGATCTACTAGTCCCTCTTCCTAGTCTAATCTCGGGACTTCTAGCACGCCCCTCTACCCCTCTATAGTGCTGGAAGTCAGGAGCGCCCTTCCGAATCCCAATTCCGCAATTCTACATAGGTGAACCCTCAAGTGGGTTCCCCCCGGGACTTGGGAGTGCATCACACTTGGTAGCATAATATTTGGCTATAAGAATATATTTGTTTTTTGTATATCTTCATGTTGGTTTAATTAGCCCCACAAAATCAAGTTCCCATTTCTTAAATGGGTCTTTTGGAAGACTTGTGACTAGTTTTGCAAGACTTTGAGTTGTCAATCCTCCTGTTCTTTGACATGCATCACAAGATCTACAATAATTGATGCACCCTAAGCTCCTCGATGGACTCAACTACGAATCCAAAGGTGAAAAGAACGGAAGGAGAAAGAGTTGGGGTGCACTCCTTGGCTTGCAGCACTTTGGGGGTAGAGGGGCGTGCTGGAGCTCCGGGATGAGGACCAGGAAGAGTGACAAGCATCAATTACTCACATGGGCATGCACAAACAAAACAACAAGTTGGTTAGTACGTAGTTGGAACACTTTGGTTCACGAACGAACCACAAGCAAACACGAACTCACAAGACCCACCATGGCCCGGACTTGGGAGAAGCCACCACCTTCCCCCTTATAGTACACTCTATGCTTGGCCATAAGACCATCACCCAAATGTCATTTTGTCTCGGGAGTCCCGAAATTCTCACAAATGGGACTCTCATGACTTTAAGGGTCCATAACTTTGTGTGTAGACCTCCAATTGAGATGAGGTCTAAAGAAAAGTTATAGCCCTCGTCAAGAACTTTTTAACGGTATGTCACACACCACCTACATGCAAGGAAATTAGGGTGATTCCTGGCCCTTCTTTTGGCCATAACTTGTGTTTAAAATGTCCAAATGGGTGATGCGAACCCATGTTAGACATCTACGTTCTAAGAATTTTCCAATGATATAAGGAAATCCTCAATCCAATGGGTTTTGACCCCTACAATCGCTCTTTGAAGATTTGGGAGTCCATCAAGATTCTAACTCCCAAAGTGGGAGCTCACTTAGGAGTGTGAGGGTTCATTCCTTCACACTTTCCTTGACGTGCTCCCAAGTTCCTTGTTGGACCCAACTTGGGTCCAAGTCAGTCAAACAACGGAATTGTTTGGAACTCGAGGCACGCTCCCAGCTCTCAACACTAAAAAAGGTAGAGGGGCGTGCTGAAGCTCTGGGATGGGACTAGAAAGAGGGACAAGCTTTAGTTACTTACTTAAACTTGCATCAAACCAACCAACAAGTTGGTTAGTTCACATTTTGAAGCACCCTTGGTGTTAGGACAAGCCATGAGCAACCCTGGACTAACAAGACTCACCATGGCCTAGACTCAAGGGAAGCCACCACCTTCCCCCATACACTATTCTCTGCGTCTTTTCGCAACACCTACATCCAAATGGCTTTTTGTCTCGGGACTCCCAAAGAGGAGTCCTGAAATTGTCCCGGTTTGGACTCCCGAAACTTTGTGAATTTATAACTCTTTGCTCAAACCTCCGATTGGGATGAGGTCTAAAGCAAACTTGTAGCTCTCCTTGAGAGCTTTCCAACGGTGTGTTACACTCCACCTGCACACACCAGGGTTGGGTCGATTCTCGATTTTTAGTGGTCGGGAGTCAAACTGCCAATTTGACTCCCGACCCTTCTTTTTGCCATAACTTGTGCTGCGGATGTTCAAATGGCTCATGCGAGGCCATTTTTGACATTCACACTTCGATAGCTTTCCAATGATATAAAGAACGCCTCAAGGCGAGGTGTTTTGTTCCCTGCAATCAAACTCTGAAGTTTCGAGAGTCCCAAAGGACTCCCAAGTCCCCATTTCGGGAATGTGAGTGTCATCCTCACATTCCTCCAAAAGTGGGGTTGTGACATTCCTACACTCTTGGGAACATAGGATGTGACTCCCGAGCTTCCCTCTTGGGCCACACCCTTGCAAGCCTTTACCTTGGTAGCAAGCCCAAAGTTAGGGTTGCGACAATAATCGTACACATCTTTGTACATAGTTGGCCATTAATATCCAACATCTAATATCTTCCTTTATGTTATTTTAGTTCTAAAATGCCCTCTTGAGGGTCCTTCATGGAGTTCTCTCATCACCATTTGTGCTTTTGTAATTGTCGAACATTATCACAATCTGTTATTTTGGCCCATTTTGTACAATTCAACATGCTTTAGTGTAAAAAGTTATGCTCTCTTGAGCATTCTCTATTACTGTTATATCAATAACATGCCCTCAATTTATTTTATTTTCAAAAATTCTTTCACATCCTTTAGCCATTTAGGCTATGTGTAAAACAAATTTGCATTTGTGGTTTGATTAAGCACACCTATGGGTTTTGTAATATTTAGTAGTCTTGACAATGCATTGACAACTACATGAGTTCTGCCTAGCTTATACACTATTGTAAAGTAATATTCTAAGAACAATAACAACCATCTAGCTATTTTCCTTGAAACTTGTGGTTTGTTGACCAAATAGACCAATGCCATATGATCTACATAAAAAATGAACTTATTGCCCAGTTTCTAATGTTTGAACTTGTGTAAAGCAAAAACCATTACTAAAGCCTATCTTTATGTTGTGCTATAATTTTGTTCTACTATGTTCAAGAGCCTATAAGCATACACTATTGGTTGATCATTCTTTCTTGTCACATTTTGAGACAACATGGCCCCCACAACTAATAAGGATGCATCTATATGGACATGAAACTCCACCTGCCTGTTTAGTGATATCAATATCGATGCTTCAATATACTTTTATTTGATCAATTCCCAAGCCTTCTAACATTCTTCTATCTAAAGAAAAGCTTTTATCTTTCTAGTTAGCTTAATGATAAGTGCCATAATAACAACAAAGTTTTTGATAATACATTTGTAAAATTGTGCCATCCCATTGAATACTTGAATCTATTATGGATTTTTGGGTGGTGACATGTTTACTATTGCTTGAATCTTCTTTGGAATTTAGTAATTTCCCTTCTTTGGAAATAATAAAACCCAAGATCATCCTTGAAAATACCATGAATGCATGTTTGTTTGGATTCATATTAATGCCATATTCTTTGTACTTTTGAAAACATAATTCAAACTTCTATAAATGACTTTCCATGTCACTATACATTGTAAAATTATCTAAAATTATCTTCATAGAATTGTCAAAATATTTTCTAAAATGTTTTGATAACAATTCTCTAATAAGTTGGAGGCCCATTTTTCATTCCAAACGACATCACCTTCCATATAAAAGCCCATTAGTTTATAAATGCAATCTTGTATTTGTCTTTTGGAGCTATAGAAATTTGATGATATCCTGAATATCCATTTAAGAAAGAATATGCATCATACCCTACTACTATGTTCAACATTTCATCTATGAAAGGTAATGGGTATGGATCCTTTTTTGTGGCTAGATTTATTTTTCTGAAATCTATACATATTTTCAATTTGCCATTTTTCTTAAGTACTAGTATTATGGTACTAAAGAACCAACTTGTTTATCTTTAGTTGTTATACTTAAATTTTGAGTTTTCTTTGGTTTTAGCTTATACCAAAGATATCTCTTTAACTCAATAACTATTTTAAGCAATTGTCCCAAGCTCAAAGGATAACTTATTTTTAGCATCTGCTTACCAATGTCCAAAAAAATCTTTTTTATTGTGATCAATTTCTTTTGTGAATTCATTATTTCCTAATATTTCTATGTTTCCACAAGAGTAGTATTTGGCATACCCAACCAGGTTGTGTTCCATCCTTCCATGGATGTAAATGGCCTTTATATTTGGGTCTATGTTTTTTGAATCTATTGAATTGTCTCCACCATTGAGTTTTTCAACTGTTTTTCTTTCTCCTAGTCAACAACACTTTTTGTTTTTCTTTGTTTTCTATCCTTAAACACATGTTCTTTAATTATTTTACTTCTTGTGGTAATATTAACATCCACCACATTCACATTTGAAGTGATTGTTTGTGTCTCAACAACAAGTTGAACCTCTGCTATTGCCACAAATTTCCCATGAAATGTCTTCTACATCTTAACAAACTTTGGACATTTTATCATTTTATGTCTATTCAAACTATAGATGTGGCATGCATATGAAGATGTCTTTTGTGGTTTTTGACTTGATTATGTTACCTCTATGGTTGCCACCATGGTTTGTTCTTTCTTCTTTTTGCATGTCTCCACATTGTGATTCATCATCCCACAATTTGTGCAATTTTTATTAGTCTTCCTTGTGTTATTTTCTGTTTTTGCTAGTATTGCCTATTTGGTATTATGTGGTACTGAAAGTGCATTCCTTGCTTCTCCAATAGTCATGCCTTCTTCACACAACATTGCCGCCTCCTTACGTAGTTGTAGTGTTGACTGCTTCATCCTTATAGTCATAATTTTGAGGTATGATCATAAACCCACTCTAAACATAATAGTTAGAAAACTATTTGTGGCTAGTACTTGTAAACCATGAACCAACTTTTGAATCCGCTCATAGTAAACCTCCACCCTCTCAATCTCCTCTTGCTTCATATTCTTTAACTCCATGTATATTTGTTCGTCATTTTGAGTCTTTCGATGACATTTGCAAAATGCCTATGTAAGGTTTGAAAAAATATAGTCAAGAAATTTTGACATGTAATTATGACACTAGTTTGATGTTATATCTTTTAGCATATAATTAAACGCATTGATGATATGCTCTTCAAAAGTTTCTACATTTGCTTTTATTATAGAATTGAACATTCTGACATGAACATCTAAATCAACATCTTTTTTGAAATCAGGATACTTAATAGCTACCTTGTTTGGCCTAACATAATAACCATCTTTGTGATCAAGAATTGGTGCAATTACAACAAATGGTTATCGATATCCTTTTTCTTGGATTCATTGCATGTGCACTTCTATACCTTCTAGCAACCATTGAACTCATCAGTGGTCGATTTGTAATCCTATTCACACAAGTAGTCATTATCAGTTTGGTAAAAACCATTTAAAGTGTCCCAACAACTCCAATGGTTATTGTTGGTACTATTGTACTCCCATTAAGTTTCCTTCCTGTTGAGACTCCATTCAATCCATTACCCAATTTTGCTACAAATCTAATTAATACACCCCTTTTGACAATATCCATGGTGGGCACAACAACCATCTCAATTCCTATGGTTGTTATATTCACATCAAGTGATTGAATAACTACTACTCCAACAAGTTGTCTCTGAGTTTCAACAATTGTCATTTCTGACATGATTGGTAAAATTGTGTTGATTCAAAGGCAATGATGTTCCATTATGTGGTTACCCATTGGTATCCTTTGTGGTGCAAAATGTGGATGTAAATACACCTTTGGTTATTTATTCCTGGTGTAAATAGATGGACAAATGTGTCAACTTTGTGGTCCCAATTGGCTTCCCAACTCCATGCTTCTCAATTTGTTTTGGACTACAAGAATTCTTGGTTCCTATTCATGTGGTTGATACATTAATGTTCATGCCACATTTGGTAACTCCACATGTTTAGCAACACTTGTTTTGATGTGAAAAGGCACAAAAGGACAATCCATAATCTCATGTCCTTCTTCCTTATAGAATGCATAAACCCTTGAAAGTAATCTGGCCATTTTCAAGTCCATAGATTCATGATCTCGTGTTTCAACTATATACCTTGTTTAATCCAATTATGGATTCCCTTGATGTGAGTATGACTGTGGTACTTCATCCAACACATTCACTTGTGCCTCTGCATACTTAGATAATCGTAGGTAATTTTCCTCAATTTCCTCAACCACATCAATATTGGTGTTTTTTTTCCACCTCCCAATCTTCCACTAATTCATAATATTTTGGAAATGTGGTTTGATACACAAACTTGGGTTATATACCTCTCGTAGCATGCCTTCCTTGGCTATTCACTGGCTCTAAACTTGGGATTTCTTGTGTTTAATCAAGTATTCCAGAGTCCATGCTTTGTCTTGATCTCTTCAATTTTAAACCACATATTATGGCTAAAACATACACTACACCCCCTCATTTGGGCAAGTAGTTGATTGCATCTTTTTCTATGGAGATCATCATCTATTATTGTGCCTTCTCCAAAGACCCCCATTCCATACTTCACACCATACCACCTCTTGTGGTAGAAATGACATGTGCCTTATAAATCTTTGCTATGTTTTCACAACTCATTTATTCAACGTCAAATTCTGATATGGGGTTTTTGTAGGCCCTACATACTCTTTTCCATTTTCAAGATTGTTTTTTATTTGTCTCTCAATAACTTGCCAATTTGCCTCCAAGTCCAATTGTTGTTATAAAGTCCAGCTCACTATCCCATTCATCTTATTTCACAATTCTTCATCTTCAAAGTTTGTAGATCACTTTGCAATCCTTACGATGTTAATTGTTTAAACCTCTGATACTTTCTAACATACCCCTTAAATTGTGAAGTGAAAAACAACACTACTTGTCTAAACACTCTCATCTACAATATACATATTTTTTTGTAGAGAACCTTGCCATTACTGAAAGAAAAAACAGAAAAAATAGGAATAAAAGTTCCCACAAGATGGTTTCCAAATGGTAGAAGTGAAATTTAATTCCTACAAAATATTTCTCACTATTGTAACAACATATTTGCATTTCACATGCATACTTCACTAATCCTACCTTAATTGTCAACATTCTTAACATTGCCATTCATTAAAACACAAGATTCATGTTTATTTCATATAACCAAAATTTGCAATTTAGAATGCATTGTAAAAAACTCTAGAAACATTTCACCATATTCTCATACTAAAACAATTCACACAATAATATGAACATTAAATTCACTATAAAAGTCATGTGATTTTTTGTATTATTATAAACATGAATCAAAATACAATAGGATCCCATGTTTTGTTGAAAAAAATCCCAAAACAATAATGATCAAAATAGAGATTGTGGTTTTTTATTACAAGCGCCTATAGCTCCTCTCACTCTTCTCTCCAAAACTCAATGTCCAAGAAATTTTCCCTTATTTTCCAAAACTTTTTCCTTTTAAACAATCCCCATCTCTTCATCATGATCAAAACCAACAAGTATTCAAAATTCAAACTAACAATGTTCCCTAATCATTCTCTATCCTAAATGCCTTGTTCATCCAAAATCATGTACTCATCCTACCTCCTTACCAAAATGCTAAGAAATTTTTACATAAATTCTATTGCATATGGATTAAAACTTATATTGCAAACAATTGAATGTGTTTACACCTTAATGCATGTGCCCCATTTTTAATACATGATTCAAACCCAAAAACAATATTTGTCAAACCAATAATAAAATTGTTCCATGAAGGGGCCCAAAAAAGTTGCATTTCACGAACAATCTTCATACTAATGCAATACCAAATACATAGTGGAACATTATTTTATTGAGTCACATGAGTTGTCTAGCATAGGCCTTATCTACACAAATGTTAATGTTATAAATGTTAATGGCGTAAACCCTAGTGACACAAGCCCTAATGGCATAAGCCTTAATGACATAAACCGTAGTGGAATAGGTCCTACTAACATCTTGTTGGTAACATAAGCCACAATGACATCCATGTTCGTGACATCCATGTTAGTGACACAAGCCATAATGACATCCAAGTTAATGACATGTAAGTCAACATGATCTATAAGCCAATTCCTTATGGCTAACATGAAAACCTTCATTTCATGCCTTGCATAGATGGGAAATGGAACTTCATGTTCTACAATTGGCCTATTTGTGTCATGTCACCAAAGCACTGAAGGAATCATGTTCCACCCACCAAATTACTAGTTTTAGGACCACTTCCATTTGTGTTAACCTTTATCCTTCACATGAGTAGCTCTTATGCAATGACATCAAATTTGCACCATTCAATAATCACAAATCTTCTATCAAGTACTTGGACCACACAAAGTTTACACCCTTTCCAGAAAATGTGTTTTTTAACACTCAATAAACATCCTTTCAAAATTATGTGAAACCAATACATAGACTTTTAAATGATATAGACCTAGGTCCTAGTGACATAGGTTGAGTGACAAAAGTCTTAGTGATGTTGAATGGCATAGTTGAATGATAGAAGTTTGAGTGATGCATGAAGCCCTAATGGCACAAGCTTTAATGACATTAACATTTTGAAAAACTAGGTACCTTGGGTTGCATTTTTGGTAATGTTCATATTAATGTTTTCTTTCAAGATTCCCCCCTTTTGTCTATGTTGGTTAATGCTAAAGTGAGTTGGGCAAACATTTTGAGCTAAAGCTTACGTGAAGGTCCAAGGTCCAGATACCAATGAATTCAAGCAATCTTATTGGTTGAAAGCTTTAAATTGGTCCCAAGACCAAAAAGTGGCAAATTGAGGCTAAACCTACATGGCACCTATTTTAGATTTTAAATCAATTAGTCACAACCAAAAAATAGTGCTAAAAGGATAGCTCCTAATTTGAAGAACCAAGAATCATGCTAGGGACCAAGGTATAATTCAACTCAAGGATTCAATTTGCTTCAAATTATTCCAAATTGGTTCTCATGAAATTGGACCCCTAGACCCTTGTTGTTGAATTATTAATCTCAGAATAAACATTCATGAAAACCATTTCCCATTGAGACATTACAAGTAAAGACAAACGATTTTGGTACTTATTTGAGTGTTAATTCATTGCATTGGACATGGTAATAAAACATTGTTATATCACCATAACTTTTCATTGAATGTTGAAGTCCAGGTTGTTGTTAAGTGATATTTATAATTTTTTACTAATAAATAGCAACATGCATCCATCCAACATTTATCAAATTTTAAAGGCATGGTAGTTGTCACAAGCTTGATTGATATGACTTGTCACACACCCCTTGTTCACAAAAAGTTCACACATTGTGTGCATACTTTTAACAATATCAATTTCACATATGAGGCTTCAATATAGATGCCTTTAACTCCAAGTGGTTTTGATTTTCCTTAAGAAAGTGTTTTGCATTTTGGTTACCTTCATATATGGCCTTTTGATTGATTTCAAGTCTACAAGTACAACTAGTGGCAAAAGATGGCTTTCTCTCTTGTATGAATTTTAATAACCTTGTACTTGCATGTTCAATCAAAATTCTATTAGTTGGATCTTACTATCAAAACTTTATTGAAACCTTGCATATCTAAAGGGATTTCTAGATGGCCCTTAGCACATATGGCCACCCATAAGACTGAATCTTCCCCAAAAAAGAAAATATCAAATTACCACATGTTTAGGCAGGGTCATAAAAAACATTATAAAAAGAAAGAGAGGGCTTTAAAAAGGCATAAAGATCTGAAAAAATATTTCAACAAATTGATAATTATTAAATGTCCTGTTCTTCTCAATGATATGGAGAAAAACCATAAATTTCCAAAACTAACATTTAATGTCAAAATTATATTTATTTGAAAATAGAATTTGTAGCCCACTCAATATGGAACCCATGCATTACAAGACAATGTAATACCCTTTAATCATCCAAATATATAAGAGGTTATGGTTACAAAGTCCAAAATTCTATTGCATCAACTATTAAAAATCTATGCAAGTAGTGACCAAAATTCCACAACTTTAGTCCATCCCAGAACATGTTTAATTTTAATTTGCCTAGATTGTTTTGCAAAAAGGTGCAACGCAACCTATTCACTTCATTTTTTGATTAAATAATTGCATATCCATAGAATGTATGTTTTTTCACCCATGAGCCCTATACATGCAACATTTACAATTGTTGCCCATGGGATTCATTTAGGTTCATGGCTCAAAAAAGGAATGCCATGCTTAAGAACCTTGGTCACCATGACCATTTGGGTAAACTACCCACATATAATAGGGAGATTAGGTGTGGCATTACTATTTGAGTTCCTAATCATTACAACAATGCCTTTTGCCGCCACTATGCTAGGGTATCCAAGGTGAAGAATCCAACATATAGTCCCAAAGTTTAGTGCAGTTTGCCATCAACAATATAATTAACATATTTAGCCATTGATTTTCACTTTGCACTTTGGATTTGAAAAATTGATCTAATTTGTTGAAATTACATTCAACATGTTTGAAATCAATAAGTTCAAATTAGTGCACTTGTGGTATCATGCTAAACATGCATTGTTTTGGATTTGTTGACACATTTTTTTGTAAACGGCCACTTCTTTGATTCCAACAAAAGTGTTTCACCAAACTAATTTTTCCCCTTTCTACCACCACTAGTAGCATTTATTAAATAATTGGGGTTGAACTCCAACTTTGATGTTGGAGCTCAAGTAATAGTAATAGGAGGAAGTGAAGACACTTGTGATACATTTCCTTTCCCACTCCCACCATCTCTAGGAAATTGCTATTTACAAGGACAATGTTTGGGATCGCATTTGTGCCAAGGAATCAAGTTCATTTTCTTCTCGGGTTCCAAAGCCCCAAGCTACAATTGGTTCCTAGCTATCTAATACTAAAATGTTTATAGGGTGGTTGATTTGCTCGCCTTCACTTGTGGGCGGGCTAACATCCAGATTAAAATCTAGGTCATTTTTTAATGCTCAAGGATAGAACTTGGACACTCTTAATGTAGGGGGTGGTGTATCAGATTTTTCCATCCCTAATGATTCAATAACTATCTTTTTCTTTGCTGCATAATAGCTCCTTGTGTTCTTGCAGGGTTGAGCACATGTTGAACGCCTTAGTCTTTTAACTTCCACCACTTGAAGGTCATTCATCTCACCTTCTTCCCCTGAATCTAAATATTCAACTATCTCCTTGCTTGAACAATATTATTTGTTTGCACACATGGCAAACCTCTCTTGTTACCAAAAAGAGGTAAGTCCTCACTTTTGGAATCAACATCCCTACTTTATACTCACTATCCTCATTTCCATTCTAGGTTCAACCTCCACTATGAAAGGTGCATCCAATATTGCCACCTTCATAGGAGACATTTCAAGAAAAATTGTAGTTTCTACCAATTTCAAAGATGGGTTTAGTTCATCTTGAAATGCATTAGTTGGATGTTCAAATGTAATAGTATTTGTACGATCTTCCACACATGAATATTCACAACATCCTTTGTATAGTATCATCAAAGATGAATGGGTGGGACTCATGTTAGCTACTAGCCTAGGCATTAGTGTTAAGGCCATGTCTTTCAGAGAATTAGTCCCACTTGTAGATAGTGTATGTGAGCTTTCTACAATGGTGGCAATGAACATTTTGCTTCTTGAACCAAGACCAATACCACCCATGTTCATCAAAAGTATCTCTTTGATTTCTATTATGCTTGTTGCCAAGCTAGTAACCTTAGCTTTCACGCTTTCCCACATTGCACCATCCACATCATAACATTTTGACTTGTTGGTCTTAAACTACAACTTTGATTTTCTTTTGGTTTCCAAGGCAACTAGCTAATTAATGGCCGACAAATTCTTGCTCAAATGGCAAGTAGTTCAAATGGCTCAATAGATGGTGGCATCTATGGGTGATCCAAGACCTGATCTTTTGTTTCTTGGTGATTTCTAACAAACTACATTTTCTGAATGTGCCTTTATGATGCAAAAACAAATGGCAAAATTATTTTGCAAAATCATTTGTTTTGGCTTCTAAAACCTTTGAATATCATGAGGTGTGTGGGACATTATGACAATGTAATGGCAATCAGTTTGAAAACATTTTTGAGTTTTAATATAGAGGTGACAATGTTCTAATTTTAAAGTATCTCAAGATGGACTACATAAGTTGTCAAATGAATTTTTTCATAATTTTAGTTTGGGCCATTTTTCTTTTATTGTTGAAAATTTTAATAACCTAGATTGTAGCTTAATTATCTTCCCATCATCTTGGTAATTAGTGCCCAGGTACAAAACATAGGTGCAAGATTAATAAATTTTAGTGAAATGAAAGTGTGTGGTTCTTGTAGGTTGAAATGCAGACCTTTATTTTTGTAGTTGTATTGTTCATGAAATAATATAGCTTTTTGTTCGTCAAGGAAGCCCCATCATTTCAACTCAAGTAATTTTATTATTATAGGTTGAAAAATTGATGAGGATTAATGGCTGATAGAAAAGATTAATTCACGGGTGTTTATGAACATGGCAAATACTTGGTTTTTTTCACCAGAACACTCTAGGTTGGAAATGAGTTATGTTGTAATGGTTGTGTGTACAATCTAGTTATTACTTGAATAATGAATATTTAAACCAAATATTGTTAAAACTGTCAAGTTATATAGAGCAAGAGTTTTGGGAATTTTAAACACAATATGAGAGGCTAATGCATCATAGAATTTGTATTATATTACATATTTTCAGCAATGGAATCAGACACTTCTATGGAAGTTTAAACAAAGTAATCTCAAGCACAATTCAATATCTCTAAAATAATAGACATGGTAATATGGAGCTTATAGAATTATGAACTCAATCGTAAAATGAAAACCTATATTTAGGATGTTTTAAAACAAAATGGATATGAACCCATGTAGCCATGAAAAATCCTAAGTGCAAATTAAGCAAAATGTAAGTTTAGATAATATTAATTAATTTTTGAGCTCATCCGCAGTCTAATATTAAGAAAATCTTGTTAGCTTTTGTTATGAAAACAAATATTGCTTGTATGTATTGAGTAATTTGCTTAAGACCTTGTTTGAAAGCTCAACTACTAGGTTTCATTGTTGGAGTTTTGTGATCTTGTTGGGCTAGGGAATGGTTATTCTTGTTCAATTTTGCTTTTGAATTTGCATTGCTAACTTTTTGAACTTGTCAATTCCTAAACCATTTCATCCACAACACAAGTAGTTAAAATTGCCTAACCAAAATTGGAATTAGACTAATTGTAAAAGATCAAACAAATTCTAGTACAAACTATCAATGGGTACAATAGTTGGGTACAAATTAAAATTGGTATTCAATCAAAATCCTTATGTTTTTTTCTTGGTAGACTTCTTGGTTGATGTTAATTTCTTTGGCTTTACAATAGTAAGAAGAGGTTGATTCTTCATACATTGTGGGCTTTTCGCACCAGTTATCTCTTTCATCATTGAGGTTTTTCACCCTTGGAAGGAATAGAACCCATATTTGCTTAGGTAATTCACTTGAGACTAGTTTGAAAGCTCTAAGTACTAGTTTCCATTTCTAGCCTTTTGTGACTTTGCTAGGCTGTGGGGATGGTTCTTATAATTCCTCAAACTCTGCTTCTATATTTGAGTCACCACCTTCCTCCTCTTAAGATTCATTAAATCTTGAATTGTTAGGGGAACTCAAATGTTGAACATGTTCTTTCAGTTTTGATTGTGACTTTGATGATTTCCTTCTTTCTAAAAGGGATCCATATTTGCACTTCAAATGTTTTTTCTTGGGTTTGATGGCCAATGCCAATTGCTCCTCATCACTTTTAGAATTTTCATCTAAATTGCTTGATAAAAATACTTGGACTACCTTCTGATGTTTGGAGTGTTTGTGCTTGTTATTCTTTGTGCGAGTTGGAGTTAACTTTTCCAACTTGGGGGTGAGTAGGACAATTGGGCTTGATGTAGATCGAAGGTTAATCCTTAATATTGTTCCCAATGTTTTAGCAACATTTGGCAAAGGTGTTACATTCAACATTTTTGTTGGTTGTATTCCAGGAGCTAACATAAAAATATGAAGATTGGGAGGTTCAAGTGTTAGTGGTGAGGACATTTGCACAAATGCCAACGCCTTAACCACCATTGGGGCACTACTAGGAGATGTGGCCAAGTTCACCTTGTATTTCACTAAAATATTGAGTGAACTAGGACAGATTCATTATATGAAATCATGGTAAAACATGTTAACCCCATAGTGAACGGGGACCAGTTGCAACGGACAGGTCAATTAAGCTAGTGAAACAAGATGTCAATAAGTGATGCCCAAATTTAGGTGGAAATTACACCTATTAGTTAAATCAACCTACAACGCTAGTCAATTAAGATAGTTTTTTCACCAAGTGTGGTTAATTAATTTAAATTGTTTTTTCATATTGTCTTTAATTAATTTAGGAGAGTTTTTTCACAGATTATGGTTGGTTAATTTAGGGAGAATTTTCCATCTGTTAACCATTAAATATGGGTAATTAACTCCATAGTATTTTCATCTTGTAATTTCCATGTGTCCATCTAAGAACTCAAGATGACAAGTATAAAAACATGCATATAAACTTGTAAGGTTTGATGGTCCTTGTTTGAACTTTTAGTGTGTTTAGAATTTATACAAATGAAGAGTCATCAGTACCCTTGGATGACATTTTGTTGCCCTAGACTACCTAGACACACCACATCAATAACTTTATGACAATGGACAATTTGAGTGAAACAAATTTCGTGAAGGGCTCTTAGAAGCAATGATTCCATCACTTGAGTGCTACTACCAGCTCCGTGCAAACAAAAAAACATAGAAGCAAAACTTCTCCCACCCCCAAATCAAATCTACCAAAGCCTTTCCCAGATTGCTAGCTCCATATCTCTATCTTCTACATCTGCCATTGCCAAAAAACCACACTGGGAACAAATTTCCAAACCCAATGTTACAAACATGCAAACCCTAAGGGCTGCAGCAGAGTTGGATCTAAACTCTCAATGCGAGAGGTAGCCAAAATTACTTTCACATCAGCACATGCATCAAATCTATCCAACTGATTCAACAACTCCAGCATAGTTCTTTGAATCTCTCGCTCTCCTCGAGTGTGCATCATATCTGCCAAGTAGTGCAGGAACCTCAGAGACCCACTCTACAACACATCCCTCAAGTTTGAACTATCAAAAGTGTACCTGTGGAGGAAGAACTGCATTGTTCTATCCAATGTTGTGCAAAATGGTAGTGAATGGATGAAAGAATTTTATGTTCTTTGTCAGGACTATGGAATTATTCACCAATTTAGTACACCTGCATGGCCATAGTGCAATGGAATGGTGGAGCAGCTAATATAGACCATCAAGCATGGTCTTATTGTGTTGTCTTCAACACACATATAGGGATGGGATACCCAATTCCTAAGGATACTCTTTGGCTACCACTGTGGTGTGCATGTGAGTACAAGGTATTCACCTCACATGGTGTTGACAGGACATAATCCTAGATTGACTGTTGAAAACAACTTGAATGGATTGTGTGATGTAGTTGATGAACATGTGGGTTTAGAAGCAATGGCTAAATAAATGATACGGAAGATGTAGTTTGTTTCATGCACTCACAAGGCTTTGCTTGAGAATGTTGAACAAGCTCATAAGAAGCAATGCAAAGTTTATGCTTTTAAGAAGGGATTGCAAATGTTTGAAGGATTTGACGGAAAGGGAGTTAAAGTCAAGATGCAAAAACCTGGCAAGAAAAAGAATCTTGTAAGTAGTTGGGAAAGGCCTTATGTTTTTATCACGTACAAGGATGGGAAAGGCTTTTAGGACCAAGATGAAGGTGGCAAAACCTGTATCATAAAAGACTTGGACGAAAAACATTGGGAAAAGGCAAGGAAACACTTGTAGATATACCATTCTTTAGGTTAACAATAGGATCTATGAGGTCATAAGTTTTTAAGAAGGGAATGATGACACATGTGACTTGAAGATGCGTGTAGTGTTGTTGGTGTGAATAAGGTCTAAATGGAATTTTGGACGAAGGGGTGACCTAGTGGATGAAAAGCCTTAAGGTTTTGGACTAATGGAAGGTGCCAAAACAAGAGACAATTGAACATCATGAAGCCTGAAGGGTGTTGCCGTTCTCCATTTGTTGTGTTTTCTATTTTTGTTGTGATTTGTTGTTTGCAGGTAATGGGGTTTGTTTTTCTTCCTTCATGGTGGTAACGACACTTGACATTGATTTGACAAAAATCTTGTGTTGTGTGGTGTTGGTGGTGGAGGGAGTGCGAGCATGCTAGTATATGAGTAGGTTTTTGGTTAATGAAAAGTTAAGTTCCTAGATTTGAATGAAGGACTGGTTTTCTTGACAGTGGTTTTAGGCCTATGATCCAAGAAGGGTTGATGGTTTTAGATGGTGGTGTTTAGAGAATGGAGGTATGTGAAGGAAGCTAAAATGCCCTAAACTCTAGGAAGTTTTTTGAATAGAGGGGACTATAATTCCATTGCACCATTTCCCTCTCTTTTGTGTGTACTGAAGAATGTTATATAAAATAGGGAACAATTGAAGAAGATGATGAACAACCAAGGGGTTTCAAGAGTGGTTGGATTGTGGCATGTGTGATGGGAAGGAAAGATGATGCATTTTTGGGATTGAATATGGATTTGGGGTGAGAGAAGGAGTACCCATTTCAATGGGAGTTCTGAAAAGAATCATTGTGACTTGTAGTTGGTGATTGGGGTTACTGTTGTCTTTTTGTAAAACTTCTTGAAACCTAGTGGGAGGGTGAAAAAGTTTTATATGTTGGGGATACAAGTTGATAGTTTCAAAATGCCATATCCCAATTAGTGGGCTCAGGAGAGAGAAACTAAAGTGAGCTGATTCTTCATGTTCCATAGTTTTTGTTTCATAGCTACTGTTCAGTTCATTATATGACTAGTTATAATTGGTTATTTGAAATTTCATAGGAGTTTGCTATTGGCAATCTTGTCCTTCTTCATTTGGCATTGCCCTCACTTTTGATGATACCTTATCGACAACTTATGTTCAACACAAAATAACTCTGAAAAGGTCTAGTGGAAAAAAAAGGGAAACTTTTATTGATATTTGCCAAAATTGTTGAAAAACTATTTATTGTCTCAATCATTTATGTTGAAATTCTGAAAAATTAAAATTGAAATTGCCTAACCTCATTTTCTAAAATAAATAAATATTTGGCCAAGAAGTGCTCAACATTAGTAGTAGGTACAGTATTGTTATATTGCATGAGGACAAATAGAGTTATCCATAAAGTTGCGGTGTCTTTGGGACCTAGTTTGACCTTCTAAACCCTGTTTCATCCCCAATTTGAGTGTATCTGCAAAGTTAGCAAAACTGGGTACTGTTTCATGAAACTAGTTATCAGTTCAGAGAATATGCAGGAATTCTGCCCAAGGCTTTGATTTAATGAAGAATATGAGAGGCAGTCAAGGTGCAGGTAATGCAAATCCAAAACTAGGGGTGAAACTCCCCCCACAA
>Ga0209208_10004617_pt1 | contig 19467 bp, 18 predicted proteins | sample S1TSphfallax_3_FD_187694 | JGI IMG/M metagenome (GOLD analysis project Ga0209208, IMG submission 187694) | Host-associated microbial communities from peat moss isolated from Minnesota, USA - S1T2_Fd - Sphagnum fallax MG (SPAdes) (version 2) | ecosystem: Host-associated > Plants > Peat moss >... | reverse complement strand
GACCCCGGCGCGATCGTCGCGGGTCTGCGCGCCGATGCCGCTGCGGTGACGGCCTGCCGGCACGCAGACCCGGACGCCCGCATCGACCTCGAAGTCAGCAACGAATACCCGGGCCTGGAGACGCCGCTCGATGCCGAGATTATCGAGTTCGTGGCTACGCTTACCGGGAATCGTGACTGCATCAAGGTGGGATTCGGCAGCGAGGGAGGCTTGTTCAGCGAACGGCTCGGCATCCCGAGCGTGGTTTGCGGGCCCGGCTCGATCGATCAGGCCCATAAGCCGGATGAGTTCATCGCGATCGACCAGGTCGCGCGGTGCGACGCGATGATGGACGCGCTGCTCGACCGCCTTGCTTGAAGTGCGAGCGGCGACCGGGCGCTCGAGCTGATTACGTGGGTTCCGTTTTTCGGAAGGGAAGTATCTCTTATCTCTTGTTCCCATTAAGTCGAGGGTGCGCGATGATAGAAAGACGCAGTGATTCGTTCACTGTGGCGTTCGCAGCTCACTGATTAGCCAACTTCCTTGGAGCCCATCGTGCATACGCGCATTCGTCCGTTCAACACGCGTGACACTTATCCGGAACAGAAGCTCGACAACGATCTCTGTCACGCCGTGGTCGCGCGCGGCCGCACCGTGTTCGTCCGCGGTCAAGTCGGGCAAGACCTCGACACGGCCGTCAACGTCGGCGTCGGCGATCCGGTCGCACAGACGGAGCAGGCGATGCAGAATCTCAAACAGTTGCTGGCCGAGGCCGGCGCCTCGCTCGAGCACATCTGCAAGGTCACGATTTATCTGACCGACCCGCGCTTTCGCGAACCCGTCTACCGCACGATCGGCCGCTGGCTCAAGGGCGTGTTCCCGGTGTCGACCGGCATCGTCGTTGCGGGACTTGCGCGTCCGGAGTGGCTAGTCGAGGTGGATGTGATTGCCGTGATTCCGGACGGCACTCGGGAGTGACGTTCTCGATCGTTGCGCGATCGGCGGATGCGGCCCTGTTCGGCGTCGCCATTGCTTCGTCCTCCCCGGCCGTGGCCGCGCGTTGCGCACATGCCCGCGCCGGGGCGGGCGCCGTGGCGACCCAAAATATCACCGACCCGAGACTCGGGCCGCTCATCCTGGCCTCGCTCGCGGGGTCCGTGCCGGCGCAGGCGGCTCTCGATGCCGCGCTCGCGCAGACGCCGTTCGCGGCCTACCGTCAGTTGCTTGTGATCGGGCCAAGTGGGGCGCCCGCAATGCATTCCGGGGCGCTCGCGCTCGGCATCGTTGCGACTGCGCACGGGCGGGACTGTGCCGCGGGAGGTAATCTGTTGGCAAATTCCGAGATCCCCGCGCGCATGATTGCGGCGTTCGAAGCGGCGAGCGGACATCTTGGCGAGCGCCTGCTCTGCGCCTTGCAGGCGGGTGCGCGGCACGGCGGGGAGGTGGGTCCGATTCACTCGGCTGGACTCTTGGTCGTCCGCGATCAGAGCTGGCCAATCGTCGACCTGCGCGTCGACTGGAGCGAGACGGACCCGTTGGGCGCGCTTGCGGCGAGCTGGATGGTCTATGCGCCGCAGATCGATGCCTATGTGCAACGGGCGCTGGATCCTGCGGCCGCGCCAAGTTTCGCCGTGCCCGGTGACCCGTGAAGTTCACGTTCCGGCAGCTCGGCTATTTCATCGCCGCCGCGGAGACCGGCAGCATCACGCTCGCCTCGAAGCGCGCGAACATCTCCCAGCCGGCGATATCGACTGCGATCTCGCATGTCGAGCGCGAGCTCGGTGTCCAGCTGTTCCTGCGCCATCACGCGCAGGGATTGTCCCTGACGCCGGCGGGGCGGGCGCTGCTGCGCGAGTCGAAACAATTGTTGAAACAGGCCGAGGGCCTCTATTCGGCGGCTGCCGACATCAGCCATCAGGTGCGCGGCGAGTTGTCGGTCGGGTGGTTCTCGACGCTGGCGCCGATCATGATGCCGGCGCTCGTCCACGCGTTTCTGAAAGCCTTCCCGGAAGCGCAGATTCGCAACGTCGAAAATCATCAGGAGGCGCTGCTGCAGAGCTTGCGGCGGGCCGAGACCGAGATCGCGGTGACCTATGACTTGCAGATCAGCGAGGACATTGCGTTCACGCCGCTCGCGAGCTTGCCGCCCTATGCGCTGTTCGGCGCGGGGCATCCGCTGGCGCACGAGCGCAGCGTCAAGATCGCTCAGTTGGCGGCCCTGCCGATGGTGCTGCTCGACCTGCCGATGAGCCGCGAATATTTTCGGGCCTTGTTCCTGCGCGAGCGCGCCGAGCCGACTATTGCCTGGGTCTCGACGCAACAGGAAGTCGTGCGCACGATGGTGGCGAATGGATTCGGCTACACGCTGGCCAATGTGCGTCCGAGATCGCATGTGGCGCTCGACGGCCGGCGCGTCTATCCTGTACCGCTAGGCGGCGATCCACCGCCCATGCGCATCGGGACGGCCACCTTGCACCAGCTCAAGAAGACCCGCCTCGTCGAAGCCTTTCAGCGGCATTGTCAGAGTTTGGTCTCGGACGGCGAGGTCCCGGGCATGGCGGCGCCACCTGCCGCGCGACGGGGCAAGCGGCGGTGACCCAGGCCGACGCACGCTCGGCTGCGTCAACGACCGCTGCGCCGGATCCGGCGGCCGATCTGCAGCGCTTCGATCTTCTGCTCGCGCGCGAGCCGCGCAATCCCGTCGCGCATCTGAAGCGTGCCCAGTGCCTGCTCGCGCTCGGCCACGCATCCGAGGCGCGCGCCGCGGCCGATTTGGCCGAGCGTTACGCGCCGCCGAGCGACGCCTCATTTTGGGACGCGATCGGCAGTCTCTTGAGTTACGCGGGCGACCAGGCGAAGGCGCTCGCCGCGTATGACCGCGCGGTCGCGCTCGCGCCGAACAGCGCCGCCTTCATATTCAATCGTGCGACCGTGCGCCGTTTTCTTGGCGATCTCGCCGGTGCAGAGAGCGATTACGATCGCGTCATTGCGCTCGCTCCCGGCGATTGCGAGGCCTACAAGAACCGCTCCGACTTGCGCACCCAGACACCGGAGCGTAATCACGTCGCCGAACTCGAGCGCGTGCTCGCGAGGGTTTCGGGCGATTGGCAGGACGCGGTTCACCTCGAGTTCGCGCTGGCCAAAGAGCTCGAAGATCTGGGACGCCATGAGCAGTCTTTCCAGCACCTGCAGGCCGGCGCGTTCAAGCGGCGCCAACACCTGCGCTACGATGTCGCCAATGACGTGGCAACCGTCGATTGGATCATCGAGGCATTTCCAGGCGCAGCTCCGCCGCCGGTCGCGGGTGCGGCTGACGATGCGCCGATCTTCATCCTAGGCCTGCCGCGCAGCGGAACCACGCTGGTTGAACGGATTCTGGCCAGTCACTCGCAAATCAGTTCGGCCGGCGAACTCAATGAATTTGCACTCGCGTTGGTCGCCGCCGTGACCCGTCAGGCAGGGCGCGCGGCCTTGCCGCGTCGCGAGCTCGTCGCGCGGTCTGCGCATCTCGACTTTGCCGCCCTCGGGCGTGAGTATCTTGCGCGCGCGCATGCGGTTGCGGCCGTCGGGCCGCGCTTCATCGACAAGATGCCGCTCAATTATTTGTATTGCGGATTGATTCGACGCGCGCTGCCGAATGCAAAAATCGTTCATCTGCAGAGGCACCCGCTGGCGGCTTGCTATGCGATGTACAAGACTCTGTTCCGGGATGGCTATCCGTTTTCCTATGACCTCGGCGAAATCGCCCGGTATTACATCGCCTATCGCCGCCTCATGGAACATTGGCGCAGCACCATGCCGGGCACGATCCATGAATTGCGCTACGAGAGTTTGGTCGCGGACCAGGAGGGCGAGACCCGCTCGCTGTTGGCGTACTGCGGCCTGGAGTGGCAGGAGTCGTGCGTCCAGTTCCATTTAAATGCCGCGCCGACCACGACCGCGAGCGCTGTGCAGGTTCGTCGGCCGATCTATGACGGCTCGGTCGCGCAGTGGCGGCACTATGCAACGCAGCTGGCGGCGCTTGCGGAGCAGTTGCGACAGGCCGGAATCGCGGGTCTCGAATAGGGCACGCATGAGCAATCGCGAACAGGCCGCGCGGCTCGAGTCGAGCACGATTTTGCCGATCCCCGAGGATCAGCGACATGGTCGGTCGCGTGACTTGTTCACCGTTTGGTTCGGCTGCAATCTCATGTTGCTCACGGTCGTCACGGGCGGCCTCGCCGTCACCGTTTTCGGACTCTCTTTTGCTTGGGCTGTCGTCGGGCTCACGATCGGCAATTTGGTCGGCGGCATTTTCATGGCCCTGCATGCCGCGCAAGGGCCGACGCTGGGTGTGCCGCAAATGGTGCAGACCCGCGGTCAGTTCGGGTCGTACGGATCGCTCTTGGTCGTGGGCATCGTCATCGTCATGTACGTGGGATTTCTCGCCTCGAACCTCGTCGTCGGCGGCGAATCCCTGGCCTTGTTGGCGCCCGGCATGGGCAACACGCCGGGTATCGCCGTGGTCGGCCTGCTCAGCGTCGTTGCGGGTATCTACGGTCACGACCTCATTCATGCCTATACGCGCGTCATGAGCTTCGCGAGTGGCGCGGTCTTGCTGCTCGCGGCAGCCTGGATCGTTGGGGTTCATGGTCTGCCCGACGATTTTTGGAGTCGCAATGCGTTTAATTGGTCCGGGTTCCTGGGGACGGTGTCCACGGCAGCGCTGTGGCAAATCGCGTATGCACCCTATGTGTCCGACTATTCCCGCTACATGCCGAAAGGCACGGGATCTCGCCCCGCCTTTTGGGCCAGCTACTGGGGCTGCGTGCTGGGTTCCTTGTTGCCCATGTTGCTGGGCGGGCTCGTCGGTCTGTTGACGCCCAAGGGAAGCCTCGTCGTCGGGCTCGCGCAGCTCACGCAGGGCATTGCGCCCTTGGTCTTGATCGTCCTGACCGTGGGGATCGCGGCATCGACCGCCATGAATCTTTACTGCGGCGCGCTGTCGACACTGACCTTCGGTCAAACGCTCCTGCCGGCCTGGTCGCCGGGACCTCGCTCGCGCACGATCGTAACCATCGTCTTGTTTGGTCTCGCGCTCGGAGCCGCGGTCTTGGGCAAGGATTCCTTCATGGCGAACTACGAGGATTTCATTCTTCTATTGCTCTACGTGCTCGTGCCGTGGACCGCCATCAATCTGGTCGACTATTATTTTCTGCGCCATGGCGTCTACGACGTCGGTGCGTTCTTTCTTCGCGATGGCGGAATCTACGGGCGCGTCAATACCGTGGCTGTGGGCTGCTACGTCGCGGGCATCGTCATCCAGCTGCCGTTCGTCTCGACACGCTTGTACACCGGCCCTGTGGCGCGCGATCTTGGCGGCGCCGATCTATCGTGGATCGTTGGGCTCGCCGTGACCGGGCCTGTCTATTATTGGCTCGCGAAGCGCTCGCGTGCTTCAGTGCAAGTGGAGGCCGTTCGCGCCGAACAGTTCGAGTAAGCCGATCACGATCAAATAGATCGCCACGATCGTGCTCAGGAGTCGCGGCACGATCAGAATCAAAATTCCGGCAATCAGGGCGACGATCGGGGCAATGCTGAAGCTCAGGTGCAAGGTCGGTTCTCCGTGACGAGTAAGGGGAAGACGCTACCGGGAAGCGCGAGTCGCCACTGTACGCTAACGCACCGACTGGGGTCGGGGAATGTAACGATTCATTGACATATTCAAGTGTCAGCGTAGACTCCCTCCGACACGTGGATAATATTGAGGGAGTAGTTCCATGAATCAAGCCAGGATCTGGCTCGTCGTCAAGCCTACCGTCGGACTGCCATTGTTCCTCGGCACCGTCGCGTTAATCGCCTTGCTCGTCCACGCATCGATTCTCACCCATACCGATTGGTTCAGTTCCTATTGGAACGGCAGTGCGAAACCGGCTGCGGTACCGCTCGCTACGACCGCAATCCCGTCCGCGGTTGCGCCCGCGGGCTTACCGATCGGCACCGTGTATTTCGAAGTCGACAAGTCGGAGAAATGGGTCGACGGCGGCGATTCAATCACGGTAGTGACGACCTATCTGGTCTCTCATCCCGGCGCAAAGGCCTCGATTTCCGGTTATCACGATCCTTCCGGCAATGCCGAACATAACCAGGAATTGGCCAAGGCCCGCGCGATCGTCGTGCGCGATGCGCTGGTTGCAAACGGTATTGCCACGGAGCGCTTGATGCTCGAAAAGCCCATCGAGACGACGGGTTCGGGCGATGCGCGTGACGCTCGTCGCGTCGATATCACGATCATCCCCTAATAAAGGCGGTTCACCGGTGAAGCGCGGCTCGAGCCGCGCTTCAGAAGATCATCGGATAGGCGATCGCTCACCGTGAGCGCAACAGGCGTCCTGCCGTGCGCGCTTTGATCATCATTCGAACAGCTTCATCGCGTTCTGCAGCGTCTTCCAGATCCCCCAGGCAAGCGGCAGGCTGACGATGAGCCATAAGACTGCGAGCTTCAGTTTCGCCACGGCTATTTCTCCTGACCGCGATGGTGGTGTTCTGGGTCGACCGCCTTGACCGCGAGATTACAGAGCAGTCCGATCAATAACAAACCGCACATGATGTACAGAGTAACCGAGTAGGCCTGCGCCTTCGGGACACCGCTGTCGATCTGAAACTTACGGATGTAGTTCACCAGCACCGGGCCCAACACACCCGCGGTCGCCCAGGCAGTCAGCAAGCGACCGTGGATCGCGCCGACGTGCATGCCGCCGAAGATGTCGCGCAAATAGGCGGGGATGGTTGCAAAGCCGCCGCCATACATCGACAGGATGACGCCGCAGGCGATCACGAATAAGCCGGTCGAGCCTAGCGCGCCGAGAGTGGGGACCGCGGCATAGAGTGCGATGCCGAGCACGAAGAACACCACGTAAGTGCTCTTGCGGCCGATATAGTCGGAGATCGAGGCCCAGAAGAATCGTCCGCCCATGTTGAACAGGCTCAGCAGACCGACGAAGCCGGCGGCTGCCGCCGCGGACACGCGTCCCGTGAACATCTCCTGGATCATCGGCGACGCCTGGCTCAGGATGCCGATGCCGGCGGTCACGTTCATGCACAACACGACCCAGAGCAGCCAAAACTGTTTGGTCCGCCAGGCCGTGCCGACTGCGACGTTGGCATTGGTCACGAGCGCCTTGGCCTGCAGGGGCGGCGCCCAACCCTCCGGGCGCCAGTCGGTCGGCGGCACACGCACGATCAAGGCGCCGAACATCATGAACACGAAGTAAATGATGCCCATGCAGAGGAAGGTCTCGTAGATGCCGGTCGAGGTCGCGGTCTTGAAGTGGTTCATCAGCAGCAGCGACAGGGGTGCGGCGATGAGTGCGCCGCCGCCGAAACCCATGATCGCCATGCCGGTCGCCATGCCGGGGCGATCGGGAAACCACTTGATCAGTGTCGAGACTGGGGAGATGTAGCCGATGCCGAGGCCGCAGCCGCCGAGTACGCCATAGCCTAGATAGAGAAGGGCGATCTGGTGCGACTGGATGCCCAGAGCGGACACCAGGAAACCGCCGCCAAAACACGCGGCCGCGACCGCCATCGCCTGGCGGGGACCGGCACGCTCCACCCAGCGGCCGAACAACGCGGCCGACGCACCGAGGAACAGAATCGCGATTGAGAAGGTCCAGCCGATTTGCACAGCGGTCCAGTCCGCGCTCGCGGGCTGGGTGATCCCGAGCAGCTTGGTCAGGGGGATGTTGAATGTCGAGAATGCGTAGGCTTGCCCGATCGACAGGTGAACCGCCAGAGCCGCGGGCGGCACGAGGAAGCGGTTGTAGCCGGGCGGCGCGATCGTGCGGCGCCGATCGAAGAATCCCCTGGAACCAGTGTCATTTGCAGCCAAAGCGTCGCGCGTGGAAGCAGACATATTATAGTGCTCTCCAGATCTCGAACTTTCCCCATCCCTAATATGCTACGGCGGGGCTCAAGATGCGAGACTTGACTTAGCGAGCGCAGGTATAAATGGATTACGCGGCAATCTGCTGCGCGGCGGTCACCGGATCGTGCTTGGGCTCGATCGCGATCGGCATGGCTTGTGTGGCAAGTGCAAGTGCGAGTGTCGGCGATCCGGGATTCATGCTGTCGACCATCGCGGTCGGTATGAGGATTGTCGCGCCGCGTTCTTTGGTCGTTTCGTAAATGATGTTCATCGCGCGCAATTGCAAGGCCTCCGGATGACCGGCGTAGGTGGCTGCCGCCTCCACAAACTTGCCCGCGATCGCAGCCTCCGCGGACCCCAAGATCACGCGCGCTTGTTTCTCGCGCTCCGCCTGGGCTTGACGGGACATCGCATCCTGCAGGGCGACCGGAATGGCGACGTCACGAATCTCCACTGAGCTCACCGAAATTCCCCAGGGCGCCGTTTTCTCGCCAATCTCGGTTTTCAAGTGATCATCGGCCTCGCGTCGATCGGACAATAGCGAGGCGAGCATCGAGGAGCCGATCATTTCCCGCAGCGACGTCTGCGCAACGCGATCGATGGCCTCGCGGTAATTCGTGATCGCCAACGCCGCCTTCTCGGCGTCGTGCACGTGCCAGAAGATGATCGCATCGACGTTGACCGGGACGGTATCTTTGGTGAGCGCCTGCTCGGCATTGAAGGCGGTCGTCTGGATGCGTTCGTCGATGACCGCGACGATGTTGTCGAGCAAGGGGATGATCAGGAACAGGCCGGCGCCGCGCACGCCCTGCAGCTTACCCAGACGCAGGATCACGAACTTCTGCCAGACGTTGGCCATCTTGAGCGACAGCATCACGATCACGGCGGCGAGTAGAAACAGCGCGCCCAGATACAGGTTCACGAAATAGCCCAGCGCGGCCGCTGCAAGAAGGCATAGGAATGTGAGGAAGCTGGCCAGGGGGTTCACGGTGATTTGTCCTTTTTCCATGACCGCCACGCTGCGCCGGCCGCAGGCCAACGTCTGTACGTTGCCGTACCGATCGACCGGGGCCTCAATCGCGCTTGAGACTGCTTTCGCGCACGATGAGCTCGGTCGGCAGAATCCCGGAGTTCGGATGCTTGCCGTCGACGATCGCGAGCAGCGCCTCGACGAGCGCATCGGCTCCCTTGTCGATCGGCTGGCGAATGGTCGTCAGCGAGGGGTGCACATACTTGGCGAGTTCAATGTCATCGTAGCCGACCACGGCGACATCGTCGGGCACCTCGATGCCGCGCTCGCGCAGTGTGCCGATCGTGCGCATGGCCAGGAGATCGCTGCTTGCGAACACGGCGTCGAATCCGATCTCCTGGTCGAGCAAGGACAGCACAGCCGCGCGCGCACTGCCTTCGGCGAATGCGGCGTGGCGCACCAGGCGCGGATCGAGCCGGATGCCGTGACGACTGAGGGCCTGACGATAGCCTTCATAGCGGTGACCGATCTCCGGCAACTCCGGGTCGCCAAAGAAGGCGATGTGTCGACGTCCGTCGCCGATCAGGTGCTCGGTCGCGAGCGTGCCGCCAGCGATATTGTCGCTGCCGACCGTGCAGTAGATCTGCTGATCGAGGCGTGCGCCCCAGACCACGAGAGGCAGCTGCCGCATCGCGAGTTCGTTGAGTTGATCGTGATGATGCCATTGTCCGATCAAGATCACCCCGATGGCGCGACCTGAGGCCTCGAGATCCGCCACTTCATCGAGATGGTCTGCGTCGACGCGGGACAGCAGCATGTCGTAGCCGCGGTCGGTCAAGGCGTCGGCAAGGCAACCGAGCATGCTCACGAAGAATGGGTCCGAGATGTTCTGCCGCGTGGTTGCGTCGTAAGGCACGACCACCGCAACCGTTCGGTTGCGTTGCATGCGCAGATTGCGGGCGCCGATATTGATTCGATACTTGAGAGATCGTGCCAATTCCTCGATGCGTACGCGCGTCTCGTCGTTGACGAGTTCACTCTTGTTGAGCGCTCGGGACACCGTCGCGGTCGACACACCGGCCAGGCGGGCAATGTCCTGCATCTGCAATTTCCGCTCCGTCCCCTGAACCCCCGGGATGGATGGCTTCGACGCGGCGCGAGGGCGATTTGGGGTTCTTGGCATTGTGATGCGGCAACAACTGCGTTATCCCACGAATGATAACAATCTCACTTGCCCCAACGGACCAATATAATGCAAAACTCTGCGGGAGCAATCGTTTGCATATAGTATTACGGCCGGAGCGGGGGAGGGCAAGGCATCGACATCAAGAGTCAAAAAGTACAACTGATCGCCTATGTCGATCGGCTGAGCGGCGGCGGCATCGCGGAACTCGCGGCGCTCTTATCGGGCCGCTTGGACAATGTTTTCGGGGGCGTACACTTATTGCCGTTTTACGACCCGATCGACGGGGCCGACGCCGGCTTCGATCCCAGCGATCACACCCAGGTCGATCGCCGCCTGGGGACCTGGGCGGACGTCGCCGCACTGGCTCGCGACCGGTGCGTCATGGCCGACGTCATCGTCAATCACATGTCCGATCGCTCCCCGCAATTCCAGGATTTCCTGCGGCGCGGCTCGGCCTCGCCGTACGACGGCCTGTTCCTGACGCGGGACCGCGTGTTTCCCCATGGGGCCGACGAGGCGGACCTTGCGCGTATCTATCGGCCGCGGCCCGGCCGTCCGTTCCGCGAGGTCGGTCTCGCGAACGGCGAGAAGCGCGTGCTGTGGACGACTTTCACGCCGCAACAGATCGATATCGACGTGGCTCATCCTCAAGGGCAGGCGTATCTGCAGCGCATCCTCGCGACGCTCGCGGCCAATGGGGTGAGCATGGTGCGGCTCGATGCGGTCGGCTATGCGATCAAGAAGGCCGGCACGAGTTGTTTCATGTTGCCGGAGACCTTCGAGTTCATCGCGGAATTCGCGGCGCGGGCACGGCGCCTGGGTGTCGAGGTGCTGGTCGAGGTGCACTCGTACTATGAGCGACAGATCGAGATCGCCGCGCGCGTCGACTGGGTTTACGATTTCGCGCTGCCGCCGCTCGTCTTGCATGCATTCACGTTCGGGACCGCCGTCGCGCTCAAGCATTGGCTACAGATCCGTCCCAACAATGCCATCACCGTGCTCGACACACACGATGGGATCGGCATCATCGATATCGGCGCGGACCCGGGCGATCGGGCGGGTCGCCCGGGGCTCGTGCCGCCGGCGCAGATCGATCGCCTGGTCGAATCGATTCACGAGCGCAGCGGCGGCGCGAGCCGCAAGGCGACCGGCGCGGCAGCCTCGAATCTCGATCTGTATCAAGTCAACTGCACCTTCTTCGATGCGATGGGCGGCGATGAGCGTCGCTACCTGCTGGCGCGCGCAATTCAATTCTTTTTGCCGGGCATTCCCCAGGTCTACTACGTTGGCTTATTCGCCGGGCACAACGACATGGAATTGCTTGCAAGAACCGGTGTCGGCCGGGACATCAATCGCCATTATTTTTCCGGCGGCGACATCGATTCGGCCCTGACGCGCCCGGTCGTGCAGGATCTCCTGGCGTTGATTCGTCTGCGCAATACGCATCCGGCGTTCGCCGGGTGTTTTCGGGTTATGGAATCCGATGGCGCAACGCTGAGGCTACGCTGGGAGGCGGGCGCGGATTTTGCCGAGCTGCGCGTCCAGCTTGCGAGCGCGGAGCACGAGCTGCGGTTTTCGAGCCCAAGCGGTCCGGAGCGACTCGTCTGGACCTCGGCACCGCCCCAGCCCGGGTTCGTTGGCTAAGCACCGATCTGCCGATTTTCCGCAATCGTTTGCAAGCTTGACTTTTTCTGGCCGCCAGATTGTTGATCCGTATGTGGTTTTTTCCCAACTTTGATGCGATGCACTTGCGTGCAAATCGCCATAATTGCCTTTGCAATCGTTTGTTGTAATCGTTTGCGAGCAGTGTTATTTTCCCGACCAGAAGCTGTGGGACGGTAACGATCCCCGGCAAGTCGCGGCAGCGGCGAATACTAACGATGAGTCATGGGGGGGATCAGCATGCAGAATTTCAAGCGAAACGCTTTTCGTGCGCCGTGGGCGGCCGCATTCTGTGCGGGCAGTCTGAGTGCGCTTTCCTGGCTGCCGGCGGCCGCTGAGCAAGCGCCGGGGTCGGCACCCGCGGCCGCGCCGGCTAGCACGCCCGCGCCCGAAGCACCCGCCGACAGCGACGGTCTAGGCCTGCAGGAAATTGTCGTGACGGCCTCGGCGACACGTGTCTCGAAGATGGATTCCAGCGTGTCGGTCAGCACGGTCGATGCGAGCCAGCTGCAAGAGCTCGCGCCGCAAAGTGCCGCCGACGTGCTGCGCGACATTCCGGGTATTCGTGCCGAAGCCTCCGGCGGTGAGGGCAATGCCAACGTCGCCGTGCGTGGTTTGCCGATCGCCTCGGGCGGTGCCAAATACGTGCAATTCCAGGAAGACGGGCTGCCGGTCCTCGAATACGGCGACATTGCATTTGCGACTCCCGACACCTTCATGCGCGTCGACTACAACATCGATCGCGTCGAAGTCGTGCGCGGCGGTTCGGCCTCGACGTTCGCGAGCAACGCCCCCGGCGGCGTCTTCAACTTCATCAGCAAGACCGGCGGCGATTCGTTGCAGGGTAACGCCGGCATCAGCGCGGGCTTGGACTACAACGAGACTCGCTACGATTTCGATTACGGCGGTCCGATCGCTGACGGCTGGAAATTTCATGTGGGCGGCTTTTATCGCTCCGGTGAAGGCGTGCGTTCGGTGGGTTACAACAATGCCGAGGATGGCGGCCAGCTGAAGGGCAACCTCACGCATGAGTTTGCCGACGATCGCGGCTTCATCCGCTTCAACTTCAAGTTCCTCGATGATCGCACTCCGGTGTACCTGCCAGTGCCTGTGCAGGTGAACGGCAGCAGCTTCACCTCGATCCCGAATTTCAGCGCGCAGAGCGGCGCACTGCAAACGCCTTACTTACAGCAGGATCTCGCGGTCGCGGCCAACGGCAACCGCGTGCTCACGAACATCGACGATGGCTATCATTCGCAAGTGTCGGCTTTCGGCACGGAAATCGAGTTCAAGGTTGCCGACGATTGGCGCGTCAACGACAACTTCCGCTACGCGAGCATTTCGGGCGACTTCGTCGGCCCTTACCCTGCGAGTGTGGGAACGGCCGCGAGTCTCGCCACCGCGATCGGCGGTCCAGGCGCGACCTTGAGCTATGCCACGGGCGCCAATGCCGGCAAGACGATCACGAACCCGGCGGCCCTCGGCGGCAACGGGCTTGCGGTCGACATGGGTTTGTTCAATGTCAGCCTGCCGGACATGGGCAATGTCACCAATAATCTCAGTCTCAACCGCGCGTTCAATGCCGGCGACACCGCGCTAAACGTGAGCCTCGGCCTGTACGAGTCGCGGCAGAACATCGTCCAGGATTGGCACTGGAACGAATACCTGCAAGAGGCGATCGGTCAGAACGCGCAGCTGCTGAACGTCACGAATGCCGCGGGTGTCTTGCAGACGCAGGGCGGCGTCATCGGCTACGGCACGGTGTTCGACGGCTGCTGCGTGCGTTACGAGAACGCGCACTACGACACGACGGCACCGTTCGCCGCGGTCAATTGGCAGGCCTACGGCTTCAATACCGATGCGAGTCTGCGTTACGACATTCAAGAGGCGTCAGGCAGCTACGCGGCCGGCACGCCAGGTCCGTTCCCGGTGATTGCCAACCAGCCGATCAGCAAGCCCGAAGAGAATGTCTACATCGTCAACACGGCCAATGCGCTGCCGATCAATTACTCGCAGCACTATCTCTCGTATTCGGTCGGCACGAATTACGAGTTCACGCACGATCTGGCCGTGTTCGCGCGGGTCAGCGAGGGCGGACGCGCCAATGCGGACCGCTTGCTGTTCGGCGGCGGCATCAATCCCGACGGCAGCGCGTCGTCACAGGTGGCGATCGATCGCGTGACGCAGTACGAGGGTGGCGTCAAATGGCGGGTCCAGGACTTCAGTCTATTCGCGACGCCGTTCTTCGCGCGCACGGCCGAGACCAATCAAGACGTGACCCAGCAGGTCGAGTTTCAAGACCGGGTCTACCATGCATATGGATTGGAACTCGAGGGTGCCTGGGTCAGCGATTACTTCCGCGTCAACGGCGGCGTGACCTATACCCATTCGCGGATCGTGTCCGACTTCATCACCCCGGGGGATGAGGGCACTGCGCCGCAGCGCCAGGCGGATTTCGTCTATCAGATCACGCCCGCGTTCACCTACCGGCAGATTGCGGTCGGCGTCAATGTGATCGGCACGACGGATTCGTTCTCGGGGCAGACCTCGGCGACCGGTGCGCGCCTGATGCAGCCCGGGTATACGACCGTCAACGCGTTCGGCCGGTACAACATCACGGAGAAGCTGCGGCTCGGGCTCAATGTGAACAATCTGTTCAACACGATCGGGATCACCGAAGTCGACAGTTATCCGAACGCCGCGGGTGTCGCGACCGCTCGTTCGATTCCGGGTCGATCGATCAAGGCCTCATTGGTTTATTCGTTCTAATCGCAGCCTTGGGCTGCAGCGGAGCGCGCGCCGGTCAGGCGCGCGCTCCTTAACGCTTCGCGCGGCCATGAGCCGAGCGCGATCACACGGACTTGCGCAAAACGACGGGCTTCGTGCTTCGCGGGACGGCTTGTATTACTATTCGCGCCGCCCGCGGCTATCTGATTAAATGGTGCCCAGGAGAGGACTCGAACCTCCACGAATTGCTCCACTGGTACCTGAAACCAGCGCGTCTACCAGTTCCGCCACCTGGGCAAGATGGGTGCTCGATACGCGAGGCGCAGAAATCTACGCAACGAACCAAGGCTTGTCAATCGATGCTCCCGACCCTTTTCTCTCTATTTACTACCTACGGCACTTAAGTACTCATGACACGACGTGGTTCAAACGGTTCTGGCCCTACTGGCCCTAGGCGTCCTGCGGCAAATACCCCCAAAGACTGGCGTGGCGAGGATCCGAATCTGGAACTCGAAAAATCGCGTTATGCGGAGCCGATCGCCAGCCGTGAGTTGTTGCTCAAGCACCTGACCGAAGCGCCCGAGCCGCTGAGTGCGGCGCGTCTGGCCAAGCGGCTCGGCTTGAATACCGATGCGCAGCGCGATGCGCTCGGCAAGCGCCTCGCGGCGATGGTGCGGGACGGACAAGCGCTGCAGAACGAGCACGGGTTCACGACGGCGGGCGAGGCCGAGCGCATCCCCGGGCGGGTGCGCGGCCGCGCCAGCGGTGAGGTGCTGATCATGCCCGAGGACGGGTCTGCGCCCTTGGTGCTGGCGCGCGCCGATACCGCGACGCTCATGCACAACGACCGCGTCGAGGTGCGAGCCGTCGGGCTCAACGACCGCGGACGGCGCATGGCGCGCTTGATTCGTCGCATCGGCGATGCACCGGTGCGGGTTGGCGGTGTTTGGCATACGGGCCCCGGTCGCGGCCGCGTCGCTCCAGAGGATCCGGGCCATTGGTATTCGGTCGAAGTGCCGCTGCGCGATCGTAACGGCGCCCAGGACGAGGATTACGTGATCGTCGAGGTGACGAAGCGTCCGCAGGGCGACGTGCCCGCGCAGGGCCGCATCGTTGAGGTGCTGGAGAACATGCGACCCTCGGATCTCGCCGCCCGGTTCGCGATTCTGCGTCACGATCTTCCCGGCGAGTTTCCGCCCGAGGTGGTCAAGGCCGCCAATCGCTACAGCCCGGACATCCGTGAATCCGACTGGGCGAACCGCGAAGATTTGCGCGACCTGCCGCTCGTCACGATCGACGGCGCGGATTCGCGCGATTTCGACGACGCCGTCTATGCCGAGAACGTGCGCTGGGGCGGTTGGCGACTCGTCGTCGCGATCGCGGATGTCAGCCATTACGTGCGTTACGGCACGGAGTTGGACATGGAGGCGCGCGCGCGCGCCACCTCTGTCTATTTTCCGGACCGCGTGATTCCGATGCTGCCTGAGCATTTGTCTAATCACCTCTGTTCCTTGATGCCGAACGTCGAACGTCTCGCGTTCGTCTGCGACATGCGCGTCAGCCGCAGCGGGAAACTCAGCAAGACGCGTTTCTATGAAGCCGTGATTCGTTCGCACGCACGCCTGACTTACGATCAGGCCTGGGGTTTTCTCGAGAACCCGAAGACCGGCGCGACGCCCGCGATGAGCAAGGCGGTGCGCGAGTCCTTGAAGAATTTGTACTCGGTCTACAACATTTTGAAGAAGGCGCGCGATGCGCGCGGTGCCTTGGATTTTCGCGGCGGAGAAGTCAAGGCGAAAATCGGCGATGACGGCCGCATCGAGGGCTTCTATGCGGTCACGCGCAACGACGCGCACCGCCTGATCGAGGAGTGCATGGTCGCCGCGAACGTCGAGGCGGCTGTCGCGCTGCGGCTCGCAAAGGCGGGGAGCCTGTTTCGCGTGCACGGTCAGCCCGAGGACAAGCGCGTCAGCGAACTGCAGAAGGTCATGAATTCTCTGCAGGTCGGCACCATGTTTTCCGAGAAGCCGACGCCGCGTGAGTTCCGGCAACTCGTCGAGCGGCTGCATGCGCGTCCGGATGGGATACTGCTGGAGAGCCTGGTGATCCGCTCGCTTGCGCAAGCCGTCTATCAGCAAACTAACATCGGTCACTTCGGGCTTGCGCTCGATGAGTACGCGCATTTCACCTCGCCGATCCGTCGCTATCCGGACTTGCTCGTGCATCGCGCGCTCAAGGCCGCTCTGCTGCCGAAGTCGCCATCCGGACATCGTTATACGAGCAACGAGCTGCAGGCTCTGGGCCAGGAGAGCTCGCAGCGTGAGCGGCGCGCCGACGACGCGGGGCGTGACGTCATGAGTTACTTGCGCTGCCTGTATCTGCAGGCGCGCGTCGGTGAGACCTTCGATGCGACGATTTCGAGTGCGCTCGAATTCGGTTTGTTCGTACAGCTCAAGGAGATGCCGATCGACGGGCTCGTGCATATCTCGGCGATCCCAGGCGACTATTGGGAACTCGAGGCCGGCGGCATGGGGCTCGTTGGCCAACGCACGGGGCGCCGCTGGCAGATGGGCGATGCGGTCCGCGTGCGACTGAGTCGGGTCGACTTGGCGCAGCGTCAAATCGACTTCGAATTGATCGATGGCGAGTCCGGTACCGGCGACGGCCCGGTTCGTGCGCCACGGCGCGGTGGCGGCGGTGGTGGCGGTCGCTCGTCGTCATCCGCTGGGTCGCGGCGAGACGGCGGCGGCGGCGGGGGTCGCAGTGGCGGCAGCGGTCGAGCGGGCGGTGGGCGCAATCGTGGCGGTGGTTCGCGCCGCGGCGGGCGCGGCGGACGTGGCTGAGCAGCGACGCCAGTTCGTCTATGGCCTCCATGCGATCACGGCGGTGATCGATCGGGCACCGGAACGGCTGCTCGAATTATGGCTGGCGCAAGCACGCGACGATCATCGCATTCGCCAGTTGGCGGAACGCGCGCGCGCGGTCGGCATTCGTGTGCAAAGCGTCGCGCCTCCCGCGCTCCTCAAACTCTTGGGCGAGGACGTCGCCCATCAAGGCGCGGTCGCGGCGGTGCGCCCCTTGCCGCTCTGGGACGAGCACGATTTATTGACGGCGGTCGAGGCACTCACCGAGCCGCCGTTCCTGCTGGTCCTCGATGGCGTGACCGATCCCCATAACCTCGGTGCTTGTCTACGGACCGCGGAGGCTGCCGGGGTTCATGCGCTCGTCATTCCCCGGGACCGGGCCGCCAGCATCGACGGCGTCGTGCGCAAAGTCGCGGCCGGCGCCGCTGAGTTTGTGCCGGTGGCGAGCGTGACGAACCTCGCCCGCGCGCTCGATGCCCTCAAGGAGCGCGACATCTGGGTGGTGGGTACCGACGGGGAGGCCGACCAAAGTCTGTATGCGGCGGACCTCCGGCGGCCGCTTGCCATGGTTTTGGGTGCCGAGGGGGCCGGAATGCGCCGGTTGACCCGAGAGCGTTGCGACTTTTTGGTGCATATCCCGATGGCGGGCCGGGTCGAATCCCTGAATGTCTCGGTGGCCGCAGGCGTGGCCTTGTTCGAAGCCCGTCGCCAGCGCTTGGGTTGACCGGGGCCGCTCTGGCGCGTATCCTTCGCGCTCGTTTTCGCCGGCAGTCCGGCTTTACTCCTTGCCTTACCGCTCGCAACGGAAGGCTAAAACCGTAGGGAGCCTACAATGCGACATTATGAAATCGTGCTCCTGGTCCACCCGGATCAGAGCGAGCAAGTTCCTGCGATGGTCGAGCGCTACAAAGGCATCATCAGTGCCGGTGGCGGCGTCGTGCATCGCTTCGAGGATTGGGGTCGGCGCCAGCTGACGTTCCCGATCTCCAAAGTCCACAAGGCGCACTACGTGCTGCTCAACATCGAAATCGATCAGAAGACCTTGGATGAGCTCAACAGCTCGTTCCGCTTCAGCGATGCCGTTCTGCGGCACCTGGTCGTGAAGATGGACGAAGCCGTCACCGAACCTTCACCGATGGCCCGCGCACCCGATGAGAACGCGCGTCGTCACGATGATTTCGGCGACGATGGCGACGACGACGATATGCCCATGGGCGCGCGTCAATAATTTCAGGAGTTCGACATGGCACGTTTTTTCCGTCGTAAGAAGTTTTGCCGGTTCACCGCCGATGACGTCAAGCAGATCGACTACAAGGATCTCGCGACCCTCAAGAGCTACATCACCGAGACCGGCAAGATCGTTCCTAGCCGCATCACGGGCACGCGCGCGCATTACCAGCGCCAGCTGCAGCTCGCGATTCGTCGCGCGCGCTTCCTCGCGTTGCTCCCTTACACCGATCAGCACTGAGGCAGGGACTTAGATCATGGATATCATCCTGTTGCAGAAAGTCGCGAACCTCGGTCAGATCGGCGATCGCGTCAAAGTGAAGTCCGGTTACGCACGTAACTTCCTCGTGCCGACCGGCAAGGCCACGGTTGCGACCGCGGCGAACATTGCCCAGTTCGAGGCGCAGCGTGCGGTGCTCGAGGCGAAGGCCCACGAAGAGCTCAAGCAGGCGCAGGCGCGCGCCGTGCAATTCGAGAACTTCAAGCTCGAACTGAAGGCGAAGGCCGGCACGGAAGGCAAGTTGTTCGGCTCGATCGGCACCGCGGATATCGCGGAAGCCGCCATCAAGGCAGGCCAGCCGGTGGCGCGCGCGGAAGTGCGCATGCCGACGGGGCCGATACGTTCCACGGGCGAGCACCAGGTGCAGTTGCACCTGCACACCGATGTGGACGTGGTCCTGAACGTCCTGATCGTCGCCGAAGAGTAGCGGCCGCCAAAGCCGCTGCGCGCAGGCTTTAGCACTTGGTCATCCGTAGCGATAGTCGTTCGCTGGGCACCGTCGGCGAGGGGCTGCGCCTGCCGCCGCACTCGATCGAGGCCGAGCAGTCGGTGCTCGGCGGCCTCATGATCGATGCGGCGGCCTACGATCAAATCGCCGATCGGGTCGGCACCGACGATTTCTATCGCAACGACCATCGTCTGATCTTCGAGGCCGCCAGGGGCCTC
>Ga0209208_10004616_pt1 | contig 19468 bp, 22 predicted proteins | sample S1TSphfallax_3_FD_187694 | JGI IMG/M metagenome (GOLD analysis project Ga0209208, IMG submission 187694) | Host-associated microbial communities from peat moss isolated from Minnesota, USA - S1T2_Fd - Sphagnum fallax MG (SPAdes) (version 2) | ecosystem: Host-associated > Plants > Peat moss >... | reverse complement strand
TCCACTATTGAAAAAGAAAAAAATGCTCATCGTCTAAGTAAAGCCTTTTCGTATTTGATGATGATACATATTTGATTTCCTTTCTACTTTCATATTTTTTTAATATTGCCAAATTTTAGTAATAATTGTATGACCAACTTATCACAAAATTGGGGGAAAAAAAAATGGAAAAAAAACTGGGTGCTTTAATGTTGCTAAGTATTATTATTATTATTATTTATGTACTACTACCCTTTTATATACTAGCAAGTTACAAGCAAAGCTTTGATGATGCATATTTTCCCCTTTTGTTGTTACTATATGGGTTTAGGGTTTACCTCGTAGTAGGCTATTCCTCACCCCCAAAAAAAAAGGGACAAACAATTAGGGCTTGTAAAATAATATTTACATCCCCAAAACTCATCCCCAGTTTTTTTTTTTTTGGGGGGTGGGTCCAATAGACTAATCAAAAAAATTAAAAAAAAGAAAACCCAAAATAAATAAATAAAATAAAATAAAATAATTTCCTTTTCTTTTTATTTTTTTCTTTTCTTTTCTTTTTTCTTTGGATTCATTAGTACAGTGTTTGAAGAAACACACTAGTCACTGCACTGAAGAAAAAGAAAAAAAAGAAAAAGAAGAACGCACAGACACAGAGAAAGAGAGAAGAGAGAGAGAAAGAGAGAGAGAGAGAGATTTGAGATTTTGGGTTGGAGATTGAGTATTTTGGGTGTTGTAGAAAAAGCTTCATACTTGGAAAGAAAGAGAGAGATTTGAGATTTGGGTGTTGTTCCAGATTGAGTGATTTGGGTATTGTAGAAAAAAGCTTCTCAAATTTGAGAGAGGTAAGAGAGAGAGAGAGAGAGAGAGAGATTTGAGAATTTTTGGGTGTTTGTTGGATGTTATAGAAAAAAGCTTGCAAATTTGGGAATCTGCAAAATGAGCATTGATCACTCCAACTGGCAGTAGATAGTAGTAGTAGTAGTAGTAGTAGTAGTAGAGTGTTGTTGGTTGTTGCAGCAGGATCTTCTGTGATCTGGTTCTGCTATTGCTGAGCTTGGACTGAACTGGACTCAGCTGGTTGAGCTTCTTCTCTTCTAGCTTTTTTGTTTTTAGAAAACAAAACCAGCTGTTTTCCTGCAAGAGAAAGAAGAAGAAGAAGAAGAAGAAGAAGTAGAAGAAGGAGAAGAGATTCAACCAGCTTCTTGTTTTTGGGTAAACAATCATCATCATCTTTTTGTTGTTCTTCTTCTTCTTCTAGTTTGCTGCTATTGCTTCTCTTACCAGCTTCTTTTTTGGTTTTGGTTTTGGGTTTTGGGTTTGGGGCTTGCTTTCTGTAGCTGCTTCTTCGTTGTTGTTGTTGTGATGAGAAAAGTCTCAGGCTTTTACAGCACTTTTGTTGTTCACTGTCTGTCTGTCTGTCTGTCTGTTGTTGTTTTGTGTTTCTTTACTTGCTTGTGGTAGCTAGACTGCTGTAGCCAAGGGGGAATGTGATGAGTGGGAAAGAGATGGAGCAAGAGACATTCTGAAGCAAGCCTAAGAACAGAAGAGAGAGAAACACACAGAGACAGAGACAGAGAGGATTTTTTGTGTTTCTGGTTTTGGGTTTGAGATCTCAGAAATTAGGCCTAGAGATTTCTGTCTCTGTCTTCTTCTTCTCCACAGGTATTTGAAAAAGTCTATCTAAGTGCCTCCTGCTGACAACAATCAATCTTGAGCTAGGAAGATTGGAATTTGGTGGGTAAGTTTGTGCTGCTGATGATGGTGGTGTGTTCAGAAGAATCCTGTGAGCTTCTTGAAGAAATGGATCATAGGAACACCTTTGTTCTTGTTTTTTCTTCTCTGTGTTTTTGCTCATTTAGGGTTTTGGGTGTGCTTTGGATTTTGCAGCAAGAACCTATTGGAGATCTTTTTCCCCTCATCTTTTTCATGCAAGAGGATGATTGCATCTTATTTTAGCTTGGATTTTTGCTTCTACAAAGAGTTGCAAAGCAATGGAAGGATCAAGTAGCAAGAGTAACATCTTCTACCTTTCCTCTTACCTTGAAGAAGCTATGAAAGTCTAGTGTGGATGATGATGATGATGATATGCTGAGAGCTCAAAAGCCTCAAGCTTTGCTTGATGCGGAGATCCAAAGGACAAGAAAGCTTCAAAGGCTTCAAGCTTGCTTTATGCAGAGATTCAAAGGACGAGAAAGCTTGTTGATGACAGCAGATGACGGATTACAGCAAAAGAGAGCTCAGCAGCAGTATGGGTGGGCCAGAAATCGAAAGAATCAGCAGTGGTGGCGTTGGCGGTGGAACACTCTCATGGAGATCAAGAGACCATCATCCAAGTTGGTGGAACACGGCAATGCAGCTCAGCAACAGCCTCAGTTCCTCTGCAAAAGAGCTCACCTCCAGTTTAGCTTCCAAGATGGATCAGGTACAATTCTCGCATACCCATCTCTCTTCCCCTTGTCTACAAGCTGATGATGCTTCAGCAAATGATTTTTCCTCTTGTTACATAACAATGTGGGTGCTGCAGGTACCAACTGCATTGGCGGGCTTCACTTTACCATGGCAGCCAGTGTCTAGTAGTCCTTACAAAGAGCAGCCCAAGTCAGATCAGCAGCAGCCATCAGCAGCACTCTCAAGGGAAAAGCTTGAAAACCTTCCATGGAAACCTGATGCATCTGAAGAAGAAGAAGAAGAGAGGAAAGCTTCTTCTGAGCTTCCAACTGTTCCTCCTCTTCTCAGAGAACAGCAGCAGCAGCAGCTGCTGCCAGTTCTACCAGGTCCCTGCCCATTGACTGCTGCTGATCTTCGGAGCCTATCGAAAGTTGGTGAGTCTTGCAGGAGAACAAAGCGAATGCCAGTGGATACAACTTCTTGCACAACGGATTGCAATGACAATGATGACATATTCTTCTCATCATCATGTGCTGCTGGAGCATCATTGTTACAGGCAGGTGGACTCTCAAGTGTGAGTCAGCGCTTCCTCCTTGGTGATGATGCACAACTTGATTCCTTGCGATGCAATTCCATGGAGCATTTGCCACGACTTGAGAACCGATTGTTTGCAAAGGCAATCCGGCACAATGCTGTGTCTGAGAGCACCACACCATTGAGTCATCATCATAACACTGATGTGAAACATGTGAATGAAGCTACCCTTATTTTGTCAGAAACGCATCCAACCCATTCTTCAGCACAACAAACTCCTCTGCCGTATCCTTCTGAAAAGAAGAAGAGCACAATAAACACTGGCCAGCAAGGTGAATCCCAACCTGAAACACCCACTTCATCACGAGGTACCAACTTTCATCAGGCAACAATTCATAAAGATGATATTTTCCCTGGAAATACGAATAAGCTCTCGCCGATCAGGTTGCGAAAATCATCATCATCAATAATATCAAGTGAGCAGCAATCTCAGAAGCTTGCAAAATCCCTATTATTATTCGATTCACAACATTCTCGCACCTTGAGCAAAAATCCAGTATTGGGTGGATCAATGCGAGTGACAAGGAGGGACCATGCTGACATGCAAAAACAACAAATGGGGAGTTGTGTCACAGTGGCAGCACCGTTGTTGTCATCATCAGCGTCACTGCCAACAACACCTCGAGGGGGAGGTGAAGCATCATTGCCAACAACACCTCGAGGGAGAGGTGAATCTCGAGCCTCTCGGTTATTCCGACGCCTGAGGTTTGGTGGTGGAAAGAGTTCTTTCCATGGTGGTGGTGCAGCAGCAGGGGGAGGAGTGCAGGTTGTTGATCCCAGGGACCTCCTCCTCAAATGTGCCAAGCAAGACACACCCACTCCAGGTGTAGCTATAATAAAGCAGGGGAAGAAACTAGACTCAAAGGCAGCATCAGTTATTACAAAATCAGGTTCTGCAGTGCTTGATTTTACTGCGCTCCATGGTGGACAACATGAGGGTACAAGTATGGAGATTAGATCGGAAGGGAATCATCACATGCTTAACAATAATACCTCTCAAACCACCACCCAGGGCCAATGCAGCAGTGGTGATGCTGATTCGACAACAACAAGGAAGACTTCTGTAAAACCTCACCAACAACAACAACGGAAGAATAGTCACTGGCCTTTCAACAAGTGGAAATGGACATCTAGATCCCGAAGCAAGGTAGTCTCGGAAGAGACCAATAATATGAGTGCCATGATCATCAATAACAGTAGTAGAAGGAGCAGTTTTGACACTTCACAAGAGTTCTTTGCAATGTCAGAAACCATGTACAAGGATGCATCATCTGAGTCTTTTTCATATGAAAGAGTTGGGAGATTTTCTAGTCCACAGGTCAAGAAATCATTGAGTTTGGAGCACATGGGTGGTTTCTTCAAGCACAGGAGGGGATCATCTTTGGGGTCGAACAGAGAAGTGGCAGTATCATATCAGTCACTACTACCTAAGCATCATGTGCGCTGTAATGATGATATTGCTACTACAATTTCTGACCTAAAGAAGCTCTCTTCTGCCAACCAGCTTCTTGAAACAAGCAGCCATCATGGTTTGGAAGTCAATTTGTCATCATCAGCAGCAGCTTGCCAGGCAGAAGAAGAAAACACAGCAGACGTATTTCTGGATTGTGAGGGTGAGTTCAAATTTGTGAAGCGGCGGAGTTTATCAATGGAGGAGGATTTGGTGGTCTGGGAAAGTCACACACCTGCACCCCCACCACCGTCATTGCCACAGGAGCAGAACTTAACAATAGGGGAGGTGGCTGCCCTTTGTTCATCACCCCTCAAATTTGTATTCAAGTGTCGGGAGATTGAACTTTTCAACAAGTTTCTGAGAAGCCAAAAGAAGCGAATCATCAGCAGCAGCATCAGCAGCAACAGCAACTTACATCTTGACAACAATAACAACAGTGATTGCTTCCACATCATCCGCTCTGGTGCAGAATGTGGTACATCAATTTTGTGTCTTTTGGCTTTTCATCATCACATATATTGTATTATTGTTTTGACTGCTACTACTACTACACATGGGTGGTGGGCTATAAAACTTCAGAGGCACATGTCCTGCCTAAACCCAAAACCCTAAACCCTAAACTTTGATTTGATGTAAAAAACTTCTTGCATTCTCTGGCATACAGAAGTGAGCTCCATGGTAAGTGCGCTCTTGACGGCATGGTGGATGGAGAACACAGTACTAGTGCCTCCTCCAGTGATGAAGAAGAAGACCAATAAGTGGCATCTGGTGCCAATTCTCAGCATTCCACGCAAGAGTATGCACGAGCACAAGGATGCAGCCTGGCTTTTCGATGCATGTGGTGTTGACACTCGTGCTTTACTATTCTCTGATGAGGTAATTTTTCTGAACCTCCTGCCTAAACCTTAAACCCTGAATCCTTGCATGCCTTGTGTGTAACAGACAGTTTGTACTGCTTGTTCACTGGCGTTTAATTGAGGCACTGGAAGATTTGGTCTTGGAGGGAGGATTGTTTAGGGTTTAGGGTTTTTACCCAAAACACAAAAATGAAGCATTTCAAATATAATAGTTTTGACTACTTGAGTCTGAATTTTTCAGGTTGAATTGGAGAACTTAATGAAAGCAGGGCGTGTTAAGACAGAAGACATTGGACAAGACTTGCTTGTCACAAGAAATGAGGTGAGTATCTATCTGCAGAGAAAATTTCAGCCTTAATGGGTTGATTCCAATATGATGGACACGGGTTTTTTGTTTCTCTTCAATTTTGCAATGTAGCCACACCAGCAGTCATCCACAACAGGAATTAGCCAAATTTGGCTACAGGTCAGAGAGGAAAGTAGAATTTTTTATAAGAATCCTACTAAATATTTTGGAACCTATTTGTCTAAATATGGCAATTTCAGATTTGTTTTCCTTGAAATCTGGTGACTTTGGTGCATTTTTTTGCACAAAAATCCTTTATATGGGTTGCACTGGATTGTTTGTTGGAGCAAAAATACACCCAAAAAGGAAAAAAAGAACACTGATGATGGATTGGATAATACCCGGATTTTTTGTATCTGGCCCTTTATTTTCTCAAAGAGTTTGTGGGTTGGTGGTTTCAATCTGTCACAGTTGTATGAGTTTTTGATTGGGTGGTTTGATTTTGTGGCTCATAGGTTGGATCAGTATGCACACTGCTAGGTGAACAGCTACAAAGGGAAGCAGATCACTTACTGCAAGCACGATACATGAAGACTCTCTTGGTACTACAGATATGCTGTTCCTCTTGGCCAACAACAACTCATCATGCAACCATTGAAATGCATGTATCAATCTGTCGTAATTTTTGCATCTCCAGATTATTCTGGTCTAAGAAAGTAATGGCCGTTATAATTGCTGTTTTGGCAGTTGGCAGGAATACTACTTGACACTGAGAATCTGGATTTTGCTTCCATAAGAGACACAGATATGGCAACTGCACTTCTGGTTGGATCTGGTTCACTTGGAAGAAACGGTTTCTACAAACAATGTACAAATATTCCAAACCCACCAGTTTTGAATGGGTTCTTTTCTGATGTCAATAATTTCCCTTCAATCTGCTTACAAAAAATGTTAATTTGTTAGCTCCAGCTGCTGCTGCTGTTTCTGGGAATCAAAACTTCATGAAGAACAACGCACCCCTGATGACACTAATATTTAGTGTCCTGTTCTAGATTATGATCTTTGATTGTTTTGATGGGGAATTCGATCATTGGGTAATAATTTATTTTTCTTGAGGGAGTTTTTCTTTTTCTCTTCCATCTCTTTTTGTCAGTGACAGAAGTTGAAAGTGATGAAAGGGTTTCAAAACTGGTCACTCGGATTTATGGAGAGGTGCCTCAAAGTTCCAGTAAGAATTTTGAACTCAAATGGATCTTTTGATTATTATTATCATTCCCTTCTTCTCTTTTCAATCTTGTTTTACTAGACCCTTTTGCAACAGTTCTATTGAAATGCATTACATACAGACGCCCATTATACTGCGTGACCCTCTCTGGTTTCTTTTGCCCTGTACTACACCAAATTATGTAAAAAAGGGGTTTGCTCTCATGCATAACGCAATGGTGGTTTCTGGTTGCTTGCAGGGCGATCAAGGGGGGAAGAGACAGAAGCTGATCATGAACACTCAGATAAAGACTCCTATTTTTCATCTGCAGATGGACGCCATAGCCATGATCAAACATCAACGTCAGAGGCCAGCACTAGTAGTAGCCTTGATGAGGACTCCCCTCGCTTGCAGACACCCCCACCTGCTTTACCCACTAATATCTCTGCACCCACCAGATCAGCACCAGCTAGATTTCACCGACTTCCATCACCCTCTGGTACCACCCACTTTTGCCTACACTCTCTTACCACCCTCTGAAATTCCCTTCACCCCAAGCTCTCCATCAGTCCAGAAAATGGGCTGATTCCAGTTAATGAGGGAAGTCAATCAAGCTGCTGTTTAGGGTTTAGGCCTTTGTGTATACATCGTCTGAGATTCATCTGTCATATGTATACCTAAGCTTTTTACTCTTTGCTTATTCCAATTGTTGTTACTATAGTGTAGTCTCCCAATCAAACCAGCTCACAAGAATATTAATGAGCAAGCCTTTGCAGAGTAGCAATGTGGTGGTGGGAGAATGCAGTTGCAAATGTTTTCTTGAGACAAATTTCTTAATTTTGGTTGGGGTGTTGAAAAAACCAAAATTCCTTCAGGTGTAACAAGGAGTGTGGAGGCAAATGCAGTAGCGCAGATAAGAGAAGCAGCAGCAGGGAATCGAAGTCTACGAGTGTCATCTTTTACACTTGGATCATCGGGGCATCTGAAGTCTGGCAACAGCAGTGGCAGCAGCAGCCCTTTCAGCAGGTTACGCAAGAAGTTGTTATATAACGCATAAATTTCATTTTCTTCTTCACAAATTGATTTTACAATGTCCTTACAAGCGATGCACAGCAACAATGTAGTTCTGCTGCAACCCACAGCTGCTGCATACATCTCAATGTCAAAACAGATGGGACACAAGTAAACAAAACTAGTCATGTATTGCAGCACACAAGTTGTTACACACTTGTCTCTTGCTAAGTACATTTGTGAAGATCATCACCACAATCTCTAGCACCACAGATTTGTTAGTTGCATAGGTAAAACTTGTGACCTCTTTTACAGCCACTGAGAGTGGTATAATCTAATTGATATACCTAACCCAAAAGCATTTAATGATCACCGAACAGAAATCCCCCCCATCCTTTGTCACATGTTCTAGAGTCTTCAGTTTTAGACTGACTTATGATTAGATCCAAAGTTTTTTCCCTTCATTTTCTAGTTTGTATTGAGTGGTTTTTTTTGCTTGTGATGAAGAGATAATAATTTGTGTTGGAGGTTAATGTTTTAGGGTTTATGAGGGATTTAGGGTTGGAGAAAAAGTTGAACCTTCAACCCTAAACCCTAAACTGGGACTGCAGATAGGTAGCAGACCACTGATACCAAACCACATGGACCAATCAAAATGCATTTTAGGGTTAAATGTCACTACTTGGGGCAAACATTTTGATTGAACAATCAAAAGGAGCCCGAAGCGTAAGAAGCAAATTAAAATTCAATCTTCTCCTACACATTTTACACCTTTTTCCATTAATGATAAGATGATCAATACTCAACCCAAGTTGAATTTGATCTTTTAAACTCTTTTTTTCAATTAATTATGCATTTTAGAAAAAATTGTTGTAAGTACTTCTCCCATTGTTAGTAGACTCCTCTCCATTCTGGGTGTAGTAACTCAAATCCTCCAAATAGGACTTCTAACATGACAAACAAAGTTCCTAATACCAAGGTCACATTGTGCCCAAATTTACATCTTAAATGGGTTGGATTGAAGAACATTACTAAGAAAAAATGATAAGCAACACTTTTATGATGCTTGGTAATATGCAGTCAAGCTCCACTCATACAAAGTCAAGCAAGATTGTGAACATAGATCCAAACTGATGAAACTTTATTGAAAATTACTGCACTGTTTGTGATCTAGAAAATAGATTCAAGATTATTATTAGACTCTTGAACTTAGACATTGGAAAGTCAAAAACTTGTAACAAGGATCAGCATGGAAGACCTCAACAGATGTCAGAGACAAACAAGACTACTTGATGGTTCTTTTCTTCAGTTGCATGATTTAAGTTCACCACTAGTAAAATACTTGGTCATGAACAGATGAAAAAGAAAAGGGCCAAAAACAACGACCCTTCATAGAGAACAAATTATTGAAATGCTTATTGGAACACAAGGACAATTGACAACCAGAGGAGATTCAAATAGAGGGTTAACATGTGCTAATAAAAGTTGAGTATCTTATGACAAGTCTTTGTCATAAAGATGGGTTAGGCTTCCTCATGGCAAGCTTCCTTTGCACATTAAACGTCTGCATGCAAAGGACTGCAAGAGGACAAAAGAACATAGTCCGTCCAAGCCCAAGAGTGGCCATGACTACGCCACTCATGCTAAACTTCTTATTGTTGCATTGCCATCACACAAATGCACTTTCCTATAACATGGAAAAGTACTAGGTCAAGTTTTGCATGAAAAATCACTGTGAAGGAAGAGGATAAGCAACAATAATGGGAGGATAAAAGGTTTCAAGACTTAATTTGGAGGTGGGGATTAGATTAAAGGATGTTAATTATGGATCTTTTGTTCTAGCATGATGCAAGTCATCAGGTGATTGGTTAGTGGATTTTAGGACCTTGAGAGGAGGTAACATGCCTAAATCTTATACAGATCAAACACTAGAGAGAATATTCACAAATGTATATTTTCTTGCACTAACCAACTAACAAATATACTGAGACCTATTTAGAAAATGCAAAGAGAAAAAAGAAAGGGAACCCTTTCAAAAGAGACCTGCACATGCTACAGATAGCATACATAACAGTAGGGAATGAATGCAAAACTGTACAAAGGAGAATGATGACTTTTGTTCTGTGAATTACCGGATCTTTGAAAGACATAAACCAAGCATGGAACTGAAAACCAAACATATATATTTCAGACATTTTTCATGACATAGACACTCAAACCAAACATGAAACTGGAAACTTTCAAGACCCACAGTAAAGGGTGTACTAAATTTTACAAACCACAGGCATGGGATAACCTAGAGGCACCTTTTCTGGTCTGAGAAGGCATTTTAGTCTACAAACTTTTTTATTATGTTAGAAAAGTCTTACTGGAAGAATCTTTGACTCAACAACGTGGCTTTGCTGATCTTGTCAACCTTGTTGAGCCACTTTCAGTCCCAGAGTCTCGTCTTTGACTCTTGCCCTGCCAATGAACCAGTATTCTTTGTAAGCTTCTCATAAATAATGCTACTGCAGTTGGTCTTGCATGTCTCTTGCTTTGGTGTGATAATAACCTGTTGACCTGATGACTTTAATTGTTCATTTACTGGAATAGGAGTACCAGCAACTACACTAGGACTAGCTCTTTCTGGAAGTGTATGTAGATGTAAAACAGCTTCAGAGAGAGGTTTGACTTTACCTTCCTGGTTGAAGGAGCCTTCAATCCCTGCTTGGCAATGCTCAATGGTTGAGAAAACTCGTTTTTGCTCTCACCCTCTTCACTGTCAAGTCCACTGCTGGCCTCAATCTCACCCTGTCCATCTTGTGTAAAGTCACTCTCAACTGCCACCAAAGTTGAACTTCTTCTTCTCAACTTGGCTTTTGACCCTAGAAGGGTTTCACAATTCCTCTCCATATCAAGCTCACTGATTTCACTGCTCTCCCTAAAATCGTCTTTCTCTTGATCATCATAAATGGATTGAGCAGCTTCCAATGGATGCCCTTGATAAGAAATGGCTTTCTTTGTGGCATTAGCATATTTGGGGCTCTTGTCCATTATACTTGATTGATCAGCTTCATTATCTGTGACTGAACATTCACTGATGGCATCTTCCCTTCCTTCTTGTCCATCCATAACAGAACCTGTTAAAAGACAAAGAAATCAGTCTGGGAGTGATGCATGCTTCTGGGGCTCCTGTGTTCATCAAATGTCTTGAGGGAATTACACACATTTCTGACTCTCTGAAGAATTGATTACAGGTGATCTCATGAGGTTTAAGAGAGTTCAAGGTGGCCAACTTCACAAGAGAGAGAAGATGATCATAAACAGTACTTGACATTCTCACACTGCAGAAAATATTGCACTGAACAGGACTGTCCGAAAATCATTTCCTTCCTTAGCTACCGCCTTTCCAGAAATCTGTGGTTTGACATACCATTGTCAGCTGAAGTCTCCTCACAGCTGCTATCCATTGGTACTTTGCATTGATTTTGATGGTTTTCTAGATCATCTTTCACATTAGGTGCCATATTGCAGCGCTTCTGATGAGCCTGAGCATTCTTGACTGCAAGATTATGTTCTTTCTTTTGCTCATGGCACTTGAGAATCCTGGATTCAAAGTCATCTGCCATCACCTTCACCTCTGGTTTTGAAAACTTCTTTGCCTGTATGCAGATAATTTGTGAGATATCAACTCCACTTCCATGAATTAGGCATTAAATGCACCAAAAATAGGATGATCATTATTATCTCAGCACAAAAAGAGACAATACATGACTTCACTTACTAATTTACGACACAGCACAAGAGACCCTTCTGAAATCAGGAAATATTCTTTTGTATCTGCAGGAAAATACATTACCTTTACAATAATGGTCCTGAAGTGCTCAACAACCTCATGTTCACTGAGGGCTTTCTGATACTTGGGAAAGAGATCAATTATTTTCCTGAGGCCTTTCTCAGTGTAAGATAGCTGGGCCAGGCAGTATCCAAGGTCCCTCCATTGCTTGGGATCTGTGGAAGGTGTGTTATCATATTTTCAATGGCATCACATGGAAACATGTTCTTCAAATTGCATTAAGTTAAAGTTCCAGGTGCAGAAAAATACCATGAAATTGAAGGACAATGAGACGAGTTGACAGAGCCAAAGCACCAAGTAGTATATTTTCTAATTTGCCTGATTTCAGCCCAGGATTTGCAAAGACAGCCTACCAGATGTGCCTGCAAACCGTTGACAGAGCTTGTCAAAGAGCCCCTCCTTTTGCTTATCCTGCAAATCAAGCTCAAACCCATTCACATAATATCCAAGAAGGCAACACGACCTACACAGATGTGTGATCATTCCTCTCAACATATGAGACTATTCTCCCTCTCAAACAGAAGATAACAGCTGTAGATGGGAGTTGAGCAAGGTCAGACCAAGATTTAAATACATCTAGTCATGAAATGTGATCTACCTTGTCATAAGAACTTGTCAAATATTTCATCATAACACACAGATTTGTAGTTACTCCTCAACATATCAGACAATTCTCTCTTTCAAAGAGAAGATAACAGCTGTAGATTGAGTTAAGCAAGGTGGGACCAAGATTCCAATGCATCCATAGTTATGAAATGTGATCTACCTTGTCAATGGAGCTTATCAGATATTGCATCACACTGCGGAAATGGTCAGGGGAAATATCAGTTCGACTGGAGAGATGACTCAAAATGTCAGGAAGCAAATTGTAAATAGGGTTGTTGCCTGTTCAAAAGAGCCAAAGAGCAAAAATAATGTGAGATTTGACCATCCACATGAAGTTTAACCCAAGACAAAGATTGACAGTAATTCTGAAGGAATGACCCTTAGTAGGTCCAGTATATATTTTCTGGCATCAGGTTTCACAACAACCTTCAGATGTCACAAATTTTGGGTGATTATTCTTTAGGTAAATACCCAAATGACACCCCAAATCCTCTTAAGAGTCTGAGGGGAAATCAGCTCTTCACTGGATAAATGAGAATCTATTCAACTCCAATTTCCTTTAAACATAGAACCACCCAACCACAACATGACATAGAAGTCTTGAACAGTTTATGAGGAAGAAATTTTTTGTAGTGTAGGACATACCCTTCTTGGAAAGCTCATGAAAGAAAAGCTTCACTTGATTTGCAATCCGCTCATCTTCATCCTCCAACCGCAGTGCCATCTCGCTAATGTGCCTCTTTACCTAGCATGATGCACACATGCATGAAGAGATTAATCCAATACTCTCCCTTCCAAAAGACATTAAGAATCAAAGAAAGCTACATCCATACTATTGCTGTAGAATCCTGCTGATGTTATGTAAGAATTTTGGCCTTGTCCTCTTCCTCTGAACAATTCTCTTATTGGCCCCCAAAGAAAATTCTAAATACATCCTTAATGCGCCACATGAAAAGGAACCAGATGTTCTGCCCTTTACCTTCACAAATCTGCATCCTCACCTTAGATTCCTCTATGTTGTAATTACTGCATAAACCAAGGAATCACCACTGACAGGAATGGTACTCCAAACTTTAAGGAGTATCAAAATAGAGCAAAGTTCATTACCTTGACCATGTCATTAAGGATGAGATGACTAAGGACAAGCACTGCATTGTTCCGCACACAGTTACATTTGTCATTGAGACATGAGTACATGTGCTCTGTCCATGGCTCTAGTAGATTAGGGAACCGAAATGCTAGATCACCCATTGCTATAATGCAGTTTGAACGAACGCTTGCTTCCCCAGAGTTTTTGGCCACTGTGAAAAGCAACGGCAGGTTCCTCTCACTGTAGAGGCCAGAGAAATGCCCACAAACAACATTAGTAACAGAATGCCTCTTCAGCTTGTGCCTCATGTACCATTGCTGATTGACTGGAGACAGTGATTTTATGGCTGAAGGTCACCCAAATCTGAAAGATATTACTCACCAGAAATTGGCATCAATTGCCATAAGCTTGCAAAGAGCAAGCATTGCTGAAGATCTCAGCCGTGGATTCTAGTCCCCACCACCCCAAAGTTCCGCATTCAGCTCCAAAGGTCAAAGAAATGGAAGTTACCATCAAAGTCACAGCACATGCTGTTGGATGATGTTTATTAATCTTGCAAGCAGAATTTGGTGGTTTTCAGTAGCACCTGCTGCATAAGGGTCATATTTCGGCAGATTTTGGCTACAATAGGAGCCATGGTACCAATTAGAAATTGCTGGTTTGTTTCACCCCCTACAATTTCACTTTCAGCTTTCTCAAGAAGTACATCAATTCTGGCATCTTCTGAAGCTGCCATTCCCAATTCATCATTGATGCTTTCAGTCTGTAACACAGAGGAAAGTAGTTAGACTCTAAAACACAACCTCTCCTAAATTCATCTCCATCTTAGCACCCACCGAAAGCATAGAGACAAAGAAAATTGGCATGAAAGTTATATCAAAGAGGTAGCCTTGCAATCTTTACCTTTGATTTGTCTGTGGCTGATTTTGATGAAGGTACTTCTGAAGCCTGCATGTCAGCAACAGCATCTGCAACTGCCTTATCTTTATCTGCCCTTTGCTTCCGCAGTTTACGAACACAGGATTCAATATACACAAGATGCTTAAGAGCCACGTGGGCTAATACAAAGAGGAAGCGGCTGAGGGTGAACACCATCACATTGGAGGGATGCTTTGATGAATTTTCAGCATAACCTATCCCCAAGTCTGTTGCATTTTCACAACTCTTACCACCAGAAGCTGGAGGAGACCCATCACTTTTATTCTCACATCTCCCAAATAGCGATTGAAAAAGTTTGATAAGTAGTGCTGATGAAAATTGCTCTGGAGTTGGATGAAGGATATAGACAGCATTGATGGCTTGCTCAACAGTTGAGTACCAGATCTCTTCTGATAGCCCTGGTACAAATACAGTCACACCCATTTAGGGAGAATTGCAAACATAACTGAGTCCTATACATTGCCCTACAAAAAACCACATCGCCTACAAGAGGAAACTTGTACAAGGACAGCCCCCTATAGAAATTAGCTGTGCCCTGAACCAAACACATAACATAAGTATTCAAGCATATGCTGATCACAGAAGCATAAAATACAAGAACTTCATTTCCAAATACAAACATGGAGATTTTGGACAAACTCACCTTGTCCTTTGATCAAACTGGACAAAATAGTGAAAATTTTGTGGTGGGAACCAAGACTGGCTCGATCATCTGTTGAAAGACGCTGAAATACAATGCACGTGAACCTTGCTAATAATGGATCTTCACTTGCTCGCCTACCAAGCCCAATGTCCATAAGACTTTGCAAATGGGTGCTCAGAATCTCTGGTTTTGATTTGGCTGCCATGCATAAGATCACAAGTGCTCCGCGGCTTCTCTGAGGTGTGACATCAACTGCATTGAATGTAAAGTAGTTCCAGAGAGCAGAGACCTGCAAAAGAGGCAGAAACTGTGATTAGTTGGATACCACCATAATCTGAAGATACATTACAAATATTTCAGTTCATTTTGCACTTTTGGCAACAAGGTGATAGATATTTGGGTTTTGCAGTAGATAGATTGCCTACACAGAAATATAACATTTTCTGCGGTCAACAGTGAACATAGGTAAAAGAAGAATGCACTATGTGGAGTACCGTGCTACGTGAGATATCACCAGTAGCTGTAAACTTGCTGACAAGTGCTTCAATAGATGTCAGGTCCCCAATGGTGGCATCCAATGTAAGGTTGATGAGACTGAGGGCAGTTTCTGATGAACTTTCCTTTATGTAGATGGTGATAAAAGCCCTTTCAACTGCCTCACAGACACCCTTGTCTTGAGAGAACACCTGCAACAGTACACATGTTATGATCCTAATTGGTTCAGATGCAGAGAGAGAAGATGAAGCTTTAAAAAAATTGAGGAAGAAGAGAAAAGCAAATGCAACAGAATACTCATTGAAACCACTTTATCAGCACAAAGAACCTAGAAACGAATAAAATTACAGCCTTCAAGATTAACCTGAAACCAAAATTCCAACTATGGATTCACCACCCTTGTAGGCTTGACAATAAACTTCACAGGCAGACACTTAATGTAGGTTGTCCTACTGCAAGAGGCAGGAGTATGGACCCACACAGGCAATGCCAGAATTCTCTTTTGATGAATGGCACTTACAAGGGGGAGCATTTTATGAAGACTAGCCTCAGCTCCATCAATCTCAAACTGCTGGGCAATAATCAAGAGTGCAATAGTGTGTTTAACATCATCTGGTGATGAAGCCAGCAGCTGCTTTAACACATCCATGGTCCCTGCAATACAGCGCAAAAATTGAAGCCCTGCCTCAAGTGAGGCCACAAGAGCTCGTGTTTGTTCTAACCCTTGAATATTGGCCACACAAGGTTCATTGGCCATTGTTTCAGGTACCTGCAATAAGAGAATGAGCTTCAAACCTCAAAGAACCACCAGGTTGGACACATCCTTTAGCACGTCATGTACATGCAAAAAATCAACCATTTTGATTGGGGGAGAGTAGATCTAATAATGGGTAGTATATGGCATGATAGATGCATATCTAGTGAGGATGAAAAGTTTGCTGGTCGAGTAAATCATGCAAACCTGCCAGCAAACTTTGCATGTAATCACGCTCTGGAACAGTACTGCATAATTTGAGGATCTATGAGGTCATTCTTGGTGGAGAGTTTTTCCTACACATGGACAGTATCAGAAATAAGACAAATACAGGTTACCTGAGATGGTTGACTGTCATCATATTGTGTTTCAGGGTATCTCAGAGAGAATGCATCACTGTCCTGCAACTCATTGAGATGTCCCCTGTCCTTGTTTGGTCTCCTTCCAGCATCTACCTCAAGTCCTTCAATTCTCAATTCAGGAGCACCTTCTGTATCAGCTGAAGGGTTCACCAACTCCATCCCTTCTAGCTTCTGCTTATATTGTTCAAGTGTTCCCTCAAAGGGGGCTGATCGCAAGCTTGAACCAAATGGGTTATAATGGAGAAGAGTGGAGAGCAAGTGGAGAGCACTTTTTCTCACTATCGCCCCTTTGTCCTCCAAGCGACCAGCAGCAATACTTGCCACCAAGTTCCAGTGCCCAATAGAAACAGCACTCTGCTCACATAATTCTGACCATGTTTGCAGAACTTTGCTTCGAGTGTATGCATTTTGATCTCTTGCACGCTCCAACAAGATGTCCACCATTCTCTGTTATATACACAGCAGAGGAAGCAAAAACAGTTTTAAGAACTCATATTAAGAAGTACTCCAAGGATCCTTCAGTCTTGATTTAAGAATTCAGACTTTCATGGGTTCTGCTCAATTTTGTTACTGAACAGTAAGCAGCAGATATCATGTATTCAGTTATAAAGAAACATCTTCAGGTCAATTACTCAAAAGCTTGGAACAGAGCAGCCCACCTGCTTGCTGCGTAACCGCAGTGTTTCATCACCAGCAGCATTATCCAATGAAGGATCCTTGGAAGCTTTGGCAACCAGCTTACCAACAACTTGCACAACAGCATTCCGCATCTTGTAGGCATCGCTGTCCAAGTGTGGTGTGATAAGACTCAGGTTTTGTGTCATAAGCTTTGGCACACGGTCAGCTAAAGCCACAAGAAAGTCACCTACACTCTCTGCACCAGATTTATCATGCTTGAAATCCTCTGGATTAAGACCACCAATCTCTTGGAGGATGGCCACAAGCAGGCTGCTGTCATGGTACTTCTCTTCGGAAAGGGTCACTAAGTCAGCCAAATGTATGGGAAGGTGCTCATGCTTGTGCAGCAAATTTACTATTGTTGATGTCACAGGCTCTAGGTATCCATACTTTGATACACATGTCACCACAATGCTGCAGAGAGCTTCCTTGAGCTCCTTGTCCTTCACATGCATTGGATTTTCAAGCAGAGTGAACGCTATCCTGAAAACAGTGATACAACATGCCAAATGGTGAAGATATGTTCTCTTGTTCTCAGTTTGCATTTGCCTGATTTTTTGTCCCTATTCCACTTGGTTATCAGTTCTTGTTGCTTCATTGATTTGGTGATTCTCTTCCTTTATTTTATTAATCTTCCTTCATTTTCCTCTAGCAGGCAAATTGGGCACCATGAGCATGACCACACAATTTCTCAAGGTGACAAAGGAACAAAGAAAAGCTGATCATACGAGTCAAGGTTAACTCACTTGGCAAAGAAAGCAACCAGGCTCTCCTCAGGCTGTGACATGGAGTAGAGCTGTCGAAGGTCGACCTGCAATGCCGTTGCAAGGAGACGTACAATCCGAGTCCTATGAACATCCCAGGCCCATTGCACAGGCACACCTTTCTTTCCTTTCTGTGTTGGCTTCCTCTGCATTTGCATCAATAGCAACACTAGTTTAGAGCATTATCTAAGAGATGAGGGGGGAAATGGAGCTGCAAAACCCTAAATGCCATGGCATGAATAGAAAGATAGGTAGTGGTGATCACAATAGGACAGCTTCCCACACATTGAAACACGCACCTTTCCAACAGCTTTCTCAACTCGTAGCGCTCCCAATTCGGGTTCTGCAGCCTCCTCCAGAACAAGAATACAGTGCAAGAAGTATGCATAAATCTTGAGAGCGTTACGGTGAGAGTGAATCTGCTGCAGCATGTACGCGGCATCTTCATTTGACTCCAGGGCAGCATACGAAAGTGCAGTAATGGAGGGATTGAGGACACCAAAATTGGAACAGAGGCTCTCGATCAAGCTTCCCTTTGCAGATGCCTCCAGTGAGGAGAAACCTCTGAATGAGAGTGCCCAAGAAAAAAAGCAGCACCGTGTAAGGTCATATTTCGCAAGTCGCAAAAAGACAGGAGTACATGGTGAAGATGATGGAAGGGATGAAAGGTGGTTGGCCGCTGTATGTACATACCTGATGAGGGAATACACTAGGTCGAAGATTTGTTGCTCCTCGATGCACCAGACTTCTTTATCAGCTAGCTCAAATGTGAGGCCTGCTTCCCCATAGCTCCCCGCCCAGAAAGAGTTTCACAATGCAATGAAAAGAAGAAAAAACGCCATTGAATAAAGCAGGGGAATGTCGCCTAATTCAGTGGGGAAGAAGAGGAAGGAGGAAGAGGAGCAAACCTTTGAGAAGTTCCTCGACATCACGAGCAGACAAGCTCTCGACATCCGTGACTTCCTGTACGACGAGACGCGATTCCTGATCCACGGCGCCAGGATCCTCCAGACTCCTCAAAGACCTGGGAATGACAAAGGCAGGGGCCATCGTCGATGGCGTCACAGTTGCGCTTCAAGCTCCCAACTTTCAAGTGTGTCAAACTCTCAGGGTTGTTGAGGATTCAAAGAAATGCATCATGGCGCCCGAGAAGGTCCTGAGAAGGAAATAGAGAAGTCGGACTCCCGTGCTCTCATCCGCCATAGCCACCGGTTTGAAAAAGAGCGGGAACGAAGGAGATTCTACGCTCCCCCGCCGCCTATTCCTCTGTGGAATCGTCATGCTCGGGAACGAAGGAGATTCTACGCTTCCCCTCCGCCTATTCATCCGTGGAATCGTCATGCTCATGATGAGCTATATATGTAAATTTTTGCTTGCACGTAAAGAAATTTTCTCCTTTTTTTTCTTACGAATTTTGTAAGTTACTACCATTTTTGTAAATTTATTTATTTATTTTTTTTGCTTTTTCTATTACAATTCTTTTTTTTTTCCTTTTTTTTCGTTCTTTTACAACTCTTTTCTTTT
>Ga0209208_10004615_pt1 | contig 19469 bp, 9 predicted proteins | sample S1TSphfallax_3_FD_187694 | JGI IMG/M metagenome (GOLD analysis project Ga0209208, IMG submission 187694) | Host-associated microbial communities from peat moss isolated from Minnesota, USA - S1T2_Fd - Sphagnum fallax MG (SPAdes) (version 2) | ecosystem: Host-associated > Plants > Peat moss >... | reverse complement strand
TTTGGGTGAGAAATGCATTTTGATAAGTGGAAAATCTTCCATGGTCTTGACACAACAACAAGATCATCTTTTAGAGGATGAATCTTCTATTAAGCTTATGGTTATGGATATGCTTGCATCTTTTGTTTTGCAAGTTGTAAAAATAAATATGGTAGCTTATATTCTCTAATCACGTAATCTCTCTACCCACCTTTGTTTTAAATTAAATTATTCTTGTCTTAGTTTTGGAATTATTTTAAGGTTTAGGGTTTTATGAGGTTTTCCCCAAACCCTAAAATTATGTACATAATTTTTTGTAGTTTGTTTTTCATTCTAACTATTATTTTTGTCTTTGTAGTTTTTATGTTTGGAAAATTAACCAAGGTTTTCTTCTATAGAAAGCATGACAATTTTTTTTGCTTCTGCCTTTTTTTTGTTTTCATTTCTTATTTTCAAGTTTTCCAAATTATTCAAGGCATGCTACAACCTTTTGTGTTGTAGTTGCTATGATTTGGGACCTAAAGTTGAAACCCTAAACCTAATTATTTTCCTTATTATTTTTTAGTTTTATAATTATTATTTATTATTCTAATTAATTTTTATGTTTTGCAAGAATCTTGTTGTTTGCAGTTTATTTTATTTTTTGTAATATCCAATCTTTTTATAAAAGGTATTGGATGTTTAATAAGGCAAAGGCAACAACAATGGATTATGGAACCAAGTCAAGCACATGTTTTTCCATTTAATGTCTTCACAAATTCAAAAAGATTGTGGAATCTTCACAATTGTGTTAGCATTTTGCAATCTTCTTGAATAGATATAACATCTAACTTTGTGATAGTTTTATTAAAACATGTTGTTGAAGATTGCAAAGTTGCATCATCACCAACAACTTTCACTCGATGAAGATATTAATTTGTGAAAGTTTCACAATCCATTGTTGTTGTTTCAAAAATATTGTGGAATCTTTTCGAATGCTAACACAAGTAATGCATTTGGCTTGAACTTGTGATTAAGATATTTTTGCATGTGGAATTTTTTCATAAAGGGATGTTCTGAACTTTGTGATGTGGATTTTGATGAGTTCAATTTATTATTTTTATCTAGAGACATTGTTTTAAGGTTTTGTTAGGGCATTTAAAAAAACCAAAAAAATAAACATAATCCAATAGATTGGCATTGGCCTATAGTTGATTACCCGATTTTTTATGTGAATAAGACTTTTAAAAAGCTTGCTCATCAACGTCCATCTTAATGGCTTAGTGAAAAATAAGGTCCACATCCACTGTTTCTATGTCCTAAGCCTAAGTGGAAGGCTTTTAATGAGGTATGGTTTATGATTATTCCTATTGGTTGTAACTAGCTTCGTCTAATTGTGGATAATGATGCACCCACCTCCTTGATGGATTCAACTGCGAGTCTAAAGGTGAAAATAACGAAAGGAAAAAAAGTTGCAACGTGTTCCTTGGCTCGTTACACGTTGAAGGTAGAGGGGTGCACCAGAATTCTGATATGGGACTATGAAAAGTGACAAGCGAGTCAATTATTTACACGAACTTGCACAAACCAAACAAGTTGGTTAGTGCATAGTTGGAGCATTTTTAGTGCATGGATGAGCTATAAGTAAACATAGACTCACCACGGCCCAAACTCAGGAGAAGCCACCACCTTTCCCCTTATAATATTATTTGTGCCTAGCCATGGGGCCAGCATCCAAATGTCATTTTGTTTCGAGACTCTCAGGTGGGAATCCCGAAATTCACTAAATTGCGACTCCCACAACTTTGGAGGCCCATAACTTTTTGTGTAAAGTTCTGATTGAGGTGAAGTCTAAAGCAAAGTTGTAGCTCTCATTGAAAGCTTTTCAATGGTATGTAGCATGCCACCTTTACACAAGTAAACCAAGGCTATTCCTGACTTTTAATGGTCGGAAGTCAAATTGCCAATTTGACTCCCGACCCTTCCTTTGGCCATAACTTATGTTTTAAGTGCCCAAATGGGTCATACAAGCACATTTTAAACATTTAAGTTCCAAGAAATTTCCAATGATATCAAGGACCTCTCAACCCAATGATTTTTTACCTTTGCGATTGCACTTTGAAAATTCGGGAATCCATTGAAATTTTAACTCCCAAAACGTGAGCTCACTTAGAAATGTGGGGGTTAATCCCTTCACACTCTTCTGGACTCCCGGAAGCATGAAATGTGATTCCTTGGCTTCAGTATTGGCTCACACCTTTGCAAGCCTTTGCCTTGGTCGCGAACCCAAGGTTAAGGTTGTGACTTATAAATTAACTATCGATTTCCTTGATTTTCACGAAAAAAATGTTGTTGTATAAAATGAAATGAGGTGTTGGAATTATAAGAATGGAAGAGGCATTTATACCTTGTGAATATGGTATGGAAGTAACAAACCACAAAAGGCCTATTTCATATGGCAAATAAGTTTTTGAATTTTTTTTTTGGAATTTGTTTGATGTTTTTCTAAAGTGGCAACTTCTTATTTTTTTATATATAACCAAATTAAAAGCATTTACATGATAAAGTGATGTAGTAGATTATTTCTAGTGAATTTAGATCTAGTCAATTATTGCATTTTGAAAAGGCTTACAATGAGGAGAAGGTTGCATATGAGAAGACTAAATCAGGTGGATGAAAAGGTAAACGACTTGTTGTCTTGTGTTTTTGTCTTTGTGTTTGTTTTCCTTATACAATTTTTGATTTTGTAAATTTACAATGATTTTGTTGGAAAATCACATTTTGATACTATTAGTGTTATTGGTGTTTTGTTTAATGGTGTAGCTAAAGGTTCTCACCTTGAGTTCATGATTCTTCCATTATTGTTGCATTTGGAATACCTTTTTTTGACATCCTTATTAGGGTTCTCTCTTTTAGCTATATTGTTATTGTTGGTTTTACAAATTAAAAAAAGATAATATGTCAAATTCATATGCAATTAGTGTTGGTTCTATGCATGGAGAGGAGAATGTGGTGCATATTGTAGATTTTGGCATTAATAGATTTGGTAGATCTAAATTTGTGATAGATTCAAAAGATTCATTTTAGAACATCATGTTTGAAAAAAAACTACCCAAGTATAAGGATTAGTTGGATACCATTTTTCTACGTCACCTTCTTGAAACAATTAATGTTAACATTGCCTTCAACCATCTTTTTAGTCATTTGCAAAATTGCCCTATTCATAATACATATGTACTTGATCTTAAATTTCTTGCCACCTTAAAAATATCAAATGTAGGAAATAAGGTTTATTTTGGTTCATTTTTTATGTTTCATATTTTTGACAAACTTCATTTGATAACTTTGATTCTTGTGTTGTAACTCTTGCATAATAAAATATTACGGGAAAAGTTGTGGTAAGAATGTAAAAAATAGGATAATGTATGGGATCCAAAAGATGCCCAGGGTCTTGTGTTGGGTTGTTACGATTTATGATTATCATGGTGTTTAGTCATGAAAAGGGGAGGTTGGGAGGTTTTTTGGAATTTGTTTCTTGTAAATTTGAATTGTTTTCATAGCTTTCATGGGATTTGGGATTGGGTGAATGGTATCCAATGACACGTGAACATTGAAAGAGTGTTGATCTATGCAACCTTTTTTCTTATGAATCTTTTATTTTGTACATATGATTTCAATAGTTGATTCACAACTTTCCTCTTATGAATCTTTTCTACATTTCAATTGATTCAATCATTTTTCATATTAAGTTTTTCCTACTGTGCAATTTTTAGACAAATCACTTCACCAAACATGGTCAATTAATTGTGGACCTAATATACCATTACATTTGAAAAGCAAGCATTGATAGCTAAAAATAAATCTAACAGTGAACAAATGAATTTAGATAATTATCTACAACTTATATATTATAAACCATCAAGCTTTTATAATACATATATATAACAAAAATGAGTCACAACAAGTAATAATAGCAATGTAATAATTACAAACTTGTTCTTAAAAATGCAAAAACTCAATAATGATTTTTGACAATTATTTGTAATTACATATAAAATAATAAACAATAAAAGTACCAAAAAAACTCTAATAGTCCAATTATGTATTGTAGCAAATCAACTTGATGCATGAGAAGAAAAAAAAATGTCAAAATGTTAAAGGAAATGTGGTGGTATGGAATAAGAAAAATCAGAAATATCAATAAACTTTTAAACCAAACTAAATGAATTAAACTAAAATGTATTGAAAGGTTGAAAACTTAATGCCTAAAAACTCAATGTTTGAAATTGTTTATTAATGAAGCATTTTCACTATCATGTACATAACATAGTTGTATCATTTTGTCATAAGTCCTCTAATGTCCAATGTATTGGATGTTTTGGTTGATGCAAGAACACCCGCCACCACAAAAGGATGGTTTAACAATTGTATTAAATTTTATAATCTCTTCAAAATATTATTAATATGAAATGTAAACCCCTTTTACAAAAGTTGACTTGCTAAGAAAACATAAAATTAACACAACAACATTATTTGAATGATTTATTACAAAGGTTGAATGACAAAATAAACATCGTCTGACCTTCACACAAACCATAAATCATAAAATGGAAGTGTGTAACTAGTTACATGTTGCATTTGAATGTTATGTCAACATCCATTAAATCTATGTACAATATAAATTGAATTCACATTAAAACAACATTGTATTATTATTTTTGCTAAACCCTAGTTCAAAACTTATTGATTTAGGGGGTGGAAAAAGATGTTCATGATGGATCATGGGAAGACATTTTTTGCAAGTTTACATTTATTAGTGGTCACCATAACATTGTGTTAGATCATTGAAAAATTCATGCTTTCAATATTAGCAAAAGAAATTCCAATTGTTTAAGGGGAAAAATTCAATAATTGTAAAAAATCAAACAAGTATTGGTAATTACTTGTAAAAAATTGAGCAAGTATTGAACCATCAATATTTGCCCAATTTTTTACTAACAATGAATGATGAAACTTTCAAAGGATCATACTACTTACACAAGTTGAAAATAAAAAGAATTATCATTCATGTTTCCATATTATATTTATGAAAAGTTTCTTTGATAGTTGTTTTGTTTCATAACAATCATTATTAGAAGAATTAAATACCTTGACATCCAAAACTACCCTATTTTTTGTCATGGGAACCATCACACAACAATGATGACATTTTTACATTAATTAGAATGCCTTACATCTAGGATAACCAATCTATAAGTGCATCAACTCCACATAGGGGTTTGAGCTTCCTTAATTAGTTACTATTTTAGATATATCTTGCAAACAATAGTTACAACATTATATGAATTCAAACCTATAATGAAAAAAGAACATCCTCCTCCTTTGCTTGTAATGTTCTTTTACAAATATGGTCTTCATGTGATGTGACACACTCCCAACTCCTTGAAAGACTCAAGTGTGAGTCAAAGTAGAAAACAATGGAAAAAAAAGGAGTCGAGGCACGCTCCCTAACTCACAACACTTTGAGGGGTAGAGGGGTGTGCTGGAGCTCCGGGATGGGACTAAGAAGAGTTGACAAGCTTCACTCACTCACACGGGCCTGCACAAAACCCACACAAGGTGGTTAGTGTGTAGTTGGTGCACTTTTGGTGCTAAGACGAACCACAGACAACACGGACACATAAGATTCACCACGGCCCGGACTTGGGGGAAGCCACCACCTTCCCCCTTATAGTATACTATGCACCTCTCCACGGGGCCCACATCCAAATGCCTTTCTGTCTCGGGACTCCCAAGTGGGAGCCTCGAAATCGCCCAAGTTCGGACTCTCGCAACTTTGGAGCCCCATAATTTTGCGAGCAGACATTGGATCAAGATGTGGTCTAAAGCAAAGTTGTAGCCCTCGTTAAGAGCTTTCCAACGGTATGTCGCACGTTGTTTAAAGCTAAGTAAATCGGATTGATTCCTGACTTTTTTTGGTTGAAAGTCAAACTGACAATTTGATTCCCGACCCTTCTTTTGGCCATAACTTGTGTTTCAGATGTCAAAATGAGCAATGCGAGCCCATTTCAGACATTTACGTTTGAAGAGCTTTCCAATGATATAAAGAGTGCCATAAGCCATTGAGTTTTGACCCTTGAAATCGCTCTTTGAAAATTTGGGAGTCCACTAGGACTCCATCTCCCAAAGTGGGAGTTGCCTTGGGAGTGTGAAGGTTCACTCCCTCACACTTTTCTACACTCCCGGGAATATGTGATGTGACTCCTGGGCTTTCTCTTGGCCCGCACCCTTGCAACCCCTTGGCCTTAGTCGCGAACCCAAAGCTAGGGTTGCGACATGATGTACATAATTTTAATACTAACTACTTGTGACATAAGTGAGCATATATAGTCAAAATAAAAAACACACACAATGTCGCAACCCTAGCCTTGGGCTCGCGACCAAGGCAAAAAAGGTCTCAAGGGCGTAGGTCAGGACGAGTGTGAGAATGAAGACTCACACTCCCAAGTGAGCTCTCCTTTTGGGAGTTGTAGTCTCGGTGGACTCTCGAACCTTCAGAGAGCGATTGCAGAGGTCAAAACAGCTTGCATTGAGGACTTCTTTATATCACTATAAAGTTATTGAAGTGTAGATGTCTAAAATGGGCTCGCATGACCCAGTTGGACATCTGCAACACAAGTTATGGCAAAAAGAAAGGTTGGGAGTTTAATTGGCAGTTTGACTCCTAACCACAAAAAATCAGGAATCGACCCGACTTTCATATGTGCAGATGGAGTGCGACACACTATTGGAAAACTCTCGACGAAAGTTATAACTTTGCTTTAGAGTTCATCCCGATCCGAGGTTTGAACAAGAAGTTATGACCTTGCAAAGTTGTGGGAATTCAACCTTAGTAGTTTCGGGATTCCCCTTTGGGAGTCCCGGGACAAAGAGGCCATTTGGATGTGGGCCTCATGGAGAAGCACATAGAATACTATATGGGGGAAGGTGGTGGCTTCCTCCGAGTCCGAGCCGTGATGAATCTTGTGAGGCTAGAATCGCCCGTGGCTTATCCTAGCACCAAAGGTGTTGCAAAATAGTACTAACCAACTTGTGGTTGGTTGGATGCAAAACCAAGTGAATGAATAGATTGCTTGTCACTCTTTCAAGTGCCATCCTAGAGCTCCAATACGCCCCTCTACCCCTTTAAAGTGTTGAAATTCAGGGAGCGCCTCGAGCCCCTCACCTTTCCACTGTTTTCTACCTTAGATTCATCTTTGAGTCCAACAAGGGGCTTGGGAGCACGTCACACTAAGAGAGATACCCAAAATTTGTTCAAAATGGAAATCTCCAAAAAGGAATGAATCAAAAGAAAAAATAATTAGTGGATTTTAATAGAGGTTTGTGTGGAACATTCAAGCACCTACCATACCAATTGAAAACACTTGAAAATCAATGGTTGCCAATGAACACAATTCCATAAATGTGTTTTCCAACAATGCTTTGATTTGTTGCTTTAGATATTTATGACCTTTATCACCCAAATATTATCTTCTTTGCATACCCGTCTTCCTAATACATTTCAAACCTATGTAATACATCTCAAAATATAAACCCAAAAGAAACACAACTCCAAAAGTTAAACATTCATGTTTTTAACAAAGCATGCTCAAATAAGTTCCATGGCAATACACAACTAACCATGATACAAGGAGGTTCAATGCAAATATTATTGTCATTAAATTATTATTCTATGGCAAACATAAGTTCAACCATGTTATTAATGCTTGCAAATTTTGAATTGTGCACATTTATGTTAAACAACACAAAATTCAATGAATTCAATTTCTTAAATCTCTTCCAAAAATTAGGCAAACAAATTATGTCCAAATATGAAGTGCATCAAAAGTATAAAAGGTTAATAAAACTACCAAAGTTGAATTGATGGTTACTTTTTTTTATGTCACAACTAAACAAATTGAGCTTAAAACAATAATTAAAAATTCCCTAATCCAAAAGATGGATATTATCTCCCTACTTTTCAACCTTACCTTAATGCCAATCATGTTGATCAATAACAATCTCTTATAAAACATTGTTTCATATGACAAAATGGACCATTGAAAGATGAAATGAACAAAGTAATTAATGGCTATGAAGAGAAAAGTGGTTGCAAGCTTTACACACAAGGAAGTGTTCTTATCAAAATTGGGCGATAACATCCCCTTGTAGACATGAACAAAATATTACCAAATTAAAAAACTTGCATGAATTGTAAAATGGGACCCATTGAAGATGTATGTACATATAAGTTTTGATTTTAGTGTATTATATCTTAACAATCTTTAATGTTATTTATATTATATATAGAGGTTGTTAAAAAATAATGCCTAAACATTAGAAGCATTAGAACATCATGACAAAAATATTTTATTTTCATAGTGAATGTGTTTATATGACCATGAGTAATTGTGTTGAAGATAACAATACCCATGTTTTTTTACATTTTTTTTTTATAGACATGTTTTTGAATTTACACTTTCAATTTTGTTTTGTTTGTTTTGTTTTGTTTTGGGTAGTTTAAAAATTCTTTATGAACATTATTTTCTCAGTAATATGTATATGTCCATGGAGAATGTGTTGTGTTTTAAGATGAGGTTAGATGAAAAATTGAGGCTATTCTTAGTTGTCCCAATGTTTTTTTAATTATAATGTTCAATCTTCCAAAAAATTATTCCATTATTTCTATGTAAGATTTTTCATATTTGATTAACTTCTAAAGTTTTTTTACTAGCAATATTGAAAGATTTTTTATAGTTACTTTATTTATATTAATTTGTTGCATTGTTTAATGAAATGATCATCTTTGATTTTAATATTTAGGGTTATGAATGCTATGGAATAGTTGTTTTTTTTCATTTTTTTTGGTGTAGCCACAATAACACCATCCATAGGAACATCTAATTAAATTTGGTTATATGACAATAAAGACAATAAATGTTTTTTGTAATCTCACTACTATCGGTGACATACAAAAACATGCACTTTAAACATAGCAAACAAAGTCCAAATTTTTTTTCAAAAATCTCAAAAAGAACCTTTTGTAGGGGTCATAGCCCCAAAATTTTCACATTTGACTGAAATTTCATAGAAAAGTTGTATGGATCTATGATTGTGATTAGGTTTTTAATTTTGAAGTTGCATATTTTGTAAACTTTTTTCATATCTCACCATTCTATAATGATTTTTTGATTGATCACAATTGTGCATATGGAATGAAAAAGTCTCACTTTTTTGTTATGTTGAATAAAGCGTTTGAAGGAAGGCATTAAACTAAAACTTAGAGGCATTGTCTCACATTAAAAAAAAATTGGATCTCCCCAAAGCCCTTACATTTTTCCTTTTTAAAACATTACTAAACTTTTTAATATGTTGATGAACATGTCATAAAATTGTCGCCAACATTAAAACTTTTTATTTAAAATTGAAAGATTATGCTCTTTTTTACAACACGTGAAAACACATGTTTCACATGGGAAGCATGTTAATATCAAATCATGGAATCACTCAACAAATGACACATTGAAGACATGGAATTAAATCAAACAAAAATTAAAAAAATAAAAATAAAATAAAATTTTATGGTTACAAGATGGTGATATTTGGGCAAAAAATGACCAATATTTATCTATAAAATAAGGTGTAAAATAGGAACACCATAAATTGTAAACAATTTTGTGGGAAGATTTGGCCATTTTGGAGGGTCCTTTAAATGATGGATCCTTCACCCCATGTCATCATTAAATTATTTCATGTTTATAATTTGACATAATGGTTAGTAATCATTATAAGGAACCATAATTTTTTTTTTCCCATAACATAATCCTCATTATATATATATAATCATAATCCACCTTTTAAAAAAACCTAATGATTCAAAAGGGCCAAAATCATTTATGTCAAAGAATGGATGCACCCCTCAAATTGTCTTAGGTATGCTTTTAGATGAACATTATGAGGGCATTATAAAATGAGACCTATGATGGGCCACAAAATCCATGTGTTATCTTTGGTAAATTTTGATTTTAAATGACTAATTTAAAAAAAATAAAATTCCCAATTTTGTTTGTCATATTGAGATCTCCCAAATCGCAATGCTTATTGTTGCACTCTTGGTACCATTGGAAAACCCACAACAAGTAAAGGTGCACCAAGTTGGTTTCATAATGTTGATTTATAGTGGAAATTTTATCAAATATTGAAAAACAAATTCACCAAAAAATCATTTGAACCAAAAAGAAAAATTTAGGGGAATTTTGAAACACTCTTAGTATTTTTTGAAGGCCTTTGATGAGTAGGATTTAATGAAGGTGATTTCAAAAAAATTGGACTTGAGGTAGGGGAGATATTGAATTTTGAATATTTTTTGTTGTTGGAAATTTCAATTAAATCACAAAAAATGGAAAGAAGATTTAGTTGGGTAAGCCAACAACACATTGTACATTAATGTGCTTTGAAAATATATACATTTTGGATTTGAAGTGCATTAAAAAGTGAAACCAAATGTTGTTGATGACATAATAATCATTATTTATGTTGAAATTAAAAATTATGATTATTCAAGTTTGGCTTTTTGGTTTCTCCCTTTCCAGATTAGCCTTCATGCCTTGTTCATTTAAAAATTGTTTTTGTTTTTGTTTTGTTTTTGTTTTTTTTACTTAAGTCATGTTTATTTTAAGAACATCTAGTTTTAGGTTTTAGCACATGCAAGCATAATGTTAAGAATTTTGTTTCACCATATTAAAATTTCATTATGAAGATTTAAAATTCTTGAGTCATGACTCATGGAGGGGCATAGTGACAATAATGGGTTACCTTACCACTACAATTAAAAATAATAATAACTATGTTTTTTTATTTAAAAAAATTCCACTTGGATGAAGTTTTAAAGCAATTTGATTTTTTTAAATGTTATTCTTTTTGATTGGTTATTTCATTGGTTTATGGTGTTCTTATTTTATGTGTGACATGTAAATAAGGAACACAACACGTATTGGTTTAATCATGGTTGTTATGTATATGGATTGATCACCTCATTAACACATGGAATACAATGTGGCAATCATTTAGCAAAACAAAAGAGGAAGAAAAAACGACATTTTAGAACCTATGTCATTTGAAACATGGATTGATCTTTTCATTGAAATATGGAAACATGAAATCAAGCAAATTAATCATTCAACAAGAAAAAAGAGGAAGGGAAAGATGACATTTGAAAACCTAGGTCAAGAAAAATAGATTAGTTAATTCCCCATTGAAACATGGAATTAAAGAAGACAATCATTTTGCAAATCCAAACAGGACAAGAAGAAGAATGAAATAACCTAGGTTAAGAAGCAATTTCATATGAGTGAAACAAAGGTGGATGTAAGTGCATATGAAAGTTGCCTTGCTTTGAGTACAAGGCCACATTGTTCAATACCACATTTTTTTCATTAGAAACAATTGAAACTTTGGTGACAAATCAAAACTTTTTGCCCTTTTATTTTTGTTTTTAATAATAACTTTCTTTGCCATTTGAACTCTAGATGTGTCACGTTTTTTGTTACTTGTTTTCCCATAGAAGTTAGATTTTTGGTCTTTTAATTCCAATTCTATGTTTAAGATGCCTTTGAATCTTTTAGTTATTTTTGTATTTAAATATCATTTTCATTACATAGGTTTTTTTAATCATTGCGTTTTCCATGTTTAAACATAGTAAATTGTACATACTTGTTACTTTGTCAAGGTTGGATGAAGGTATATATAAAATAACAATAAAAACCATAAAACAATTGATGTACATTAATTTGTTTAAATTAAAAGATGAAAAAAAAACATGTTTTTTCATTATTGTGCATTAATTCCAACTTTCAGATTGTTTGAATGGGTTATTTATTTATTTATTTGAAATACAAATAGGTCAAAAAAATTTGTAATGAAAGACTCATGTAAAGTATGTGTTTTTTTTGTTCAATGAAAATCTCTTATGCGATTTGTGGTTTGGTCATGTTTTTTTGCTATGATTCAAATCTCACATTTTTAGTTTAGGCTACTTGTATGAATAAATTTATTGTATAGGGTATCATATGCAATTAATATAATTAATATGCATTAACAACTTATTTAAGGGAAAATGATATATGCCAAAAAAAATTCAAAAGGTAGCATCAATTATCCATGATTTAATCACTAATAGAAAATGTAACCCACTCCATTGCATTTGAATGAAATTGGGAAAAATGCATTAGATTAAAATTTTAGTATATTCATTATGCACCATGGCAAACAATGATTCATCATTATATTGAACATATTGATTTCACTAAACTTGGTTGAATAGGAAATTTACACATGGCAATGGAATTACGTGAAATACTAATCATAATAATCATACATTAAGAACAAGGTAATGTTAATTCTTGATTTTTTCCCAAAATTTCACACTAATGTTTTACTTTTCAAATTCTTTAAATAGATCCTCAAGTGAGGATCCTCACCATTGATTAACATGAAATGGTGATTGTCCTTGGTGGGTCATAGCATTTTTACAAAAATTGTTGTTACAATTCACAACCCTAGGAAGTGTCTAGGTATGGATGTAGTTAATTTAATTATATTTATTTCAAAAAATTGGCAAAACTCCAATAAAAGTTGCAAATTTTTCAATGGGTTTAGTTAAGTACTAACTCTTAGTTCTATATAAAAACATAAGCAAAACAAAGTAGTAGAATGATGAAGCAACTACTACTTTTCAAATGTACTAACAACATTTTTTTTCTATAGTCTTAACAAGTGTTCTTCTACCTAAAAATATTAACTCCCATCTTGTATGCAAACTTGAATTCCTTCTTAGTTTCTTACATCAAATTTTACTTACTCTTATCACACATATCCAATGTTCCCAAAAAAAAACCTCCCAAAACTTGCAATGAAAAATGATAACAAAACCAAAACCAAAGCGACTTTATTCAAACTAGTTGTAAATTTGTCTACATGTCGCATCCCATCCTACCTATATGTCTAGGCCTCATGTTGCCAACTTGTTCCCCAAACAATTTTTGTTTTTCTTTTTTCTAAAAAACAAATCATCAAGTTGTGAAATTTTGTCACGAAAAAAACATTGTTCCACACATGTATAATAAACAATATACAAAATTTCAAGTTATTTTTTGAAGAGAAAAAAATGAGCACAAAAAACACAACAAAATATGTACACAAAATGAGCACAAAAGAAACACACACACACACACACACACACATCTATGAACAAGAACACTTAGATGGATGAGCTAGAAGACTAACTCCATACATACATACATACATGCATGCATGCATTTGACATACACAAAATTGTATTAAAGAACTTCTTGTGTAACTTTACCCATTTATATTCTCATAATCAAAACTCCCCATTTTCCTGGCAAGTCTGTCATCATCATCTTCTGCATTCTGTTGTTGTTACTTATTTTGTAGGAGTAGTAGTAGTACTAGTAGTAGTGTTGTGTTCCTCAAGCTCATACCTTTTCTTAGAGTATTTACTCTCAAAAGAGTTCACAAGAAGACTGTGGAGAGTTTGGGTTTCTTTGCAGACAAGGAAAGGAAAGGAAAGGGAAAAGGAAGGGAAAGGGAAGGGTGACTGGAAAGAACTGACAACAGATTTGCTGTTTTTGGTTTCGTGGGTTGCTTTCTTTCTATCATGGCAAAGGTGCAAAATGGTTTCTTCTTCTTCTTCATTCACTAAGTCCTCCACCCCAATGCCAAGCTTTGTTTGTTGTTATTGGATTTCTTGGTGGGAAAATATTGTGTTGTGGTGTTAGAGTTTTTTTTTTCCTCTGGTTCTCTTTTTTTGTGATTATTGGGAATGCCCAAGAAGTAGATCATGGAGTTCAGGGGGTTTAGAATGGAAGCTTGTTGTGTATCTTCTGTGAACTCCGCTCATTCATGGTCATCCTTTTTCTGTTTGTAGATTGCTTTTGAGATGGGGATTTAAGTATGAGGCCGGCTTTCTTCTCTTTGATCTCTTTTAGCATTTTTACCGCTGTTGATGATGTGTGTGGATGGGGAAATCTAGCTTCAAAACCCTATGTTCATTTTAAACCTAAGTTCCTCTTGCAAGCTTTGTTAGGGACCCCATTTTGTTCTTTTGAGCTTTTTCGTAGGTGGCAGTTATGAAAGTGTCCTTGATCTGCAGAGCTTGGTTCCATTCTTTTTCTTCTTCTTGGAAGAGAAAAAGAAAGAGGAAAGGGGTACCAAGAATCAACTGAAACAGAACCCAAGAACCAAGAAATAGAAGTTGGGTTTGTCATAATTTTTAGGGTTTCCTATTACTGCAGAGCTTTCCACTTACCAATGTGAATTTTCAGCCTGGATCAGGCTTTAAGGGTCACACTCCAACCAACATCCCACTGATATAAAGCTCATGAACTTATGGTTTTGTCACACAAGTTTGATGTGTGAACTTCCTGAACTTTAGTATGTTGAGTTTGTGTGATGACCCAAATTTAGTTTTTACATTGTCGGTATGTTTGTCCAGATAGGAAACCATGGGACATACATTGTGGAAGTTGATATGTGATGCTTCTTCTGTGAGTGTCTTGTGCAGGGTGGTGCAGGACCGTTCACAGGCTTCACAAGGCTTTCTAAGGGGCTAGCTGTGCTGTTGGCAATTGGCTTTCTCTTGACTTCCATACTCCCTTTCACTGTGGAATACCTGGCATTGATTCCTGGAAGGTAATGGTCCAACTTCAGATTTTTCTGTCATTGCAAGGTTTAGGGTAGTTCATTGTGGGTTTAGAGCAGCTCCACCCATGCTCAGTATGCGAGACCCTGTATTTCTCACATCCAAGATTAGTTATTTACTTTTCCCCGAACTCACCCATAAAGCTGGAACTGGGATTGCAAAAGGTGAGAGAGACTACCAATAGACCCACCTGGACCAATCAAACCATGTAGCCAGTCAACAGCAGACCTGTGTTAGGCGTTGCTGTGTATTTTGCCAGCCTCAACATCCTGTGTGAAAATGCTGGGCCAAAACCATTTTGCTGAGCCAAACCAGCATGTTTTGTCTTTTCTTCATCCAAAACTTTCTATACGGTGCACTGGTGGTGTTGCTCTTAGGGTTCATATCATTGCATTTCAATGAAGACCTTATGATGATTAGCGAAGTGTGCACATCTAGCTTGGGCATTCTGAATCATACACTTGTTGCCAAATGCTCTCCTATTAAACCTCATCCTCTTGTGAGGATGTTGCTTTCTCTGATCGTGTACAGACAACATGTTGTGGGTGCAGATCCATTCCTTTTGTGTGGACTGTCTTGACTGCGGGCTATCTAGAGAGATCCATCTTCAGTGTAAGTGTCTCCTTCCTTCCTTCCCTGGTAAAAGGCTCTTGTAGATGTTTGTCTCTTTCTCATCTTTATGACCCATTTTCTGCTGCTGTGTCTTTATGATTTTCTGCTGGTTGGCAATTTGAGAGAGAGTGCTTAACAATTGTGACAGAACTTGTCCTTACACCTCATCTTTTTTATGGGTATCAACAGTTGATTGTGAGCATTGCTGCTCTTCTTATTGTTGGAAGGTTGCTCGAGCCGTTTTGGGGTTCCAAGGAGTTCCTTAAGTTCATTGTCTTTGTGAACTTTTTTGCCTCTGCAAACACCTTTGTTCTGGCCGTTTTCCTCTACTATGTCTCACGAAGGGGGGACTTTTTGTGAGTCCACATACTTCACTTAACTCTCTTTCCGAATTTTTAGGGTTTGCATAAAAATGAAGTCTCTTATCTAATACTGCTGAAACAAATTGATGAGAACATAATCAAGGAGTCTAGACAGGACCACTGAGATGAGTGACAGACAGTTCTGCAGATACAAGCTTGCTTAAGTACTTGTGAAATGTCAGAAGAAGATTGTCATTTAGAAAGACAAATGAAGAAATGGGTTCCTGATACCCATTCAAGATTTGTTTTTTGTTGTGGGTCATTGACTGGCATGTCATGTTATGCAGGTATGTGTCTGTATCAGGATTTCATGGAGTCTTGGCTGGCTTTATGGTGGCGGTGAAGCAGATAATGCCAGATCAAGAAGTACCATTCTTGTTGAAGCTCCGTGCCAAGGTAAAGAAAGCATCATCCATGTATGTGACTAGTCACTGCTCTCATGGGTCAGGAGTTTCTTATGAAAAGACCCAACTCCAAGGTCTAGATTTTCAAATTGTGTGGCAGTTGTGATGGCAATGTATGAGACAGTTTGCCTGCTGGAGATGTACCAGAAAGTTTTTTGCATGCTTTGGTTTGCTGACAGTCATTAGTATGGTTTGATGATTGCAGTGGTTACCCTCAATGTTTGTGCTGTCAGCGCTCATTGCTAGCATCATTTTAAACGAGCCTATGCATTTTGTGCCATTCATTGTGTATGGTACTTATGGGTCCTGGCTTTACTTGCGCTATCTTCAAAGGAAACCAGAGGCGGGTTTCAAAGGTGATGCGAGTTCTGAATTCGCCCTCACCACGTTCTTCCCAGGATTCTTACAGTAAGTAAACCTCAGCATTATGCATTGGATCAGTGCATCATCTTGTGTGAATCATCTCTCTTCTTCTTGTTGGTTACAACAGCACAAGACAAAGAGTGCTCTTGATGTTCTCTTGTGCTGTCACATCTAATCCACTTTTTGTCTAGTTCTGGGTTCCAAATAGACCTTTGGGTTCTGGGTTCCAGTTCTGGTTCCAACAGGAGGCTGCTTGCACATTCCAGTTCCTGCAAGAGCCTTTCTTGATCTTGACTTTGTGCGTACCTTGCTTTTGGGTGCAGACCTCTTGTCGATCCAGTTTTTGCTGTTTTTGAGAAGATCTTCTGTGGGCGGAGGAATCAAGTGCTGGAGGAAGGGCAGGATTTTGACCTTGGAAAGCCCCTTCCTGGTTCTGACCCCGTGGAGGCCAACCGCAGAAGGTAAATAAATTGTTTGGTTTAGTTCTCATCAAATTGTGAGTGCAGCATCCACTGTCCAGTACATTGTGTGAATGTTGATACTATCTGCCTGGACATGTATTGTCAGTAGATAGTTCTGATCATGGGATTGGGTGGTGGACACAGGGAACGAGGTGCCCGGGCTTTGGAGGAGAGGTTGGGTTCGGTAACAAAAGCCGAAACTAAAGTACTTTCAACAGAGAACTTGCCATCATCACTGGAAAATGAAGACATGGTCTAATAATAAGTTGGGTGAAGCCGCGCTCTGTCTGCGAAGAAGAAGTCTCCTTCTCATCATTTCAGGATGACCCAAATCCAAATCTTTGAGTACTAATCGCTTGTTTTCTTGCCTGAAATAAATGTTTTTGCAGCGTTGGGTTAGGGACCCAATCAAGAGGGGAGAGTCTTTTGAACATATTGAAAATATATGAGGGTATTGAGAGTGCAGCTACACACTCTGCTGTTCCCTTTCAAGTTTAGTACTGTATTGTGTTTGTGATAATTGGGTTCAGGTTATTTCTGTCGTTTCTGTTATCTTTGTTCTGCTCTATGTTGGGTGAATTGTTAGCTTTTTTTTTCCATGTGTCAGGATTTTTCATTTGACCCTGCTTGGTTGAGTTTGAATCAGACTTAAAGAAGCTGGGTCAGGAAAAGACCATCGTTGTGTTTTGGAATGGCCTTTTAGTAGTTGTGGGCACTTTGTTTATTGTAGTGATTTTATTTTTATCATGACTTTGATTTTCCATCGTGTGGAATATGGATTTAGAGGACTGTAGATGATCAATAGTTGCAATAGTTCAAATATTCAAAACTACTACATATTCTTAATCAAAGGTGTGACACACAATAACATCAAGTCTTCAAAGACATTCACTTCCTTAGGCACAACGATATTCCTAATGCAAATTGGATCACATCTGTTATGGTGTTGCTTGGAATGAAGAAGAGCAATGATGCTTGACACATTGCATAGAGAAGGGGGAGTTTCCTCATGGGGTAGCTAATGTAAAGCCCTATGAAGTATAACTTTGCAAAAATGTTGCATAGAGAAACATAGACATGACATAGACATGAGAAGGTGAGAGCTCTCATGGCAACATGCAAATTGATTCTCTTTATTGTATCTCTTTATATGATACTTGCATCTTCAATTCAAAATACAATGCACAAATATATTTTTATACATATGAACAATACATGTCCTATGAGATCATGGTCAATTATATTTGACTCCTTGGGCATTACATACACAAACAATGTAAATAACCCAATTCTCTCACACCTAGAATCAAATTGAGTGAGTGAGTGACTAAAATGGAATAGCCAAAATGGTGGCACGTGAATAATTCCACATTATTTTTGGCAATTGTCCCTCATGCACAATGGAAATTAACATCTAAAACTCAAGTTAATTGTTAGGATATCATCACATCATAAGGGTATCACCAAATAAGGTAAACAAATACTCACATCTAGAATTGATTCCAAGGTTAATTTGTTAGGATATCATCGAATTATATGGGTATCATGAAACAATATAGGTAACCAAAATTCTCTCAAACCTAGAATAGAATGGAGGGCTAACACCTCCAAAAAAAAAAGGATATCACAAAACAATATAGGTAACCCAAATTCTTTTAGATCTAGAATAGAACCAAAGGTTAATACTTAGTAGATCACCCAAAAAAATAAAAATGGACATCACCAAAAAAAAAGAAAAAAGAAAAAAGAAAAAAAGAAAAAAAGGTTTTAGGGTTTAGGGTAGAGGTAACTCAAATTCTCTCACACCTAGAGGAATAGAACCAAGCAAGTGAAAATCCAATCAAGTGATTGAAATGGCAAATAAAAACCCAAAAATAAATTGTGGCACATGACTTTATTGCACACTAATTTGGCAATTCTCCCCCACCCCCACACTCCACAGGGTTAGGGTTTAAGGCAAAAAAGATGGTTCTCATATTCTCAGTTCTAACTAAAGATGGGTTTCTTTCTCCTGCCATAGCTGAGGTGAGGTGAGCCTTGAGATCACCATTGTCTTTGAATGGAAGACAAAAAAGATTAAAGACTTTATTTGATGAGTAATGACATTGAGTGATATGATATTATGATGATGATGATGATCATGTAACATACATTTCTATTCAACAAGTTTAGGGTGATAAATTTGCATTACACTAAAATTGTTTTCAAGGCTTTTTCAATTGTGGTTGTTGTTGTTGTTACCTTGCATGAGGGCCGGAGTCAATATCCACTTTACTTGAGCCCGAAGGTGTTAGTGAGTTGTCCCCTACCATGTGATCTAAACTCTCATGACTTGTAAAGTTTCCTCCTAATAGTGTTCTACTAATTGTTTGATGTGTGGGGTTAGCGAGATTTGAAGGATTCACATTCTCTTCGATTTCCATGGCTTCTCGAAGATCAGCCATGACTTGCATCATAGTTGGCCTATGTGCACCATATGGTTCAACACTCCTCATTGCTATCTCAGCTACCTTCCACATACTTTCGACATTGAATTGGTTTCCCAATG
>Ga0209208_10004614_pt1 | contig 19470 bp, 18 predicted proteins | sample S1TSphfallax_3_FD_187694 | JGI IMG/M metagenome (GOLD analysis project Ga0209208, IMG submission 187694) | Host-associated microbial communities from peat moss isolated from Minnesota, USA - S1T2_Fd - Sphagnum fallax MG (SPAdes) (version 2) | ecosystem: Host-associated > Plants > Peat moss >... | reverse complement strand
AAAAAACACTTGCAAAGAGAAACATAAGCAGCCTTTACACAGAAATACCTATACACCTTCAACAAGAGCACCATTCCTAGTTAATTACAAATAGGATCCTGATCAAGACCCTCACAGATTCAAGCATCACACCATTTCCTATTAATCAATCTCCCCAAATCTACAAATTCAATCCATGTGACCTTTAGATTATATGGCCACCTTCTTTTCTCTTGCATGATTTGTTTTTTTTGTTTTTTGTTTTTCTAATGATCCATTGAGATACTAGACGAGAAAGACGAATGCCATTCCATTGCTGAATGACATATGTATCCCATTTTTATGTTGTTGAGATTAATTCAAGACTTAGCTTTATGTCTTTGAATGGAACATGTTACATTGCTAATGTAGTTAAGTTAGAAAATTTCAAAAGTAAATAGAATTGTAAGTGAATGATGAGAATTCCTGGAGTGATTGTCACAATACAAGATTGGACCCATCACACTACACTTGTATAGTTGATCTGTGGTGGATGGTTTTTTAGGAATGTAATGGGTTTTTGGGGATGAAAGCAACCAGGTGGTGGCATAATCTAAAGGTTGCCAATCTTTAAATTTGTAGATTGAATTTGTAAGATTAGTGAGGATTACAACACAAAAATAATAACCTGATGTTGTGCTTTGTAGGTTCAATCTTTCTGAAAGTTTGTGCAAGGGTGAAGTTCAAGGCAGCATGCTAGAATAAGAGAATCTCCACAACATTACCTTGTATAAATGATCTTTACACCAATTTTTTGGATGAAGTCAGAATTCTACTTAGTGAAAAATCCAACTTTTTTGCCTGGAAATTTGATATTGTGACCACCAAGAACACTGGCACAAGGATTTCAATCTTTTTTGTTGGCCCATGTGGTGAGATTTAGATCGTCTCTCAATATGTATAGTTCATTTTTTCATGTTGATGGGTGGAGAAGGGAAAATAGTAAACACCATATTAATCTAGCATCAAGGTTATTTTATTGTTGTATAGTGGAGATGCCCTAGAGGGTCTAAGATCAGGTGGTAGCCAAACAAGCCTTGCATTTTGGGAATATCTCTCGCATATGGGCTTGTATCCATTGGAAAGTACAATGCATGCGACCGCATGAACTTAAAAAGTCTGTGGTCTTTTCACTAGTGTAACCAGAGGACGCCTTAAACAAGCATACAAAGTGCATGAGCTTTTCAAAAGCATAATGCCCACCGGGGTGGGTGTTTCATTTTTTCAAGCTTTTGGAAAAAATGAAACATATCATGCGGCTTTATCTACTTCAAACATAAGTAGATCTGCATGGTGGAGGAGGGGGAGGTTTTTACACCTACTCCTTAAGAGCCAGAGGAATCTTACACCTATAAATAAGCACCTACCTACTTCTCTTTAGAAATGGGAGGAACCTTACACCTATAAATAAATAGGAACCTACGTCTCTTTAAGAGTTAGAAGAATCTTATGCCTATAAATAGGTACCCACTTCTCTTTAAAAGTGGAAAGAATCTTCTGCCTTTAAATAGACACTTACTTACTTCTCTTTAAGGAGTGAGCCTCAGATTCCTCGTCTTGTCTAGGAGATTTATGGACGCAGGGTGCCCTCCAAAGGTACAGCTAAATTACTCAACAAGGCAAACCTCAACATAACCTTCAAACATTCATTGATCTACAAGGTTTTAAGAAGGGGAGAATCTTACAGTCACTCTTTTAAGATTGGAGGCAACTAACACTATAAATAGGACTTATTTCCCTCCCACCCAGGAGTAGATGTAAGATCCCTCTTCTTTTCTGGAGGGATATCCATGAATCTAATGTGCACCCCAAACGACTTTGGAAATCTCTGCAAGTGCTTTACAATTCAACACACAAATCACAGACATGTTTCCCATACATCCTGGTCTGGAAGTCTGTCCCCATATTTAGAATCTCTTTGTTTCTATGCTTCTACCCCTTTTATCTCTCTTTAATATTAAAGCCTCAATCATCCATGCATTATGCACTGCTACAAGAGAGGGCCAAGTATATCATTTTATAACTTTTGCCATTCCAGAGATCTATTCTTCAGTCCCTTTTTTTCTTATCTCTCTCTGGTAACCTGAATCATCCATGCATGCAGCATTATACACTGAAGTCTGATACAAGAGAATGGGGCTCTGGATTCAATGCAACTAACAATTTTATAATCCCATCACATACACCTGAACTCTCTAAAAAATCTCATCAAAATCTATAGATACCTGACACCAATGATATGATAGTGGCCCATGGTGCATGCATCATTTGCCACCATTGTTGATCCCAAAAAATGCTTCAGAGGTTGACCCTAATTGCAACCCTTTACAATGTATGTATTCAGTACTAATAATACTATGTTAGCCAAAAGTTGACTTTCTGATGAAGACCCAATAATCAATTTTGTCCACCAAAAATAATTGACTGTTTTCCAGTCTTCTAAACTCCAGGTATATTATATATACGTATGTGTGGCACTGTGTGTGTGAAAATTTCAGGTTCTGGAAGATCTAACAGCTGCATTACCAAGGTCTCAACATGAAGAACCTGTTGTAAATTAACTTTTTGGATTTGTTGGAAAAACAATATAGCTATATTGACATGCATAGCAAGTTCAAAGGAGGTGGAAACATTTACCTTGAACAAGGGTTGCCACAAGCAGTAAGGGATACGCAGTTTTCACCATGGACAATATCTCTAACCTCCAGAATGTGGAGATGTAGTCTCAGTATTTGGCTATCACAGGCCCAACTACAATGTCAAGCTGCCCCATGCCCACATGCCTGACTCACCAGATATTGACATTCATTCGGTATGGATGCAATAAGAGACATAGTTTGCTTCAGTATGAAAGGAATGAAGTATGGAGAATAGGATACCCAAAAAAAGAAGAAGAATGTACTTCTTGATCAATAATCTGCAGCTGAGAGCTGACAGCAATCAAATTGGAGACCCAGATAAGCCACTGAATATCATTTTTTCTTTGTCCTAGGCTAATTTTTTTCTACATCTGGAAGAGTGATCTGTAGTCTTTCTAATTCAATAGTGCCACTTTAGAAATACAAATTGCCGAAGGCAACATGCACCATTCAACTTATTCATCTCTCTGTGATCACTCTTCCACCTCAAATTCATTGAATCTTTGTTTTCTGCAGTTAGAAAGAGATTTAAGACCTCCAAAGAAATAGTCTGTTTAGAGTCTCTTGGACCCATAATCCTCAACTGTCACCAGCCAGTCCTAAGAGGCTGGCAATTCCTGGATGGGTTTTAGGGTCATATTGTACCTGTGCACCATGTCAGCCACAACAACTTGTCTGTAATTCAGCTCAGCTCTGGTTGTGGTGTTGACACACATAAGGGTCTCCTCCAACTCTGAGCTGTTTGGCTTATTGGTCGTTGGACACCAGTTGTAGTTTGAATTGAATTCAGGTATTGTGAAACTTGGGAAGAAAATTTTCTGTATATGGTTGGGATGGTCATAAGTGCTTTGCAAGCCATGGCATCTCCTTGTCATCTTTTAGAGCAAATGAGACATCATCACTGCCAAATCACATCATCCCCCAACACACTGGAAAAGTTTAGGAGTGTACAAAACTTGTATTCTAAGGATAAACACTTACAAAAGCAAATTCACTCATTGAAACCCAGAGACGATGTTTTGCTGGACCTACCAAGGAAAATTGAGCTGCAGCTTTTGAAGGCGATGGCGAGCCCCAGCTTCGCACAAAAGTATTCGACATGCTCCAAGCCTAGACCTGCCCATAATTGTATGTTAACACAATTGCACAGTAAGGCAAATACAGAAACAGAAAATGATACTGACTTTCTGCATTGTGGCTGGTATGAATCTTATCATGCCCATATAACACTGAAGCCAATTTTGCAAACATACCCAATAGCAAGAAGGGCATCAGCAGTAGGGTATGGCACTCCATGGGTTGCACATAGACGAATGCATGCATCAACCACCTGCTCCCAACAAAGCCCAAAAACATGGCAGTGATCAGGGACATAGATGATTGTAATGTAAACCAAGAAACTGGTTCTGAAAGCTGACAACCACATGATGACTAGATGGAGATGGGTTTGGCCAGTTTTGACTTTCAAATCAATTATCTTTTAGGGTTCTTGAGGTGCAGAGAGGTGTATGTTTGTTGCAAAAAGGGATGAAACACCCACCTTCTCAAATGAGGTCTCAACCATGGTAGTTCGTTGTTGTTCATTTACCATAGCAACAAGAAAGATCTTGGCATACTTTGCACACCTCTTCATCATCTGAACTCAACATAGTGAAGGCATCATCATTAGGCTTTGTGTCAAGTACAAAACAAACCCAATTCCACAAGATGGCTGATTCTAGTAAAGGAGCATAAGGCCTGCAAATATACCTCCTGATCCTATAGATTCCCTTTTTCCTCTTTAGCAACACAAATGAGTGCAAACTTCATGAGCAGTTTTGCAAGTCACAATGTTTGAGATTTGTTCACCTGGATATGTGGGGCTTGGAACATCTCACTGATAGCAGCCTCAACATCTGACATGCCTATCAGCTTGCTGCCTGACTGCAAAAGCCCTTGAGAAGACTGTAATGCTTCTCTTTCAGAGGCTTTCCTTGGTAGGTCCATGGAGACATGATTGGACATTGAGGGTTGTGAGCGCTCTTCTGCAATTTCTACTGCCCGTCTGCAAAGCTCCAATGCACGGCGAGCATCCCCAGACACTGCTGCTACCTATATCCACAGAGCTACCAGTTTTCAGCCTTAATGCTCACCATCTTCCTGCTTATGTCTGAAATACACTCACATTACTCTCCCTTTCCCTGTTCTGCTTCTGCTGATCTGCTCCTCCTGACTCACCTTGAGGAAAGAAAATAAGATAACTCTTCATCATTCAGAAAAGAAAGACCCAATGATACACGACAAGAGACATCAGATCTGGCCTGAAGAACTTCTGATCTGTGGAGCCTCTTGCAAGAGGTCTCATAAGATGATCTTCCACTACTACTTGAGTTCTCATCAGTCCCAGATACTCTGCTCTGCTCTATCTGTGTGAATGTGTGTGTCTCTCTCTTGCACTGGACACCAATGTCAACATGACAATGGGAAGAATACCTTGCGTGAAGCAAACTCAACAGCCTGCTTGTCAAAAGCAGCAATGCCATGTAAGCGTGTTGCCAGAATCTGCTGCAGCTGTGTGTGGGAGTAAGGGCTGAATGATATTCTATTAAGCCCAAGACGGCTTGCAATCCTAGGCAGCATTCGCTCAGGCAAATCCATTGTGTTTGCAATCCCTGTTAGCACCATCAATACAAAAATGCCTTATCATCAGCTCACAGCATGAAAACCAATTTTTTTTGCAGAACTGAAGCCAAAACAATCTGAAGATTCCCAAAGGTGGGGTTTGATGGTGGAGTGTACCAATAACGATGAGTCGAGAGTTTGGTTGGCTAGGCCAATCAAAGAGATTATAAAGTACCTGAAAATGCAAAACACAGGTCAGAATACACTTGGTCAGTTTCTGCATTTGATAGTAGGACGAAAAAAAGCATTCATGTTAACACATACAAAACAGATTTCCTTAAAAAAAGAGGCAAGCAAGTAGAAGTACCGATTGGTTTCGGGTCACAAGGAGGTCGAGCTCATCAACAAGTAGAATACAAGGGCGGGCATTCATGCCTTTGAGAGGCTTCATTTCTGAGAAGCGAGCATCCAGCAACTGCAGAGCTCGCCGCCAACCCACATGCTGGCCAGTCAAAGCCTCATGCAGTACCTGCACACATGTGATGAGCCAATTCCATGACATGTCGGTATTACAAATGCTGTCTCTTACAAGTGTTCCACACCTCATGGAAAGGAAAACTAACCATGACCGACTGTGGAAGGTCATAATCTCTTCATTTGGCAAGGCAAAATGAGCTCTCTCTTCACATCCCTCAACATATGGGACCTTTCATTCATGGTTTATACTTTTGGGGAACATCTGAACTTTCCTTGTTCCCAAGAAGGAGCAAGGCCATGATATAAGGATGAGCATCTTAAGGTTTACATTACAACTAAAATGCCACACAATAATAGCTTCTTCTTCCTCTTGTTGGCCTTGACAAAAATGGCTTCAAAAAAAACTTACAGAGTAGGCATGGTCTGGAGAAGGCAGGCGGAGTCCATTGATCTCCACAAAACGGTAGGGGGGCAGTTCATTCTTGTCCACTTTAGCTCGCAGTCCCTTCATCACCTCAAGGACTGTTGCAGTCTGTGAACAACAAAAGAGACAATAAAGATTATCTCCCTTGCCACCCTAAAGCTCATGTTCATTCAACCCCTTAATTGAGCATGTAGAAGATTTCAAGCACACAAATCATTCAGATATACTACCCATCATGAGGTTTGACCTAGCATCTGTCAATGATTCCCATCTGCCATGATATAAGCATTCCAACCCACCCACCTTGCCAGTTCCTGGTACGCCACTTATATAGAGACAGCGGCCTAAGCAGTGCTCTCCTGCTGCCACAGCTTCCTTGAGAAAGGACTCAATCTCATTCCGCTCCCTGAATGAATCAATCCCACCAGCTGCATAATCAGAAATACCCCAAAAAACCTTCAATGAAACTCTGGAAACAAAACCTTTGATTAGGGTCAAAAACCAACAGTTTTAGCCATACTTGTCTCGGCAGGGTAAGGATGCGGGAGTTGCAGACAGCATCAGGGCAGCTTTGGCCTTCTCTAGCTCTGTCAAGGGGTGCTTTCTTGATGGAGGGATACATTTAGCACCAATGCCTTCAATGCGGTCAGCATAACCTCGCCGGACATTCTGCAGAGAGAAGAAGCGAACAGTTATTTGAGTGCAAATGTGAAGTGAACATAATCCCTGACTGAGGTAGGTACATGGTTAGTCAGCCAGTCAGTCAGTAAGGTAGCTCCACTTGGATTCCAGTAGAGAACCAAGAAGTGAAAAGAGACGAAAAGAAGGGTCTTGAAAGCGAAAACGCAGCATATAATCTCAAACAGCCTTCACAACCCCAGAAAATTCCCAGATAGTGTTCGAGACTCACCGCTGCTCTTGAGGCAGGAGGTCCTTTCTTTTGCTGTGTATTAGTTTTACATCTAGACCGGGACATGCCACCACCTCCTCTGTAGTCCTCTTCATTCTCGTCAAGCCCATCATCATCATTATCATCATCTTCATCCTCCTCCTCCCCATCTACAACACCATGGGGGCCTTGCATGGGATGGAAGTTTTCATCATCACTGTCATCTCCCTCACTCTCCTACATTTCAGAGAACATTCAATTAGAAAAAAAAATCAGGCAAGGCTTCTCCACAAGACATCCATCCAAGGAGATGCTCACAGGAAGATAATTGCAGATGCAACAGAAACAGCAACTAATTACACATAATGTTGCTTTCTTCCTGCAAGTATGTAGCAGATTGGCCTCAACATTCACAACATCAAACAAAGGAATAAATTGCAGGAACAGGAGAAAAAAAAAGATAAAAGAAAGATTTACATGATCAAAGGCATCAGCAATACGTTTGAATGTCTGGTGTCTGAAGTCATATTCATGACCACACAAGAATACATCATCACCCTCGTGACTGGATTTGCTGTACTCCTCAGGAGACATAACATAGCAATGTCGGAGTATTGTATCCATCTGCAAAGAAAAAGAAGAAAAGAAAAAAATGCAATCTTGGGTTCAGCAGAAGGTAAAAAAGTTCAGTGGATTTGGGCAAAGCTGAAAAACAGAAACAAAGCTACAACCCCACCCACATCTAGAAACAAATTCTCAATGGAAGGCACAGTAGAAGCAAACAATCCATAAGAGTAGAGCATGAGATTTGGTTGATGGAGTTGTAGGAAAAGAAGAAGAAGAAGGACCACCACCTCATTCTCATCCACTGCATTGGAACGGAAGAGCTCGCGGCCAGCATGCCAAGGTTTTCGTCCTTCTGCAGTTTCTTCAGGTAATGTCCACCAGCGAGCTTGGAAGTAGTATGTCCCATCATTTTCACACCATAGCCTGCCAGAAAAAAAGGCACTTCTTGCATCAGATCTGATCCTCCCACATGATGCTTGAGCATTGTCTAGAAGACAAGAAGCAATCCAATTGTCCTTGCAGTGTGATGGAGTGCAAGAAAGAACTCTCACTTTTCAATACGAGCAGCCCAAATCTCTTGAGCAAGGAAGCGTTCACGTGCTGTTCTTCGTCTCTTCCTCTCATGAGGCCGATGCTCCACCACCTACAGAATGTACATACAAACCATGACATCTCTCGCACACACCCATCTAGCTCTTAAACCCTAAACCCTACACCCTGAAACCCTTCTTCTGCAATACTACAAGAACAGGAGCTGCTGTTGGTCAGAGAGATGACCCTCCCACCCAACTGCAGCTCTCCTTTTGTAATTGCTTCGCAGCTGAGAAAAATCCAATTGTGATATCTCTCACACATCCAGATCTTAAACCCTAAAACCCTAAACCCTTCTGCAATGCGACAAGAACAGGAGCTGTTGGTGAGAGAGAGAGAGACATGACCATCCCACCCACCTGCTGCTGCTCTCCTTTTGCAATTGCTTCACACTTGAGACAGAACCAATCGCCCTCTGGAACTTCAGTGAGAGGTGGAGTCAAGCAACTGAGATGAAATCCGCCGAGACAATCGTCGCACTCGATCATGATCTCTTTTCCGAACTCTCCACAGACTTGGCATTCCTCCACTTCTTCGTCGGAGTCCGAGGCCAGCAGCTCCTGCAGCTGCTGATCCTCCTCATTATCATTCTGCTGCCCATTCTCGTCGTTGGATCTTCTCACATACACATCGTCCCCAACTCTGTATTCGACTTCCTGAAACAGAACTCTCTTGAAGAATACTTTGTTGTTGTTGCTTTCCCCATCCTTGTTTGTTCCTTGCTTCGTTCTACCTGTTGTTCTTGACAATCGCTTCTTAGCAGCTGTGGCGCCGCCATCCAATGCTGCTGCTTCCTGGCGCTGAATCTTCTTCTTAGAAATGGGCTTTGGATCCTCTTCTTTCTGTTGTAGAAGAGAAACTAGTCGAGGGGATTTTCTTCTTCTGAGATTCTCTAAGGTCTGCAACTTTCGGAGAGCTTGTGACGACGACAATCCATTCGGAAGTTCTTCCCCTACAGCAGCAGGGGCAATCGGTTTCCGCTCTAATCCCCTTCCACAATCTTCTTCATCTTCTCGAGCTCGCGCTTTTGCATCGTCGAACTGGAGACGTCGAGGGACGACACGATGATGAGGAGGAAGAGGAGGAGAAGGACAAAGCCCTGGAGTGGATGGCGACAACAATGGCGCCGCGATGTATTCCACTGCACCATCGAGTTCGAATGACTTCCGCTTCTTAGAACCGAGAGGCCTCCCTCTCGATTTCATCACAAAAGATTTCTGAGCTCCTCTCACACAATGCCAGCCAACAAGCTCCACCCAGATTCAGATTGCAACCAGAATCCGAAGAATAGAAACACCCAATGCGACAAAAAGCACGAGGAGAAGATACAGCAGCCAGAGGAGGAGAAGCAATAACGGTCATTGCAGCAGCAAAGCAGCAGCGGAGATGACCCATGACGACAGCGGAGGAGAGACCGCCCGCGCGCGAGCGCGAGAGAGAGACGAACGCGCGGGAAAGATGGATGCGCGGGAAAACTGACAGGAGGAACTCAGCAGTTACTCTTCCCCCACGTTCTTCATTCTTCCCTCGCGGTTCTTTTCCCTCCAATTCTCGACAGATCTGCCGCGACCCAACGTCAGGATCCGGATGGATTCGTTCTTTCTCATCATGGTTTTGCAGATCTGCAAAAGAAGAAAAATCTTCTTCCGAGTCTTCTTCTGATTGCATGCAGTGTGATCCAAGCATACGTGCATGCATGCATCTTTTGCTTCTGCTTCAGACTTACTTCAGCTGACTTTCTGATGGTGATAACAGAGAGTACCTAGTAGTACGACACACACAAGAACCATTTTCGACTTGCCCAGGATCATCATCAATCTGCCATTAATGCACATCAAGGTAGACAAATTTTCTCGAAGCTTTTCCATGCAGAATTTCTTCTGACCATAACCAGCTCTGATTTCACATTCAGAAGTTGCAGTTGAAAATGCCAAATGCAAGAACTCCAAATGCTGAAGCTGGCTGATTCAAGTTGATTAAAGTAGTGTGACTGCAAATCTGGAACAAACATTGTTTTGTATGCTAATGTCTTCTTGGTTGCCAGGAATGATGTTCCTGCAACCAGATCTAAGAATCAAAGAAACAGGAAAAAAAAGAGACACAGCTAAATCATGATCTGAAAAGGAACTGCAGAGCTGGAAAAATGGCGGAGGTTGCAGTCCTGTCACAAATTCACAAATTGTCAGAAGCAAATGGGGGACTTGGACACATACACTGCTGCAACAAAGCTCACTCTCTCAACAATTGTTTGGGACTGTAGTGTTAGAAAGAGCACTCCTGAAAATGGAAATGGCACAAATTTTGAAAACTGCTTATCAATAGCTGTGAATATGTACAGCAAATTGCACTACAGTCTACCACATTGTTGGAGTCTGTTCATCTTGTTAGGGCCTGAACCCTTGAAGCAGTCTGATAATGACAACTTCCTTCACATCTACTACCTTCTCATAAAACATGAATAAACATGGTGATTTCTTCATGCAATAGATGGTGCAATTCCTTAAAGAGAGAATCATCTCTCCAGATCATCCTGGTTAATGTGCTGCAAAGTGGGATTGCTTGAATCTGAATGTGGCTTGTAGCAATTGCACTCATCAGTCACTGCAGTGTAGAACATTCCAGGTATAGATGACACAAATATGCCACTGCAGGAATGATTGTAGAAGTCCACTGCTCTGTGCTGCCTCTCTCATGCAAGTCAATAATCAATACCCCAAGCCATTGTATGTGTAGTGAAAAAAATTGACTGACTGGATGGGTTACTAGCCTTGCACCAAGTTGTGTTGATCTCTGTCACTGCCTCTTCCTCTCTTGCATTGGGGCTGGGTGAAAAGCTCTCCAGGGAAATGAATACACTTTTCTCAAAGACAGGTTGAGAAGATCTTCTCTTGAATATAAGATTGGGTCACTCAGCATGGAAATCTGCACAAAAACAGTTCTGTTGACATGCTTCACATCATTGGAAGGGCACCCAAGAATGTTGACTAGGTAGCACTCAAGAGACCAATAACCACCACGTCATATACACTTGCAATCTCAAGCCAATTCTATTCAAACCAATCCTGAACTTTTGCAGGAAAAAGAATATGGAAATACTACAGGCTAGTCACAAATGCAAAGATTGGCACCAAACTATGCTGTGATTTTGCAATCTAACGAAAGTCAAGCTTATGAAGTTCAACATGTGGCAGAGGTGAGTGGGTTCATGATATTCATGAAAAATCTGGCATGCCAAATGTCAGATCAGAAATAAAGAAAACAAGTGGAATTAGAGTATAGAGTAAGGAATATGCCAATGATATCAAGAATTTCTGTGGAAGGCAATGGTGTAATCCATGTGAACATGTTACCTGGATCATATTGGTCACTGTTTAAGCTCCTCCAAAACCAACACAATCACACTCGCCCAATCAAATTAAAACCTACAAATCATTGTGTACATACGTTTTCAGGCACCCAAACCTCAGTTGGATTTTCTTGAACATATACCCTAAACCCTTCTGCATAATACATTCCAGGTAGTGCATAAATCCTTGAAGCAAGAGATGTCAACCTAGATCCATGAAATGAATACACAGAAGAAAACTAATGGGGTGTCTGAAGAATGTGCAAATAACATATCAGAGAAACAAAGAGTTCTCAAACAATAGGTATATTATTAGTGTGCACCCTTCTTCTTATTCCTCCTCTTCTTGGCTTTGAAAGTGACTTGCAAATTTGTAGAGCTATTGAAGAAGTGGAATCTGGACCAAGAGCTACAAAGTCCTACTGCTCTCACCAACAATCCCATGAACTTGACCTAATCGCAGCTCCCATGAACTTGTCCATTGAAATAGGTTTGATTGGGATTTGATTGAGAAAGCAAGGGTACATAAATCAATACATACCTGAGAAACCTGAGCAGGTGTTTGCGTGGGTCGATCTTACAGCAGGTTGTCAGACAGCAACAGAAGAAAAACCAGCAACACTTTACTTCTCCGCCACTATGGCCTTTTGCAAGCCCACAATTCTGAGCATTGCCATCGAATTGGTTGCCCGTATTCCGATGCCCTCCTCCTTCTTAGTCTTGCCATCAATATCATCTCTGCTACTACTTGCTGATGCCCCCAGAAAGCAAAAAGAAGTGCAGACAAAAAAACAAGCACCCGACAAACTTCAAACCCCAGCTCACAAGAACAATCCAACAACAACGATGCCATGTGCTAAACCCTAAACCTAAGAAAGTGCAGACAAAAACGGATGCAACAAACTTCAAAGCCAAGCTCACAACAACAATGGCATGTAAAACCCTAAATCCTGAGTAGCTAATGTACACCTATACAGCACTACTTTCAATTTAGGTTTCAATACCTAAACCTAAATTTAAAACTTGAACTTAGGGTTCAACAAGAGTTATGGTGTATTCACACTTGATGTTAAATCAATGTGAAATGAAAATCTAGGTGGCATCCTAGGTGGCACCCAATGTTAAATGGGCGCTAGCTTAATGTTAAACGAATGTTAGTTTAACATAAAATCTTCATGATACCAAAGTTGTAAGTCTTAGAATGACTAGTATGGTGTTAAGCGACTCAAATGCTAGAGTCCCTAACACCAAGTGTGAACATACCTTTAGGGTTGTCATTCTTGGCAGAGTTGTGGGGTTATGGGCTATGGGTCACTCTAAAATCATAGTCTAAATACATGAGTATGAAACATGTTGAAAATTCGAGTATGTTAGAGAACACAAATGTTTGTGTTTTGTTGCAATGAGGAGTTCAAGAATACACCATCTCATTTTTCATCTTCACTAGACCACTCAACAAATGATTATTTGTAATCGAGATCAAACACTTTGTCATGCAATTTGATGTCACTAAATACGTACACTAGATTGTTTGTTTTCTTTGATGACAATCGGTTTTGTCATTTTGAGTGAAACTTACTTATAAAACGCTCCAATTCCTCTCACATGATAATGCTAATGTCACTTGAGTTAACACTTGAAATAAACATTTTCTTATAGTTTAGGAGTTTCAACTGGCCAGCATTCCTACCATTGATGGGGTAGGCATTGCTTTTGCCATAGCCATGACAACACAGTCAAAAAAATGAACCTTGCAAGTTTCTATAAGCAATTAGTTGCTTCTCAACAAGAGCTTGATCTTCTACATTGGGAAATAACTTATCACAAATGTTTTTTTAATTTTTTAATGTTTAATACACAAATGGAAAAATCCATTGTAAAAAAAGGAACCATATATTATGAGAGACCAAGGGAGCACCCAACCCTTGCTGACCAAGAACACATCACTACCATTTAAAATTGTTGGAACTAGGTGGTTAGCAACACCACTTGATTTTCCCGCCCATCCCATGCACAAATGACATGGGTGGCACCAAACTTTGTAAAATAGCTCCAAGAGTCTACCTTCTTCTTTTGAATGTTTTTTTTCAATCATCTTCATGATATGTTGCCCACTCTAATATACCATAATCCAATATGCTTTCCCCATTACCTTTTTTTAGTTTAGAATCATGCCATCTACTATCATTAAACATTAAGTCATTTCTCTCAAAAACAATAGATAATTAAACCTTCTGAAACAACTTTTGGAAGTTTTACCTTATTAGAACTGCTTTCACATTAGGGGAACCAGTTTTTTGGGTGAAAGTGTTTAGACTGTTTGGATTGGAATGGATTTTTTGGGTGTTTGGAGTGTGGACACACTAGATAGATGTACAACATCTTATCTATTGGCACGGCCACAGAGTTTGCGATGCCTTGTTGAATAGGCATTGCTGAATAGGCATTGCTCTTCACTACGGGGCATTCCATGTATAGTTGATGCAAGGTGTCTTTCATACATATAACAAAATGAATGCCATTTCCTATGATACCTTTGCTTTCATGAATTGCAATTGTAAAGGGCAATTGTTTCTGAGGTTGCGAAGTTATAGGAGGGGCAGTTCACCTAGATGGCCTAATTCATATTCATTCTCTAGATGTTATCGATGCATGCATAATGCCATAACAACCAAAGATGTCGTTCCACTTCAGTTGGAAGTTCAATGGGAAATCATCTTTACACATTTTATGTACATTGCATATGTGCTATCTCCTTGGTTTGAACATCTTCCTTCCTTGTTTTGCATTATACCTCATCATTTCCAATTGCATTACACCTTGTCGTTTCCAATTGGTCATTCCATCTTCACAACCCTAAGTCAAACTCTAGGTCTTGGAATGCTTCATAGCACATTTTGAATTCTGAACCTCTTGACCCCAACCTAGTACGAATGCTAACTCTTCTCATTGTTTTTAGTGAACTCATTGTTGTTACTCATGGGCTAAAAAGCTTCAATTGTACCCTTACATCATAGGCTTGGATTTCCTTGGGTACTACCACAACCTTCCATAAATATGTGTCTATAGTAGGTTGAAAATGACAAATATCATGTAAAATACCACAACCAAGTTTTCTATTGGGTCTTCAAAGATGCTTGTCCATTCATTAGCATTTGTTTTTAGATTTGGAGGGTTCACGAGTTTTTCATTCCATCCAATCAGGATGTTCTTGAGTATTCATTTCCAAATACATTGTTCACCTTCTTCTAACTTGAATTATTATTTGATCACTCCCAAGGTCCGAAGCATTGGTTTTTCACATTCTATAAATTGAATATAAGTTTAAATTGTAACAAAAGGGAGGAAAAGTTTCTAGGTTATTTCATTAACATCATTGTTTTCTGATCACAAATTTGTAGTGTTCTTTCTGACAAGTTTCTATACAAAAAAATTCAAACCCAATTTCTCTAGAATTGAATTAAATAAAAATAATTAAATGATGTTAAAAGTTATACAATTGATGCAATACATGAGACATGCGTTGTAACTTTGGAATCTATTCCAAAAACTAGGATAAATTTGAATTTTGTGTAAAATATTTTGAAACATCACTTGTAAATTGTTGTAAGGGTGAGAACACTTTTTTTGGGATCAAGTGGTGATATTGAGGTTTGCAATTGCACAAACAAAAGGAGCGTCTTGCCCCCATTGAGGACTGCAAAAAATTCCAAATTAGAACATGAGAGATATGCAAATTATCCGCAAAGTCAGGAATTAGTGGGCGAGAATAGTCAGTTTCGTCATAATAGGCCATCAAATGTGTAACTGGGAATGAAATTTTGCAAAATGAAATAACTGGGACCCAAACTAGTCTTTCCACCAGTTTCATCCCCTCTTTCCTTTTTCCTGAGCGCCTTCACTGCTGCTACATATATTTTCACTGCTCGTACCTTTCACTGCTCGTACTTGAGAGAGATCTTGTCTTGTAGATTTGTTTTGAGATATTTGTTATAAAGTTTTTCTTTGGATCTGGAAATATTACATAATCGCATTACTTTCGAAATAAGGTCTCAACAATAGGAATTGTGAACCAGGTTATGTCCCAGCTATATCAGGACTTTGCTAGATAGATACTTACTTGTGCAAAGTAAAAACTAATGGGGTCCAAAAATTGGAAAACATAGACTCAACTTGGATAGAAACCAGATGTACCCAGTGCTTTTTTTTTTGCCTCAATTTTCTCATGTTGCACCAAAAGTGACAATCAACCACAAAAGGATTTAGCTAAATCTAGGTACAAGACAAGAGAAAAGTATAAAAGCTAAGAATCATATATTGACAAATCACTAGAACCTTTTAGCTAAATATGGAAATTTCAGAAAAAAGGCCAAAAATCTACCCAAATCCTCCAAAAATCTTGGAGATTTCATTACTTTCTTCTTGAAAATGTGGCAAGTTTTTTGGAAATTTTTCAAAAAGTTCTCTTGAGTATGTTGCTTGGGAATGTTTTTCTTTAATAGCAAAATGGCCAATTTTCGCCACAAAGAAATCACTGGGTGTACCATTCCATCTCATGGAACTGTCAAACAAACTCTTATTAAACTTATCACAAATCTCATTACAAAAGTCCAGAATTTTTTTAAAAAGTTTACAATGGAGATGGTGCCAGAATCCATGTAGCACCACTTTTTTGGCCAGTTGGCGACAAAAAAAACACAATCATCCAGTGCGACTGACTCGTACTTAAGATCCCTATGAAACACAAAACAACAATTCAGCAAGTATAAGATTTAAACATAGAAAAGGGACAAAGAATACATTTTCAAAGGAATTACAGTTCCTATATACTTCGCTGAATCATGACTTGTGGTAACCTCATCATGCACTCACAGCAAGAGCTGCAGAAGCTGAATCCGAACTACAACTCTTAACTCTGAAGCTACTTCTCACAGATTGTGGTTTTTTCAACCAGGTTTTTTGAATTTGATAACATTGTTGTGAGGATTATAATATTGTGGAACAAAGAGTTTTCTGAATCTGCAGGAGTCTTGATGTTCGTAGATGCTCATGCGTGCAGGAATCTTATGGGCTGCTACTAGATCATGGTTTTCTTTTGTTCAAAGTGGAACGCTTCTGAGAAGAGTGAGTTCCATGTTGAACCCTGGGCCCAAACCCAGCAAGAACCCAAACTCGCTGCCCATTCCAGTAGTGGATGCGCCCAAGCGAATGGAGCGTTGCCGCATCTCGTCCAACGCGAACAAGCAAGTGGGGCCAGACATGTTGCCGAAATTCTCCAGTACGTCCCAACTCGGCTGCAGCTTCTCCTTCTCCACGCCCACCGCCTCTGCGACATCTTCCAGAATCTTGTACGCTCCCGGATGCACTACCCAAAACATGTCTCTGTTATCCGGGTTCCCCACCAGCTTCTTGCCGTGGGATGTGAACTCTGCCAAATGCTTAGCGATCACTATGCGCACTGTATCTTTATCCCCTCGCTGGAACAAACCCGCCTCCGTGATCTTTCCTTCAAGCACGTGCTCGCTGTCTGGAACTGCCATCTGCGCCGACCAGTACATCTCGTAGATGGGTCGTTCCACTTCTGGTAGTGGGTCGGCGCCTATGACGAGAGCAGCTGCTCCGTCTCCCAATGTAGCGTGTGCGAGAAATCCGTCCACCTTGTAGAGTGTGTCTTGGTTCGGGGCCCGGAAGTTCATGATCGTGTTGGCTTCTGCGACCACGACGAGTACGCGAGCACCCTTGGCAGTCTCGGCGAGACCCCTGGCGATCCGCATGACGGCGCCTCCGCCCCAGCAGCCCGTCTGGTACAAGCACACTCTTTGTACAGTCGGGTGCAGTCCCAGCATCCTGGCGATCTTGAGGTCGGTTCCAGGGATGGAAGTACTGCTGGTCGTTGCGAAGACCATATGTGTGATGTCGCTGAGTGGATGGCCCCATTCCTCCACAGCTTTGATTGCAGCCTCGTAGCTGATCTCGGGAACAACCTTGTTCGCGATCTCATTGCGTGTCGTCAAACTGTTGTCCCAGTAGGTGAGAAGCTCCGGATGAGCCTTGAAGAGTTCTGGAGTTAGAAAGGTGTGGCGTTTCTTGATGCATGAGGAATCACCTGAAAGGAAGGAATCAACATAACCCCATTCAGAATTCGCTTTGAAGCTAGCTCGATCCCACATTATGCAGTTTTGCAAAAGCGTGGAATGATCATGTTTCAGTTCTGCATGCTTTAATGGTAAGAACCAATCTGCAAGAAACTCTAGAAATGTTCATGCCCATAGCTGCTAACTCTCAGCCTCCATTATTATTTGGTAATTTCTAGTACACTCACAGATGCGTTTGAACCGGGCCTTGAGAACGACATCATCGGCAACGTTGCAAAGTTCGAACAGCTTGTCATGGTACGTATCCTGCTGGATGACAGTGGGAGGGAAGGCGGTGGCCATGGCCAAGACGCATGCAGGTCCTTCTGGTAGTGGCACCAGTCTACCAATTGGCTGTTGCACTACAACAGCAACATGCTGCTGATCAACACCAGTAACAATCCCATTGAAACTATCTTTAGATGGTGGCGCCATTCTCCACTCTTTTTTTTTTTTTCAAAACCTCAAAAGCACCACAACAAACAAACAAACAAACAAACAAACAAAAAGAGCAGCTCCCTGAAAAACAAACAAAGCTCACCAAGAGAGAAATCAAACAGACCCAAAACAAGCTACAAATCTTTCATGCCAAATAGAACTCAAAACTTTCAAGCTGCTTGCAGTGTGACTCTCAAGCTTTTTATGTTTTGTCTCTCAAATCTCAATTGCAGTAGATCTGAGAATTCTTTCACATGAAATTTTTTTTTGTAAAATTGAGAACAAATTGCAACAGCTGCAGCTTGGAGAAACAAGGAATGGGTAATGAACTGCAGTAGTATAAGCTTATATTTTGGGTACACAAGAGATTTGGGACTCCTAAATCACCAAAGACTTGCTCTCAATTTGATGGAGTCCATCAAATTTGCTAGGCAACTTTTTTCCTGTTAATAATTTGAGCTCAGCTCAAATATTTACGGTAATGACAAATTAAATTTAAATTAATATACATTTCATGAACATGAAAAGACACATGTTAATTATTATTTTTAATATCCATGTCGGTGGATAGGCAAAAAGGGTGAATTAGTTATGAAATGGAGGTAGTTATTAGGAAAGGTGAGAAATAGTTATTATGAAAATTAATAGGAATGGAAAGTAGTTATTAAAAAAAATTTGAAGTTATTAGGCTTGAAATGAGGTAGTTATTTTTGAAATTGGCTTTGGAATGGTCCATGGATGACTATACGAAGGATTCCAAAAAAAAATCCTTAGTTTGGTGGTTTACACAAAGGGCTTGGGCTTGCGACCACACAAACCTAAAATCCCTAGTTGGTCCAAATTATGAAGGGTGATCAGTTTGGGTTTACACTAATGTAGTTTAGGGTCCAAGCCCAAGTAAATGATTTTGGAAAGAAAAAAATTGGAGCGACTTTTTGATGGCTCCTCATAAAATTGTCACCCTTTTAAGGCCTAACCACAAATATAAGAAAAATCATTTTCTTCTTGCTTTCTGAAAATGAAAATAAAGTTGGAGGGAATTTTAATGGCTGCCCTCGCAAAATTGCTGTACCCCTCGAAGCCTAAAACAGCAATAAAATGGAATCATTTTTTCCTTCTTTTTTTTTCTTTGAAAAGTAAAATGGGATGGATTTTTTGGTGGCCCCGTCCCCCCACCAAATTTTTTTTTTGGTTCCCCTAAAACTTAAACACAATCATAAAAAATAAATAAATTCTAGTTTTAAAAAATAAATAAAAATTGGGGGGAGGTATTGAAGTCCCTTACAAAATTGCTGCCTCTTATTGTTTGAGCATATAAAGATTTTTTTTTTTTTTTAAAAATAAAA
>Ga0209208_10004613_pt1 | contig 19471 bp, 13 predicted proteins | sample S1TSphfallax_3_FD_187694 | JGI IMG/M metagenome (GOLD analysis project Ga0209208, IMG submission 187694) | Host-associated microbial communities from peat moss isolated from Minnesota, USA - S1T2_Fd - Sphagnum fallax MG (SPAdes) (version 2) | ecosystem: Host-associated > Plants > Peat moss >... | reverse complement strand
ATTTTTATTACGCAAGGCGGGGCACATGAGGGGTACTTTAAATGTTTGGTTATGGGAAAGAAAATAGCTATTGTTGAAGATAAAAAAAAATCAAAAATCAAAAGTTGTTGCAATTGTTAGGGATGAAAAAAAGGAGGAGCAATTACTAGTGGGATCAATAAGATTGCTAAGACATTCTTCAAGTAATGCAGCTCAAAGGTCCCTTACTATGACTTGCTAGCTGCAAAAAGTCATAAGACATAAAGACTGCCCAGTTTCAAGTTCCAAAGCCAATTATGGATGATGTAGATCCCAATACTAACATGGTGATGATATTTTCAAACTCACCTCCAACTCAACCTAAAGAATATTTTGGCAATGTTTCCAACAGATCTAGCACTTCATGAAGGTTTGTAGCCACGAATTTTGTGCAAACCAATGTGAAAAAAAAATACTAACATACCAACAAAAACAGGAATAGGTGACCACTCTCTCTATCTACCACCTATGTTTTAGTTCCCATTGTCCAATGATCTCATATGTATCTCCTTCTAACATACATATCCATATTCTTTGTCTAAAAATTATGAAGACCTACATAGTAGATCTATATATGTAAAGACAATGCAATGTAATCTCCCTAAATAAAATGGCAATGAATTTTAATGTGCAAGGTTGCACCCAAGCCAAGTGCACTAGCTACCTCGATTGATGGCAAAGGACATGATTTGAGAAGAGACCACCAAGACAACAACACATCTAAGGTTCAAGACACAAGGTTCAACAAAACAAGACTTGTTGAAAGGGATCAGGAAGATTGGCGATGGTGGTGATGGTGGTGATGGTGGACCTAATACATACCCTAGCTATTACATCGAAGCAATTCAAATGGTAAGTTCATTTTTGAATTGCCAAAAAATTATAACAAAATTTATTATTGCCATGAGTAACAAGGCTGAACGTCAAAACAATCCTGCATAAAGTGTAATTTTGAAGTCAACAAAACAACCAACATGTAAACTTGCCAATAATAATTCAGCTACAAAGCCTAAGATATTGCATGTTCATGTGGATAATGAAATAGAACATGCTATAATTACTTCAACAAAAAAGGAAATCAAGTTTCAAAATGCCACACTATTGAGATTTATGACAACAACAGTTACAAACAAGAAACATACAAATCACAGGGAAGAAAAAAATAACGACTTGCAAAAATTAATGATTGAATCATCAACCTAGGAAAATGGAACAACGAAATTTGGATTGAATTTTCCAACTTCATTTACAACACTACTTGACACACCCCCAAGCTTTTTGATGGACTCAACTACGAGTCCAAAGGTGAAGATAATGGAAGAAGGAGTTGAGGTGTGCTGCCTAGTTTGCAACACTTTGAGGGTAGAGGGGCATGTTGGAGCTCCAGGATTGGGACTACGAAGATTAACAAACAATGTAATTATTCACACAGATTTGCACAAACCAAACAACAAATTGGTTAGTGCGTAGTTGAAGCACTTTTGATGCAAGGATTCACCACAAGCAAACATGAACTCACAAGACTCACCACGTCCCAACCTTGGGGGAAACCAACACCCAAATGTTTCTTTTGTCCCGAGACTCCCACTTGGGACTCTCGCCACTTTGAACACCCATAACTTTGTGTGTAGACCTCCGATTAAAGTGAGGTTTAAAGAAAAGTTGTAGCCCTCGTCGAAAGCTTTCCAACGATATGTTTTACACCACCTATAGACAAGAAAATTGGGGCGATTCCTGACTTTTAATGGTCAGGAGTCAAACTACCAATTTGATTCCCGACCCTTCTTTTGGCCATAACTTATGTTTAAAGAACCCAAATGGGTCATGCGAGCCCATTTAAAACATTTACATTCCAAGATCTTTCTAATGATATAAAAAACTCTTTGATCTAATGGGTTTTGACCCCTGAAATTGCTCTCTGAATATTTGAAAATCTATCGAGACTCCAACTCCCCAAGTGGGAGCTCACTTGAAAGTGTGAAGGTTCATTCCCTCACACTCTTCCACACTCTTGGGAGTATGAAATGTGAGTCCCGGCTTCACTCTTGACCCACACCTTTGTAAGCCCTTGCCTTCGTCATGAGCCCAAGGCTAAAGTTGTGACACTACTAAAAAATTTTGTTGTTGTTAAAATCATTTCTAACATAAAAAGTTCTAGAGTTATTGTTTGTGAAACTAAAAAGCTAGAATCTAATGTGATGTAGAAACCTAGGTTGGACCTTATACAATACCCCAGCTACTCATGCGCAGGTGTCTACACGAGCTCATAAACTCAATAGGTGCCTTGAGCTATGCCACCACCTGCACATGCACAAAACACCTTGCATTAGAAATGGTCAAAAGCAATGTACAAAATCGAAACACAAAGAAGCACGAGCATTGAAGGAGAAAGAAAAGCTAACCAATATCATTGGAAGAGTTACACAAAATAGCGCTTTTGAACCTATTAGCGGGAAACAATAAAAAAAGCAAAAGCCAAGGGCTTCTGAGTGTGGAAAGAGGAAAGGTAAGGGGAATTGGTTTTAGGGTTTTAGAATGATGCCACACAAGAGAATGGCTACTTAATTAGGGCTTCCTAAACCTCTAGGGTTTGATAACTGAACATTTTTTTGCCCTTTTGAGGTTTCAATTTGAACCATTGATTAAAAAGGTTTAGTTTTTTCAACTTTTGTGATTAGTTTGAAAATGTGCATGTTTGATGATAAGGTAGAATTTTGACAAGTGTTAATGTTAAAATGTTTGTTTATTGGATGTGCATTGTTTGAAGGTAGGGAGGCTTGTTGTTTGATAACTTCTTTTTTTCAATGAAACCAAGACCTTCTAGAACTCATAACTTTTGCATTTTAAGTCCAAATTGGGTGATCTAAAGTGCACTAGGTGTGCTAGACCTTCTCTACAATCCATTTTTAGACCTCACTCATGAGATTGCCAAGAGCATTTGTGTTCTTAAATGTACTATGACCAACATCTCTGCCCTACTTAAAGTTTGGAAACCACCAAATTGAAACCACCAAAAACGTTTGTTGAAATCATTGATTGTTCAATTTTTTTTTAATGCATTTTCTTTTCAATCCTTGCTTTCATTTTTTGATTTTTTGATTTAGTATTCTCTGGTGTATTAGGATTATAATTTATCTCTATAAAATGGCAGCTTGTTCAAACTTATTGTCAATGAATTTTGATGGAAATGAGGATTATGAAAACTAACTGAAAATTTAAAAATTAATGGATGATTAAGAAGTTAATTTGAGATTTAAAAGTCTAAGTTCCATTCTAAGAATTTAGTTAAAGCGTTTTTTATTTTTTGAAGTTTTTTAGTTTTTAATTGATTTGTTAATAAGCGAGGTAGAAAAAAATGAGGAAAATAAGGGAAAAATAAGGGCGAGAGGCCAGGGAAAGATTTGAGGGGCGGAGGGGAAGATTTCGGGCAGGGCGGAGGAATCGTAGGACGGATGAGTTCCGCTCGCGAAGACGCAGAAATTTTCGCTTTCACAGTTTGCCAACGGAGAGTGTTTACGCCGACGATTTGCACACTGGGTCTTGGCGAAAACGAACGCATAAGTTTTCATGTGCACGGGCCTTCTGACATCGAGGCTTAGGGTTTGATTGTTTAGAGTATAAGATTATGATTGTAATTGGATCCTCGACTTGCTGTCATTGCATTTGGATCGTCGAGTGTTTCTGGCAAGGAGGAGATTTTGGCGCAGAGAGATTACGATGAGGAGGCGGCCAGGAATCTCTGGCCTGCAAACAGCTGCGGCTGCACGAGTAAGTCACGACAGTGTCTTTCCTTTCCAACTGTGTGATTGGTGTGCTTTCTGTTGCTTGAGGATTGGGTCTGGAAAAAAGATTGAGCTCTTGAGACGGAATAATTGAGAAAGAAATGCTTGAGGGTTTCATGATTCTGGTTTTTGCAGGACCAGTATCGGTCTCTTGGTGAAAATGTGGCCAAAATACGCACCGACCTGATGAAGGAGCAGCTTGCAACCTTCAGAAACCAGCTGGAAGAATTTGCTCGCAAGCACAAGGTATGTAGTTCTATTTTGTATGTCACCTTTATATTTTTCTGCACTTCTCCATTGTTCTTTAGACAGGGAAAGAAGGGGGGAAATAATGTGCATTATGGAAGAAAGAAATAAGAATGCTGCAATAACCAAGAAAAAAAGATAAACGGAGAAAAAAAAAAAAAAACGCAAAGCAAAGCATCAAGCAAGCATCACATGCTACGCCAGACTTTGCAGGCATACAACAACAAGACAACATCAGGTTGTTACAGTTGAATCTTGTGTTGCTAACCCTAGATAGCACCATTTGAACTGCTTCTTCTTCTTCTTCACAACCCTAGGAGCAATCACATGATCAAAAGCTGGTATTGCAATTGTCATCTTGTTGTTGGACATACTGATACTGAAGACGGTGTTTTCATTCATGCAGAATGATATAAAGAAGAGTCCTGCATTCAGGGCACAATTTCATAGCATGTGTGCCAAGTGTGGAGTAGACCCACTCGCCTCCAACAAGGGCTTCTGGGCTGAACTTCTGGGAATTGGAGATTTCTACTATGAATTAGGTTAGTATCTCTCACTGAAAAATGGTTTTCAATTCCCTTTTCATTCTCTTTTCTTATGGTAATAAAAAAGGGGTCAGTCTTTTCCTTGCCAACATTAGGCTGGCTTCAATAGGTTTCAGCTTCTTTTGGACTGCTGCAGTAGTGTACTACTCCATACTCATGGAACAAAACTGTGGCAATGATGCTTTATTGTGTTGACTGTGAATAAATGTGGAACACTCAGAAGCTTGTTGCAGCTTGAATGAGGATTCATTTGATGTTTTGTTATTAGCATGGTTCTCTGCTAGTGGAACACTCTAGGACTGGATTACAGGAGATTTGGACCTTGTTTGCAGGCGTGAATCCTGTGCTTGAACTGTCAGAGAGTGTCTCAGAGCTGATTCTTTTTCCCTTACAGAAGCAGTTCACAAGTTATGCAGGGGTGCAAATAGTGGACATCTGCCTAGCAACCAGGCCTCACAATGGTGGACTTCTTGACTTGGAAGAGCTCCGTGGCCTGCTTGCCAAAAGGCGCCGGGCTTCCCGTGAACCCATCACAGAAGATGACTGCTTGCGGGCAGTTAGCAAACTCAAGGTAGATAGCTTGTAGCTACTCATCTGATGTCCTGTGTTCTGGATCCGAGCTGTGGCTTAGGCTAACTTGTGCCATGATCCTGATTAATAGCTCAAAATATGTGATGAGGAGTTCACAAAAAATCTCAGTTTGCAGTTGAGAGGAATGTTTGCAAGGTTTTCCAATCTTTGATACCCAGATGGGCTGCAAGGTTGATGGAACTGTATGCATGGATGAGGTGCAGACAGAGTAGATTTGACACTGGGTTTCTCTGTTCCTCTATGTGCAGTCCCTGGGTGGTGGCTTTGAAGTGTTTACAGTGGGGCGCCGGAAGTTAGTCCGCTCTGTGCCAACAGAACTGAATAGAGACCACAATCTTATTTTGGAGCTTGCACAGGTAGGCACCAAGACAACATCATGGATTCTGTGATTTTTGGCATTGAGAGATATCACCCATTTCAGTAGCTCTGACAGGAAATCCACCTCACTACTCATTTTCTTTATCTTTAGGTTTCACGTTGACCCACCTGAGGAATGTTGATTTGCACTAACTATTTCAAGGTTTAATTGCAGTATTGGAACATGAGCATGTGAGCAGGTTATATGATGTCCTGAGGCTATTGTCATGTGAATGTGCCATTTTCTGCATGATACATTTATGAACTGTGATCTCTTGTCAAGTAGTGACATGGATAGTAGCAGAGACATACGTATATCCCACAACAGTTGCCAGCTCTACTGTGTTGATATGCAGCTTTTCCGTCATGACCGCTAAAACTTGGGGTTTGGGGTGGTTCAAGGTGCATGGGTATGTCACAGTCCAGGAGGTTGAGAATGAGCTTACCTGGAAGGCTGGGCGTGCACTTGATGCCTTGGAGAATCTCATGAGGGTAACCTCATTTCCATATGATTTTGGTTGAATATGGGAGTTAGGGTTCTATGCTGCAGATACACAGATAGCTACCACCATTGATTGACCAGGGTAGCTGCTGGAGTTGCCCTTTTCTAAACTCTTGCTTATATAAAGTTCCAACCACTGCTGGAAGCTGACAAAGGTCCTGAACATGCAATGTGACCATTGCTGTGATTCAAACCACTCTTCAGTTTTGCTATTGATTTCTATTTTGCTCTCTCTTCTTTAGGGTTGGGTAGCCTAGTTGTTTACATGCTTGTTGATTGGTTGCTGTTTAGTTGTCACATTGTGAAATATCTATAACCTTACTATTAGGTCATCTCTCACTTCTATTCAGGTTGAATTAAATCATAAGGAGAAATTCTCAGCAATATGAAGATATATTTTTAGCTGAACTTCATCTTCTTGTTCAATGGAAATAGGAAGGATTGGCTATGGTGGATGATGGGCATCCTGATGGGAAGCGGCGCTACTGGTTTCCCTGCGTTGGATCAGCTGCTACGGGTACTGAAGCAGTGGAGTCTGTCTTGTCATCACCAAATTGAAAGGTTTGTTCTAGTGTTATAGTTACAGCCTCATAAATGTTGTGAGGGGCAAAATGCCCTGACAATATGACTATCCGTGTTCTTCAGAAGCTCAACACACAGAGGCCCTTGTTGGAGGCAAGTAGGTCTACTGCGCACTGGGCAATATGTGCTATAGAATTGTTCCCTCAGTGCCAAACTCTTCTTTACATCATGCCACCAAATATCAACACCTCTTGATTTGGATAGGCTTATATCTCTTATGTATCTTTCCAGGATCAGTGTGCAGCAAGCTGACTTTCCAATGCCTGCTTTGATCCACTAATTGACCTCCTTCTATGAGCACAACATGGAATGGTGCTTTCTAGGTTAGCAACACGAGGTGCACCAACCAGCAGAATTAATTGCTTAAGTCAATGTGGTGTATAGCCTGGTGTGTTTTCTAGTTGTAGGCTAGGAGAAAATTCCACCTTCTGGGACAGGTGGCAACAAAGACAGTAGAGCTGCACCTTGTGCCATTTACAAGACACACAGGGAACTTTGGCCACAGAAGGAAATTCCTATCTCAATGTATGAAAATATTTCTCATGTTTTATGTCTCTCTCACAATCAGGAGTTTGTCTCCTATGTGTTCTGAGGTCTGGTGGCCTGTGGTGCTGAAGTTGGCTGGTAAATGATTGTAAGGATTCAATTTTTGTGGATTGCTAGAAGAAAATCAGAACATATAAATTAAAATGTAATTGTGAATTTTGTTTTGGGCCTGATGGTGTGATGAGGTGCAGTGCAAATTATATCAACACTCAGTTGGTCATCCATGGGTTTTTGTGGTGATCATGGATTCAAGTTCAAGGCAAAGGGACAAGCAAGGTCTAGCTATGGCAATGAAAAGTAGTTTCAAGCATTCATGTTCGAGCAAAAGGGACGAGCAAGGTCTAGCTATGGTGATGAGAAGTAGTTTCAAGGGTTCATATTTGAGCAAGTACAGTGTGAGGAGGCTTTGGGAGGAGAGCTAGCAACAGGTAATAAGCATATAATATGCAATGTCAAATATGTGTACATTTTCAAAGCATTATAAGGAGGGAAAAGGTATTAACAAGGTAGATTATGAGAGCAAAGTTGAGGTTATTGAGTTGGAAACTTAATCGGTAATGAAACACAGGAACAAGAACAAGAGATTATGAACTTCAATGTAGTTCATTCCACATTATGTGTAGGGTAAGCATTACTGAAATAAGGACCCCTGTGAGGCAGAGCTGAGGCAGGCCTGATTCTAACAATGCCCATGGCTGAGGGCATTACATAGTGTAAACAGCGATGATTTTTATTTTCTAATTCCCCTGATACCTGGTGGGTATCTGGCAGATACCCATTGGGTATCAGAGGAAAAAAATAAAAAACTATGTAGGGCATTTTGGAAAATGGAATGCCTGCAGGTGCAAGCATTCCATTTTCCAAAATGCACTATGGGTTCGTATGCTTGATAGGTGTTCCAACAATGTACTATGAAGCTTGTTGGAGGTTTTTACATGTAGGGTAATCCAGGCTACATGCAAGTAAAATTGATTGTTTTCCTTTTTTTAATGTATGATTAGGACTGAACTACATGTAATTGAAAAGTGGTACAAAAATTTGAAATTTAATACACAATTCAAATCAAATCATATGTGATTTAAAATTATTATGTTTAGCTAAATCCAAAATGCTTGTGACTGAAAGAATGCATAACTTTATCAAATTTGTGACCAAATCCAAACTCCACACAATTAAACGGTGACCAAGAAATTCTTTTTCAATAAAGATAATGTACATCAAGGCTATCATATGGAGGGCAATTTGGTGTCTTGAGGATAGATTTGGGTCAAGACCATTTTTCAATCTTTTTAATGTCCTAATTCTTGGAGTTTTCAAAGTCGTTTATTAGTAAGTTTTTTCAATTTGTAGTATTTGACACAAAGGGGTATGAAACACATATGATGCATTTCTTACATGTTGGTACACACATGTATGCTAGTATTATTATTCCCCATGGTTAATTTTTCACACCCATGGTTTTAAGTAACTTAAGTGTTCTAATATTAAAGGTCAAGAAGAACAGAAATGTTACATGGGCAAAAAATCATATGGAATGCCTTCAATTTGATTGAAATCGTTTTTTAACTTTTCAAAACCTTTGTTGCTCACACATTTTCATCATTTTTTTTTTCCTTAAACTATATCAATATGTTCATAATAAATGTCATGAATGTCACTTTCACATAATTAATGGAGTTCATTCATATGGATGCTCATCCATAATTAATATTTCATTTTTTAAATCATTTCAAATTAATTTAAAATTAGCTCATAATTCACTTTTAATTAATTCATAGTTCACTTCTAATCTATTTTGAGTTCATTTTTAATCAATTCTAAATTGACTCACAATTGATTCTTAGTTCACTTATGGTTATGGTTAGGAAGAATTTTAAGAAGTTTCCCTAGTTGATGAACACATAAGAAACCTCCATGAAACCTTGTTTGACTTAGGTCTCCAAAGGGGACCCCTATTACCTTTAGTTTGTTTAGGAATAATTTGAAATACGATTTTGTTTCATAGTCTTGTTTTGTTATTTTTATGTTTACATTTTTATTTTTATTGTAATAAAGATATTTTATACTTTGGTCTTGCACATTTTATGTTTTTGACTTTAACCTTTATGTTTTTGTCTTGATTCATTTATTTCATGTTTTGGATTTAGATTTAACCATATCATTTTGTCATCTATCTTTGTAATTTTCATGTTTGTGATAATAAATGGCCATGGCAAAAGAAGCATTAACCTAAAGTACTATGATAGCAAAAGAAAGATCATCATAAAGTAGTGACAATTATAGAAGAATCACCATCATGTACAAAAACAAGAAAAGCATCCAAAAATAAATCAACAAAATGCCTGCATGCCTTACATTATGCTTTCACCTACCTTGCATTGCATTGGGTTTTTCTTGGTCAACATGGTTCATGGTAGGCACCTTGCTTAATTATTGGCTAGATCATATGTAAAACTAATTTCTCCAATTCTTTGATCTTTCGTCTTTTTACAATAAAGGTTACATTGGTACTCTTCAATTCATTCTTCATCAATAGAAAAGCAATGATGAAAGGAACTTAAGGGTAACCTTAAACCTAAAACGATTTTTTTATATAATATTTGGAAAGAATATAAACATTTTTTCATACTTCATGCATACCTTGGTTTGATCATTAATGTGAGAAATCTTGTCAATATTCACATTTGTTGCCATAACCTCTTTCATATATAACTTCTTTTGTTTCACCTTTGTTTGTCATCACATCCTTTGCAACCTATTGCAAAACAAGTCATGACTCAACTTTCACAATTCTTCCTTCCCAAATGTTGTTTATTGTGACAAAGGAAAAATATCATCATCATTAATTTGTTGTTAAATCTTGAGACATTTGCAATTTGAACATTTGACTTGCCCAATCAACTTATCATCTTTCATCATTTCAACTTATCTTTGTCATCTTGTCTTTTCCCATCATGTCGACTTATCTTGTTGACTTGTTTGTTTTACCTACTAACTATACTAAATATTAGACATAAAAATATCTAACAAAGAAGAAAACCTATTATCATAATTCTTAAATATTTATGATAATAATAATAACTACTAATATTGATATTACTACATTTTATCTTGTTGGATATTAATTATAATTATTTTAGTTTAAAATTTTAAATTCTATTATTAATATTCATTAAATATTTAACTATAACTCAATTCGTTATTTACAATTAATTATATTATGGATGGTAGTAATAATATAAATCAATACATAATTATATTTATAAATAAATATTCATTTTATGATATCTTGCCAAAGATTAATTGTAAATATGATAGTTAATATTGTGCATAATAATAATAAATATTTACATACATTAATAGATAAATCTAATACATATAGTCAAATATAATATTAATATACATTAATTTTAATATAAATCATATTTATAATTGGACATTAGTTATATGAAATAGTTTTAATTATAAAATATAATTTTATTAGTGAATAATGGTTTTATAATAATATATACCTATGTTATAAATTTAGATGAGATATAATAACATATATATATATATATATGTTAATAATTAATAGGTAGGTATTTATTAATTAAATAAATGTTAACCCTAATGGGTACTTACCTATTTAATAGCTACCTATTGACTATCTGTTTAGGACTTAACTACCTAGTACTCTAAATACATATTAACTAAGTACCTAACTATTAATTAAGTAAGTAGTTAAGTAGGTATTGAGTATTTAGTAAGTACTTAGTATGGTACCTATGGGTACTTAATATATGTATGACCTACTATTACAATAGTCCTTAAGATAATCAACATCAATTATATAATTCTTATTTGATGAATATAGAAGGTCCATTTGAGAGGGCCAATCCTCCATGAAGGTGTAGGGTTGAAATGTTATCTTTTCATTTATTTGCCCACTTGGAGAACATTTTCACGTTTGAATTCAACCATAAGTATCCTTGGATTATGTAAGTATGTGATGATTAAATAACTATCATGACATGGAATTAGTAATCTTTCATATAATTATGTGATGTTCTTGAAAGGTTGGGTGTTGTTTTTGGTTTATTTGTTTCAACCTTGTGGACATAGTGGAATAGGTAACATTGTGCACATGATAACTTGTTTTGTCCTATTTGTCGCAACTTCATATCTTGTTCGAAGAGCACCACGATTCAAGTTGCAACTCATTTGAAACCAATGGGCCTTGCCCATGCATTCAACTCGACAATCATTCCATGTGTGGAACAACAGAAGATAAACAAATAAATGCCTATTGTACATACTACAATTGCAAATGTGGGGATGGAAATATGTGGCTCCAAAGAACCAAATTTCAACTTTGATATTGAGACCTCTAATAATGAGGAATTCAATTTGTTGGATGTAATAAACACCCCCTGTGAAAACTTGCCAAAAAGCGCATCACGTATGGCATTCAACAGTCAAGTTTATACCACTGCTAGTACAAAATAATGGGATTATGTCACTTAGTGAGGGGGCCTTGAATCTATCAACAATGAATGTGACATTCAACCACTTTCCTCAAAGGTTGATTTTCCTTGACTTGAATTGGTGGAACAACAACCATCAAGTTGCCAATGCCAAGGTGAGGTGCTAGAAAGACCCGATGTTATAGGTTAAGTAGAAATTGAGCACCCTGATGTTCATGAATTGAAAGAAATGGACCAATTTAAGCAACCTCAAAGTGACCAAATATTGCCAAATTGTAGTGGCAACATAACAACAGACATTTCTAAAATTGAAAAAAAGCCAAGCCAACTTAAGAAAAAATCTACAATAATTCTTAGCAATTTCCCTAAGAGTAACAATATGACAAAAGGTCCAACTAAGGATGTTACACAATATTTGGCAATTTGAGGTTGTCCTAAAAGGATTAAACAAATGGAAGGAAGTTATGAAATAATTGGTTGGGAGTCCTTCCAAGGTTGGAGGTAACCTAATTTTTTTGGGTACAAGCAAAAAAACATAACACTAAAAACAAAAATGAAAGTCGAGGTATGTGATTTTACATTGTTTCATGTGAATGTGAATGTGTACCATTTTTTTGTAATTGTGCCAAATTTCTTTACCTCGACATATATACCTTTGTGCAACTAAGTTGGTGCATAGATTACTTTGATTTTCTAATAATGTTAAAGTCTAATATGTTCATTTTTTTAACATGTGGTTATGTGTAGTGTTTTTGGTTGGACATGGATGGTCCAACTATCTTCAAGCAACTTGTAAAGGCACATTGCAAATTGTGTCCAAATGAGCTTCCAACAAACCTAAGCTTTTATTTTTGTAGTTGGATAGTCAGAAATGCCTTTAGTTTTTTGCAAGGTGGTTCACATTTGGCTAAGGATTTGGGGATTGTAGGTAAGCATCTAACAATGGGGCTCACATTTGCACCTAGCCTACTAGTCCTTGCATATTATCACCAAGGTCCATTCATTCCTAGGGGATTTTGCAAATAAAATTTCCTTATTACTATCTGGTTTATGAAGACCTTAGCCCTATATAAGGGGGTGGTTTGGATATTAGGCATCTTATATATGAAAACTTTTGGGGATGAGAAATGAAGCAACCCCTAATTCCATTTTGAATGAATTGTTTTGAACTGTTTTTTTGGGGATGAGAATTGAAGCAACCCCTGAATCCGCCCGAACCTTCATCCGTCCGCGCGGATTGAACTGTTTTTTTGGGGATGAAAAATGAAACAACCCCTGATTCCGCCCCAGTGTATTTTTGGGGATGCAAATGAAGCAACCCCTGACTCCGCCCGCCCGAACCGTCATCCATCCAGCCGAACGGACGTTTCATCCATCCCGGCCACAAGCGAACCGTCGAACCTGACTCCACCTCCAATTATCACAGAATCCAAAGGCGCAGAACCTCCCACGGGGGAAGAAGATGTAACTTCCTCCTCTTGTCCCTGGTAGCAAAAAAAAGAAGAGTTCCCTGTGTAACTTCCTCCTCTTGTCCTTGGCAGCAAAAGGAAAAAAAAACACTGCCCGTTCCTTGTGTAACTTCCTCCTCCTGTCCCTGGCAGCAAAAGGTAAATTCGAAACAGGGCAGGGCAGTGCAGGGGCAGGGCAAGGTAGGGGCAAGGCAGGGCAAGGCAGGGGCAAGGCAGGGCAGGGCAGGGCGTCCAGGGCAGTAAAAAATACGGGCACCCACGGGGGACTTCATAGTGGCCTTCGGCCACGGGGCACACACTAGTTAGGTTATGATGGCATTATGTTGTTTGGTTTCATATGAGTTGACAACAAAGGTTGTAGGTGTTGACATTACAAGAGTGCACAATAAATGTGATGAATTTTTATTTTAATTACATGTTTGCATCCTAGTTACTATGAATAAATTATGGTAAGTTACCTTGGAGCCCCCAATGTGAACAAGGTTCCAAATATTTCATGTTTGGTGATTTGAGATTCCAAAGCACAATGTGCTTTGTTTCTTTACATTTATTTTATGTTATGCATTTTTCATTTGCAAATGGTTTTTTGGGTTTTGAACTCTATCTTGTGTTTTGGGTTTGGGTTCCTACGTAGTTGTAGATGAGCTTATTTTGATTTGGATGGTAGGCATTAAATTAGGAGTCTATTATGTTGTTTGTTTATGTGTGTTAACAATGAGGGTTCTAAGCATCAACATAGGAATGTATGATCCTCCAATATCAACCTTCCAAAGAGTTCCATATCTAGAGAGGTAACTTTATGTATATCACAACTAAGTAAAATAAACTCAAATTAGAACTATAGTATTCTACATCAAACTATATTCAATTATTATGATATTAATTGGAAAGTAAGGCAAAATAAAGAAAAATAAACAACAACAAAAAATGCCACCACATAATACTCACACCTTCTACAATCTTTACACACTCCAAGGTCATATAACATTTTCCCTTATATTACTCCAAAATTCCATACAATACTCCCATAATCAAAAGAATGAAGAGCTTTCTCCTCCTACACCCCTTATCCCCATGGATCACACAAACGCCTACATTACTCCTTAAAAAATAAGCCTTTATCTAATACTCCCGCTACAAATCCCCTAGATGATTGGTCAACAAATACTAATCACCCATTCTTATGGGCTATCTAACCCATTTGCTTCACCCCTAGTTAAACTAGAAGATGGTACATTTTCCTTGCTAGTAGTAATTAATTAGTTATTAGGAGGCCTATATGGCTAACTAGGCTAAAACAATTTCTACCCTTAACATATAATTATAACAAGATTAGTGTAGTTTGTGTTGTTGGCACAAGTGTGAACAAGACTATGTAATTGCCTCAATTGTGAACAAGACCCTAGTGACCAAGCCCAATTGCAAAAATTAAAATTAAAATCTATTTACAAAAAATATTGAATACTCAATATTTTCCACAACATTATGAAATCACCTCAATGACCCCACTCATTAAAGGTTTTCTAATACCAAGAACATGATGAAGGATATGATGATTTGGGAGATTTCATCATGACAAAACAACACAAAACAAACTACCTTCTTTAATAGATAAATGTAATGTGGGGTAGAGTTTGGCAAGTATTAAATAGATGCAATGAATTCAATGTGACTTGAATCAAGTTCAATGCTACTAAAGCAAAGGTTTAAAATGTTGAAAATTTTGAAAAATGGATGAACCCCATGTAAGGTGAGAAAAAAAGAACTTGGAAAAGTCATGAAACATGGACAATGAATCAAAGTGGAATTAGTTGGGATTCATTTAATGTTTTCACTTACATCAATATCCCCAATTTCATCCACTATCTACTATCTTGAATTCAAATCCTTAAGTCTTGCCATTTCAAACTTCCCCAAGTTCTTCCACTATCCAATTTTATCAATTTCCTAGTTAACCCCCAAGCATTAAACAAGCCCAACATGGGCTTAAATCTCATTGTCCTTATGTGTAGGGGTTATATTTTCTTGAATTCAATGCTTCATAACTTCTTCAAGTATCTTATATATTAATTTAGTAAGTCTGTCTCTTAGTGTGCTTGTCGAGGTCCTGAAACCCAGATCACTTTTAATAAAACTGTCCCTTCGAACTCGAGGGCCCAAAAACTATTCAGGATTTCGAGTTCTTACTTCTTACTTTTATTTTTACGTCCGTTTTCGCGCAGCAACTGTCGTCATCGATGGGGGAGGTATTTTTGGGATTTGGAAGGTGGGTGAGGAGATTTGGGTGCGTTTTTTTTGGGCTAAGCGTTTAGGAGGGTCATGATTTTTATTTTTTTCGTGGAGGGGGGGAGGGGGTGGGGGTGGGGTTCTAGGGGTCTTAATAGGTGGAAGTGAACCGGAGTGGGAAATGCGAAGGACCGGGTGGGGGGGATCGGCGGGGTGCATTATGCACCGGGTTCACACTAGTATCCATTATCTCACTTGGGCTTCAAGTTGTTGCACACGCACTACTAATGCCAATGAATTAATCAATTAATGAAAAGAAAACTAATTTTATGAAAATTAAGTTCCATTCAAATGAAAATATTGAATTGCATGCGCCTTGAATTGGATTCAAATTCTTAAATTGAATTCAAATACATTATTTGGAGTTGGATCAAATTTAGTTGAAAACAAAATGGTGGAAAATGTATTGAAAATATATTCATGAATATGGTGTTGGAAGAAAAAAACTTTTAAAAAACACATTTCCATACCTCTTTACTTTAATAGGAAGGGCTTAAACATATTTTGAATTAGAATTTGGCAAGATGAAATACTATGAAACCCTATAGTCATTCTACCTAAACAAGCTTTGACGAATCATTGTCAATAAATTTTCCTCAATTTCATCCAATGTCTCATATATTGTTTTTTTTTGGGGCAATTTGTTTTCCAAAATGTGATAATTTATCAAATATTCTCTTTTTCAAAAAAAATTTTGAACAAAATCTATAAAATTCCCATTGTTCAAGCAAGTAACCAAGATATAAAAGGATTTTAATAAATTTCTATTTTCATAACTGGTCTATAGCCAAACATGGCTAAATCTCCTCATGGATGATTGATAGTGTGGCAACATCACAAAATTGAATAAAAAGAAAGAAAAAAAAACACAATTCTTGCATCATGAGTTCATCCACTATCAATTTTCTTGCCTTTGATTTTCCAAGTTCCATTTCTTAGAACTTCCTTCAAAGTTCGTCTATTATTGTCCAAGCTCTCAAAATTCATCCCTTGTTTCAATTGCTCGAGTTCATTCATTTTTCCATCTTTCTCCACTTTTTCAACAAATTTCATTTTCATCCATTATCAAACAGTTCCAAGAATTTTTTTAAAACCCTAATTTCAGTAAATAACCCAGCTAGTGTTGATATAATTCTAACCTCAATGCCGAGACATCTGAGCCATTGATCAGAACATATGACAGAATGGACCTTACAAGATTGTAATCTGCACATTCAGTCCATTCCGGTTCTTGATAGGACTGAGAAATCACCAACCTTTGATAGGTGGCAATATTCTGGGGTTTTTTATTTTTTTATTTTTTTGATGTAGCTGAAGTGGCAATCATCCATCAGACAGTTTAGCCAGATTTGGCAATAAGAAAATATGAAAGTAAAAAAAATTCTAGCATATCCTTCTATAATTTTTGACTACCTAACTGCAACTTAAGATAGAATAGAATCCAGCAAACTTTCTTTTTCTAAAATTTTTTTGGAATTTGGATAATTAAAAACTCAATAAACACTAAATTTTTTCCAAATTGAAAATATATATTATTGCAATTTGACAGACTTTTGCACCCAAAAAATAATTTTAAAAAATAATAAATAAAATAATAAAATAATATTTATAAAAAAAAAAAACCGACCTGGGTGGCATGAGAAAATGATTCTGCCACAAACAGCTGTTAGATCTTATTCTTCCTTTTCGATCAACTAAATTCTCATGCGGAATCGGCCACTCAGATTGGGTGCCGATTCTGTGTACCTAATCTGCAAAACAGGTGCTGATTCCGTACACCAAATCGGCAAGCCGTGCCAATTCTGTAAGAAGTAACAGCTGTTAAAGTCAGGGAGGTGACAGGGTTTGGCAGATTCTGGCTCCTACCTCCGGCAATGACCACTTCCGTTCCCCCCCCCCCGCCGCCCCCCCGGGGGTCCCCCAAAATGTACTTACATAAATTGTTACGAACGTGGCAGCAACAACGGATTCTTGCCAGACTTGGGGTGGGGGAGGGGGGGGTTTGCTCTGCCCAAAACAAATTCAAATTTTCAAATTTAAAAAAAAAAACAATTTGGAAAACCTGTCCTGGACTGCAAAACCAGTACTATTTGAATTTCTGAGAATGTAAAATGATTGGTTTCTGGGTTCCCGAAAGAAGTGTCTGCCCGAGGTGGAGCCGAGTGGTGCTTATTTCGGGAATGCCCCCGCCCCCCCCCAAGGGCATTACCGTGCATAAAGCACCAGCAGAATTTTTTTCTTTTTCCCTTTTAATACCCGCTTGGGATCAAGGGAAAAGTGGGGTATTCCAATTTGTGGAATGCTCCACCGTTTGTAGAGGACAGATTCTGCTTAATAATGTGCCCTCTACATACACTGAAAACATTCTGCCACCAGTGCTTTATGAGGGGAAGTTTGTAAAATAAATAAATTTGGCTAACCCTATAAAAATTTGGAAATTTTAATGAAGTTAGTTAGTTAGTTACAATTTTACGCCAGTCCTCGGGCCAAAGAGACCCATAATGAAGGGAATGTTGTAATGTAAGTCCGAAGGGGAACATCATTTTTTGTCCAAAAGAAGCCTTCTTTTTGTTAAAATAATCAAATTTAGGGACCAAGCAAGTGTTGTAATTAAAGTCCCACCGGAAAAAATTCATTCATTTGGGTTTTACAAAAACCCAAAACTTTTGAAAAATCAAATTAAATTTAGGACCAAGTGTTGTAATTGAAGTCCCAAAGGAAACTTCATTTAGACCTTTAAAAACACCCCAAAAAAAGATGGAAAATTACAACTTGAGATTGTTGTATTGAATGCCTTGTAGGGAACTTCGTTTGGGCATCTCAAAACCACCCCAAAAAAAACGAAAAAAATAAAAGTTGAAAAACAAGCATAGCACACAAGTGTTGTAATAATGCAAGTCTCAAGGTAAATAATAATAATAATAATAATTTGTTGTACATAATCTGCCAGGCCACTCCAGACCATAATGTACTGCAAATTCTGCCACCCTTCTCTGGCCTCCTCCCACACAGTCCAAGAAAGGATTTTCCACTACCCCCATTCTGTCACCTTTGCTTTGCTGTATTATATACCAGAGGGGAGGAGTACCAAACCAGTGCCAAACCAGGGTTGGGCGGTTCTCCACTTTTACCAAAAACCTCGGGTTCGGGTTTTGTTCCGGTTCTTCCCCAAAAAAAACATTTCTGGTTCCAGGTCCAGTTCTTCAAAACAAGAGATTCCAGTTCTGGCTACCAGTGTTTTTTTTTTTTTTTTTTTTTTCATTTTTTCCATATCGAAATTTTGGCGAAATTTAACAAAAAAATTAGCAAAATTAATCGAAGTTGCACTAGAATAAGAAAAACTTCCAAAATTTTCCCAATTTCTTTGTCGAAAAATAGCTAATTTTTTCGCCTGAAAAATACATACTGCGAGTGGCTACTGGTTCCAGTTTCTGAACATCAGAACCAGTTTTGGTCCAGTTCGGGTTAACCCAAACTGGAACCTCCAGTTAACTAACTGCCAGTTAACCTCCGGTTGGTTCCAGTTTCGGTTCCAATTCCACACATAAGTGGAACCAGGAATTTGGTTACGGGTTTCAGTTCTTCAAGGAAAAACATTCTTGGTTCCAGTTTTAGAACCGGTTCCAAGAATCAGTCCCAGTTCCAGTTCTAGAACTGGTTCCAAAACTCAGACACAGTTCCAGTTCTAGAACTGGTTCCAAAACTCCGACCCAGTTCCAGCTCTAGAACTGGTTCCAAAACTCAGACACAGTTCCAGTTCTAGAATTGGTTCCAAAACTCCGACCCAGTTCCAGTTCTAGAACTGGTTCCAAAACTCCGACCCAGTTCCAGCTCTAGAACTAGTTCCAAAACTCAGACCCAGTTCCAGTTCTGTTTTTACTAACTGGAACTGGAACCGGAACCAGCAGTTCTTATCCTCCAAACCCGAGTACCCGCCCAACACTGTACCAAACTTTGCAGCCTTGAATTCTGCCAGTTCAAAAGATAGCCAGTTCCCCCACTAGCACAAACTAGCAGATTCTATCCTACACAAGAAATTTTCCCACTTCTTCACTAGTGCAGCTCCTCCCTCCTCCTGCTT
>Ga0209208_10004612_pt1 | contig 19477 bp, 17 predicted proteins | sample S1TSphfallax_3_FD_187694 | JGI IMG/M metagenome (GOLD analysis project Ga0209208, IMG submission 187694) | Host-associated microbial communities from peat moss isolated from Minnesota, USA - S1T2_Fd - Sphagnum fallax MG (SPAdes) (version 2) | ecosystem: Host-associated > Plants > Peat moss >... | reverse complement strand
GGTATTGAAGAAAAATTAAGAAAGATTTCAAGGTATGTTAGGGTCAAATTTAAGGATGACAGGAGGCAATATTTCAAATAAGTACAGTAAACTCTTTCTAAACTACTACTATGTAAACTAATATTCTCTCTAAACTAATATGCGGGCACAGGCCCGTGGCGGGCTTCATATTTAATCTAATAATTCTCCATAAATTGATATTCAATATTTTTTCCAATCCCATAGCATTTTATAAACTAATACATCATACATATGGCACCAAAAAAGCAATGAAATCAGAGGAAACACCTTAGAAAGTACAAAGTTAGATGCGCTGGAAGAAGCTATCAATATTCCTTTATACCAACTGCTTTGTCCTGATCATACTCACACTGTCCTTCATCTTCTGTGAGGCGGCAACGAATGGAATACCTGAGTCGTCTTGCTGCATCCAGAACCTCTCTAGCATCTCAACCATTCTGTAGGCTTCGGCAGCACTCACTACAAGGAGCTCCTAGCTATCATCTGCCTCATTGTCGTTGACTTCCACCTGCAGGCCTGACCGTTCCTGGAGTTGATCCTCGATGACGTCATCCACATCGGGTGTGTAAGCAGTGACCTGCTCCTTTGGGTAGTTGAGTAGATTCTTGATGTCCATTGGGTTGTGATAGTGGAACTGCCGGATTTGCGACTCGAGGTCTTCGATGAATTCTGGATCCAGTGGGCACTCCTCACTGGCATCAACGACTTGCTCCTCTGTTGAGCGGATCTTGTAGTGGCGGAAGCAGTTGAAAATTGTTTCCGGCTTCACTTCATATGTCCAAGCTCGAACGACCATCTGAATGGCACAAAGGATGTCGATCTTCTTAGGGTTGACAACATTATCCTCCAAGCGTTGTAGAAGAAGCCGGTTGAAGCAACGACAATAGTACGCCTTGAAGCTGCGGATGATCCCAACATCGCATGGCTGGATCTTTGAGGTTGCATTTGGGGGCAGGTAGAAGATTGTGGAGTTGTTCCGGTACCCAAGCGTGTTCTTGTTTATGTTCTTGAAACAGCACGAGTTCTTATACTTTCCAATGACCCAAAGCGGGAGCCTGTTGCTACCATCTCCATTGCAGCAGATGGTGAGAGTGATCCGCTCCTTGTTTTGCTTACGGCCCTCGAGCTGCTTGCTTGCAAGAGAGTTATCGGCCTAGAAAACAATCACAATCAGTTATATCATGTTTAGACATTTACAGTAGACAAATCTGAACTTACAGTACCTGCATCCAATAGAAAAGTCCAATTTCGTCCATATTATAGATGTCCTTCCACACATATTGATCGAGGACGTCACGTATGGCTGGAAGGGTGTTGGCAAGAGCAGCCATGTCGACAAAACCACTTTCGCCGAAACGGCGGTAGGACCTAATGCCATGGCGGGACTTGAACGCCTCAAGCCAGCCACTTGAAAATTTGAAGGGCTCATGCCCAGGATAGAGCCGATCCAGTTACTTCGTTGCACTCTCTCTGACAAGCTCACCACTCACATTTGCCCGCTCCTAGTTTGCCCGAAACCACTTGACCTGTGCAGACTCCATTTTCGGGTACCTGACTGTCCGTTGGCGCTTGGCATTGAGGTTGGTCTCATTGTCAGACTTGGCGAAAATCTCAGCCGACCGTTTCAGTGTGGTAGAGATGGTAGCTTGGTTAACTTTGATACTGTGGTTGTCTTCGAGCCATTTGATCAGGTCTTTCTATGAAAGCTGAGGATTGTCTCTTTTGTACTTGCAAAGAGCTACGCAGACTTTGTCCGTCATAATGGTATGAAAAGTTCCTTTCTGCGGCATTGTTCTGTTCTTGCTTTTGGGGAAAGGGTTTGGACAAGATTGACTAGCTGACTACCCATAGCCCCTTTTATAGAAGGAAGGAGGGTATTCTGAGAGTACCTAGAGTGCAACTTTCCACAACCTCACTTTCTACCAAGATTTCTACCACTCATGTCATATGATCTTCTACGTGCTTCTTTGATCCTCCACCAAGCTCCATAAGGTTTCGTTGCCTTCCCCAATGATCCATGACCTTCTACTAACCTCCATGACCTTCCATGCTGCTCTAGCAGATTCCGGAATGATTTTTGTTACCCCCCATATAATTTGTGTAAACTAATATCCTCCATAAACTAATATCTTCTTCCCGGTCCCAAGGATATTAGTTTAGAGAGAGTTTACTGTAGATGCAATCACATGAAACCCACATGGCAATGGGAAAAATGATTATCATCTTCAATAAACCTATTAGTGCAGTTTAGAAATTAAAAATGTATTAGTTTGACATTTTCAAACTTTTGAAATAACAATTTTTCCTTTGTAATAATATTTCAATTTTCTTTCATTGTAAATTTTAGCATTTTGGATCATGGAATTATAATCAAAGGTTACCCAAACCAAAGCTTATGAAATTGAAAACTAAAATAGGCCTAATTTTAAAAAAATTAAAAACTCAAAAATGGAATTGCATCCCATTTTTTTTAATTAAAAAAGTTGAAATTGAATTGGAATTGATTCCTTGAAAAGAATTTAAAGCAAAAGTAGAAGTTATTCCTAGAGCATAAGAACCACCAAACATTGGTAAATACCAATGTTGGTCAATTTGTATTGAGAAAATGGTTAGTTATCCATGATTACCCAAAGGGAAGTTATCCATAATGACATATTAAAAATTGAATTTGGTTAAGAATCAAAGAAAAGACTCTACTTACCTAGTGTTCATTCTATAAGATCCGACAAGACATTTATTTAATGGGATATTGATTTGATGAAAACCAAAATGCACCTATATATTAAATGCAAAATTAGCTTGGTTTAAAAACTTTAATTTGGGCCACTCCCCCCTGGCCCTTGGAAAACATCCATAGGGTTTCACAATATGATTTAAACTCCCTCTCCCACACACACTCTTTTTGTTGATACAATTATCCTCCTCTTACCTTGTCTGATCCAAACAACAATCGCCTCTTTATTCACAACACTAATCTAATACCCTTTGTTATATCAACCTTAACCCTAACCCTGTGAATCAATTAATTAGGAATTGCATTTTTCATTTTTTTGGCATATAACTACTTTTCCCTTACCTTGTTTGATCCAAATAATAGCCACCTTTCCTATTCATAACACTATCTTCTTACTTTTATTGTACTAACCCCAACCCTAACCCAAATAATCATAGCCAGTTAAGATTTGAATTCTTCTTATTCTTTGTACATGTTTATAAACATAATTTATTTTTCTTGTTTTGTCTAAGCTAGACAATAGCTACCCTTCATACTCTCAAACTATCCTCTTTCTTTTGTTATAACTAACCACAACCCTAAAACTAGGGATTCATAACCAAATCCACACACACATAACTTGTAACAATTGGAGAGAATATTTTTCAAAACATAGCTTCAAGCATTAGAAAAAAAAGAATTACATGGGTTTGTTTAGTCCCTAGTGTGGATCTCGTCTCCACCAAGCTCTTACCTTAGTTGATATAACATTATCATGTCTACCAACAACTCTTCATATTTATCCTGCTTCTATTCACAACCTTGCTAACAACATTAACTCTTCCAACTCCTTGAGACTAAGCTCCCTCCTATCTCTTTCTACCCTCACCCCAAGGGGACAAACCTCTACTTTCTCCTTAGGTTAGCCTCTTCATCCTTCTTTTCTACCAAGCCCTAACACAAGATCGATGTACCTCTCCCACCTTCACCCTTGAATAAAGTGACCGCCAAAATTGCCTTGAGTAGTCACTAGCACCACCATTGATGTATCCACCTCCAACTCTTCATGTTATTGGGCTAGACATACTTGGTTAACCCACCTTCTCATGATGCAGCGACTTCCTCCTGCATGTTCATTTTTTTAGGATATATTTAATCCCACCAGCTCTCACACTACTCATCATCACTCTTCACCCCCTCCCATTACCTCACACACCACTCATCATTTAGAAGAATGAAGGTGGTCAATAAATTGTAGGAAGAAAGAAAGATATTGTCTTAACCTAACCTTAATATCTAGCACTTTCCAAGAAACCTTAGCCGCCATATCCACGCCCTTTTATTCAAGAGGCTTACCGACCTAGGCCAAAACATGATAACCTTATTTGAACCTATCTTGGTGATTTTACCCTCCCCCCACCTTATTTTATCCAGGCTACCCATCCCTAACAGTCCATCTTGGATAAGATCCTCCTATTATCCTAATCCATGAACCTCAAATTAAAACCCCAAAACTTCATTAGCCGACCTACCTAGGCTTAACCCAAACTGGGTTAGGTTAATTAGTGCCCAACATTTTCCATGTTTCAACCCAATAGGTTCTTGAATCTTTAAACATTAAACCTTTGAGTTGTCATTTTCCCTTTGCATGCATTTCTACTTTCAACTCCCCAATTAACTTGAATTTGATTGATGCGAGTTGTTAATTATGGTAAATGCATGTGGAATGAAGAAACCTTTTTGGGTGAATATATTTTACCTACAAAATCTACCTTGACATTATAATAGGTGGTTTTTAGGTCAAGTATTATGGTGAATATTTCAAACCAACTTTTATACATATTATATAAATATTAAAACCAAAACTTGGGAATATTGATAATTGACTAAGGTGTTGTTGAGACAAACCAAAATGATAATTTATGTGATTATCAACAAATTTCAAAATTATTTCATACCATGTGTGAGTTAAAAATAATCATTTCACAAAGACCCTCTCCCATTAGTTTTATATAAAAGAAACGAACACTTATAAATACATGTTCATGGTTTAATACATAGTTAACCATCATGATTAGTTGTGGGATAGGAAGACAATGGAATTTTATTTTTTATCCACATACCATCCATTCATGCATGGTGCACAGGTGGGTGCTAGTTCATGCCAAAGTGAACCAACACCTATTATAAAATGTTTGTGCAAGATGGATGGTTTATAGATTGGAAACACATTTTGTTGTATTCTTGTCCATTGTGGTTAGGTACATGTATTAACTAATGTTGTCCATGGGTATATCAATGGAAACTTGGTATATATAGATCAAGGTATACCAAGTCTTGGTATAAAAAGGTAAACTAGATTAATATAACCAATTGTTATAGTTTTAAAATATTAGCAATATCCAATATTGTGGGCCAATGATATTTCTACATATAACTTTAAAATGTACAATTCAATATAGACTAGAAAGGTGCCCTTTTCATGAGTTTAGGTGTTTTCTATTACAACTAAAGAAGACAATGTTTCAAGAGCTCCCAAGTTTGTATTTCTTGAACTTGAATTTATGCATTGAAATTTATTATTTTATGTGCAATTTCTAAGGTAGACCTTTGCATCCCCTGTTGAGTTTGACATCACCTTTGGGACCAATTTTTTTTTATCTTGAATGTAAATGCATCCTAAACCAAAGGATAAATTGTTCGAGTCTATTTTAACATTGAATGAGCTATTATTTGATTCAAAAGATGTTTACACTACTCAAAAGATACTATTTAATCGAAGAGATGACTACAATATTGAAAAGTTTGAGATGAAGTTCCCAAAATGGTATATTACCTTAAATATTCAAATGCAATTTTTCATTTCAATCAAAGTGAAATATAAGGCTAGAATATTGGTATTGGCTAGTGTCAAATTTCAAAAGTCATGGCTATAAATAATACTGGTATTAATGAATGTTACACCTATAGTCAAAATGTTTTTATTAACTTTTATTTAGTCTTAAAATTTATCAACTTATTGAAACCTAATTGGTAAAAAATCCTTCAAGATTTTAGGCATTATAACTGTCACAAATAATCATCATGTGTTCAACAAAAAAATTGAAAAAAAGTCCAACAACTCCCATTTGAATTTTCTAGAATTTTGACAATAATGAATATATAAGTACATTAAATCTTCTATTAGCTAGTGATGTTATTAAGATATCCCAATTCAAATATGCAATGATTTGGATTATCCCCTACATGGAGAAGGTCTTGAATTCAATTTTTCTTAAAATCTTGACAATGTAAATTTATTTATTTTTAACAAGCCCTCATGAAAATCAATTAATGTTGAACATTAGTCATACCTATGGTATATTAATGGACCCAATTGGTGTTTCTTTAAAATGTTAAATTTGTCCAACATTGGTTCCAACCATTGACATGTGTTGACTACCTATTTAGTTGGCACCAAATGCTTTATCTAATTCCTTACATATGTAGCAAACATTTCCATTTTCTCCATAGTTAAAATCTATCCACACCTAAAGGTAGAGTGGTTAGAGTTAGAAGCCATAACACCTTTTTACTTAAACCTCAAAAGGCAAAGACAATCTAGCTTAACATTAAGGATATCATGAAATTTTGTTTTGTTGTGGATGGCACACATTAGCAAAAATCAATCAAAATACAATCATTGTATTTGCAACTATATGCAACTTGTAGTTGTTTCCGACTAGCTTTGGGAGTATTTACAACTATAAGATCAAATTTCAACTATTTTGATCATTGTTGGGACTACATTGCAACTAAGTTGGAACTTCATTTTATGCATTTCATGGGTTTTGAATCCATTTTCATCCATGAATAGGATAATATGTCCCATTACTCCCAATAGTCACCAAGTTAGTTGCACCTTTAGTGGTGTTTTATGGTGATTTAAGGGTATATTTTTATGTATGTATTAAAATGATATTTTGGATATATCACTCATATAATAATTTTTTTTCATATAATAATTATGTATATGTATGTATAATGTTCATATATTGAATCGAAAAATTGATATTTTGAATCTGAAAAATTTTATTTAAATTCTAAAAATTGTTATTTGAATTTCAAAATTAATATTTAAGTTCTGAAAATTGTTATTTTGAATCTAAAAGTGGATGTTTCAATTATGAAAATTATTACTTAAAATTGAAAAACGTATTTCAATTTCAAATTTTATTTTTTAATCCTGAAAAGATTTATTTGAATCTGAAATTTGATATTTGAAGTTTGAAAATTGGTAATAATAGCTATAACAAGTGAAATAGTAAGAAAAGTAATAATGACAAAATAGTTAGCCAATAGCTACCTTAATAGTTTCTTAAGTATTATATATAATATTATGACATGAATTATTATTAAATGATTATTATAACTACAAAAATCATTATTATTTATATTTATTATTATTAAGTATTTATTATTATTTAGTAAATAGCTATAACAAGTGAGATAATAATAATAATATAATAACTAGCTAGGCTAGCTACTAATTACACTAATAATAATGACATATTATTATTTACTAATTTCTATTACTTATAATAATGGACACAGTTAGGAGGTAAATTCAACCTAATTTAGGTACCTAGGTCAACTTAACTTAGCCTAATGTAATGAGCTAATTAGTAGTTGTTAATCAATATGTAATTGTTAGTACATGCAACTAGGTTGTAATTAGATTGCAACAAAAAATTTACCCCATATATTTTGTTTTTGTTTTCAAGTTTGGAAATTATATAAGTAAGTGCATTGAAACATTGAAAATACACAATGAACATTAAAAACCAAATGCCATTTGGGATGAACCAATTAAATAGGCTTGACCTTTAAAGGCTAAACTTGAAATAAAATAAGGTTTGAAAATGTAACCTACTTCTTAACCTAGTTTATTTAATTACTATATAATCGTAGGATTTGATAACCTAATTACCAACAAGGAAAAGGTTGCCGGATAAAAATAAAATAAACAAGAAAAATGGAAAGACATGAAAATAGGACCTATTTTTAGTTTGCTTACTATCATGTTACAATAAAACTTTATGTAGTACTAATATGAACTACTTTCTCTTCTTTTTTCATGCTTTAAATAGAACTAAACACCAACAAAGAACCATGAGAATCCATCAACCATTTTCCATTACATTAATGAAAGTACAACTTGCTTCTGTATTTTCTCCCTCTATTCAATGTCACATAGCCACTTCTTCTGCAAGAGAACTCTCCTAGTCACATCCAATTTAGAATCATACAAAAGAATGATCCACGATCCTTCTCTTCAAAGGATAAATAAGGAACACAAAAAAGATATTCACCATACAAGGGTTGAGTCCTTATTTTCTTAGATTTCATTATCTTATCCTAATCCCTTCCACACATCCTAGTTTTAGGAAATCCATCTATCCATCCCTTATCCATTTGAATTAATTAACCTAAATGGCTTCACCCCTTAATAAATAAAAGATGGTAAGTAAGATATTTACCATTAGTAATTAAATAGTTATAAGGATGACCTTTTAAATAAAATAGATTAAAATAATATTTCTAACAATTAATATTTTTTTATTAGAAATTTTCCCAGAATTAATGTTTGATTATTCTACCCCATGAAGGCCATTCACTATACTGATGATACTATTGTTAGAAACCACTTTCATTCTCATGTGATTATTTTGCCATTTCAAAATAATTGCCATCTAGTGATGGTACTACCATTTCCTAACACCCACGGTGTTTAATCAACATAAGACAATTTTCTACCCTTAACAACTATCTACATAATCTAAACCTACCTATCTACCATAGGTAGGGAGGACTATGCTAGGTAGATAAGTAAATAGGCTAAGTTATTGACTTACATATGCGGATTAAGCCTAAGTATTTTAGGCCTCCTTAAACTACCTATAAATTGCCATGTGTTTCCTTGTAATTCAAGAAAATATTAACCTACAAAATTGCCACATTGTATTCGATCAAAAAATAAACCTACAAATTGCCACATGTCCCCCTTTAATTTGCTAAATATTACACCTCATTAATCTAGGCTAAGTTTTTTAGGCTAATAAACATTTTGTGTGTCATATGGACATTTGTTGTTACTAGTACACATGGCACAATGTAAGGTCTAACCAATTTAATTGCATGTTAGTTGCATGGCAATCACATAGACCATACGTTTTGCACATGGATGAAACCATATATGTTGACTTTGACTTCATTTGTCATATGTAGTTAAGGACATATGTGACTTGTTCAAAACAACTAAAGGATTTTTAATTGCATATGATGCAAGCAACTAAAACATGGTTGCATAAGTTAGTTGTAAAAACTTATTTTTCTCTTACTATTGTCACTATGTTGGTGTGTGATTGGTGTTCAAGGGGTTAATGTATGGAATGCTTTAACCACCCTTGGGACAAAGCATCAATTGGCAAATGGTTTTGCCCTTGGTGCACCTCAATAGACCAAGGTTCCTTAGGTCACATAGTAAGACTAACTTAAATATTTCTTTCATGGTGGTTCATATATAAATGGTTGAGGATTTGAAGGATTGTAGTTAGGCGACCAACAATGGGGCTCCCATTTGCACTTGGCCTATTAATTGGAACCAAAATGTTCATTAATGATAGATTTTAAGAAAACATTTCTTATAGTGTTATTTGGTTTAGAGGGACCTTAACCCCAAATAGGGTGGCGGTTTGGATATGGTGTACCATTCAAGGTTTTATTTGTTATGTGTTGTATGTGTGATGACAATGATAATTGTAAATGCCGGTGTGGTAGTGCATGACAATGTGAACTCACAAGGTTTAACAAAAATGGTTCATTCAAAAGTAAATTTACAACAAAATTAGAGTGTGACAATGTATCACACAAGCATTTCAAATGCAAAATATGTGCATTGTGCACCTTGTGCCTACAACCTCACATAAGAAATTTGAACCACAATATTGAAAAGTTTAATCCTAGAGGTTATTACCAATTGGTGCCTTGAAGAATGTTTTTTTTAAAATTCAAATTGAGATGTCATAAATTTAAAACCTAAGTTGGAAGTTATATTGAATTTGGAATAATTTGGTCATTGAAGATTCAATAATATCAAATAAAATTCAATTTCAATGGAAATTGGATTAAACTTAAGTCTAAAAAGCTATACAATTTGCCCTTTCAACATTCATTCAACATTACAAGATCTGTAATCAACAACATTCACCACATTGATATTCATTTATGGATTCATAGTAATGACCCTTAGGAATTGCCCTAATAAATGTGGATCATTTTGTCACCAATCAACACTCGTCTACATCCTTCGATATGTCATTAATTTTTATCTCATATATATATATATATATATCACCTACTCAACTTCCACATAAAGCTTTTTAACTTTAGAAGTGAAGTAGGTAAAGAAAAAAAAGTTCGTGTAGTTGACATCAAGGTGACTATTTCTTGTTGTTGATAATTCTCTTTAAATTACTATTGTCCCAAACAAATAAATGGTTTTTACATTTATATACAGGGGAAGGCATTATAGGAATTGGACCCGCAGAATTGTAGGGAGTATTTTGTGAACAAGGTAGCACACCATTGGATTAAAGCTCCTGTGTTCTCGCATATCCCACTAAATTCTCACATTTGAGTTCCTCCCTAATTAATTTTGCATGTTTGTGATTGTTAGTTGGCTGAACCTCCTAACACTCACATTCTTTCATGTCCATGATCATGTAAACTCAAGGCTCCTGTTTTGCATGTTGTTGGTTGTTAGTTGGCTGAACCTCCTAACTCAATCTTTTGTCCCCATGACTTGTAATCTCAATGCTCGTGTTTTGCATGTTCTTGGTTGTTAGTTGGCTGAACCTCCTAACTCAATCCTTTGTGTCCCCATGACTTGTAATCTCAATGCTCCTGTTTTGCATGTTCTTGGTTGTTAGTTGGCTGAACCTCCTAACTCACAGTCATTTGTGTCCCATGACCTATAAACTCAATGCTCCCATTTTGCATGTTCTTGGTTGTTAGTTGGCTGAACCTCCTAACTCACAATCTTTTGTGTCCCATGACTTGTAAACTCAATGCTCCGAAACAATCAGTCATGTTTGATAACCAGCTCAAGCATGTTGGTTATTGTGAACAGTCTCAATGCTCATGCTCCTCACCTATTATTCATGGTAATCAGTGTGCTTTCACCAGTTACATAGTTAAAACCCAAATTCCATGCCATAGATAGCTTCAAATCATCTGCCAAATAATTAAATAATTTTGAAGATTCCATTTCAAAAAATAGAACATTCTCAAATACTCCAGAAGATCCTCCATTTTCCTTCACAAAGATTTGCTCTTCTAGGAAAGCAAAATTTGAAAAGTTGAGCATTTAAAGAAATAACATAATTTGTGCCAAAATCACCTAAGTACTTTAGTATTCTCCAAAGGTACAGAATATTACCCTACTTTTCCATGCATTCCATATACTACGATTGTGGTGTGAACCTGCCAAAACTGTCTTCCTTCCAAAACCAACATCTTCCTATGTAAAGCCTTGAAAGCAACAACTGCTTTCCAAAAACCCTAAACCCTAAAATGACATCTCCCTTTCAAAACCCAAACTTGAAAACAGCAACATCTTCCTTCAAAAAACACATATCCCCTTCACAACACTATCTTCCTTCCAAAACCTAAACCCTAAACCCTACAGCACACCATCTTCCTACCAAAACCATCATAACATCATCTCCAAAACTTACAACCCCAAAACAAGACCACCACCATCCAATAGGCATATCCAAAACCAACATCTTCCTTCCAAAACCCAAAACCCAAAGTGACAATAATTATCCTTCCAAAACCCACAAACCTAAAATGACACCCTAATCCTTCCAAAAACTGAACGATGATGATGGATATGGTGCTTACCATCTTGCACTGTTGTGGAAGCTTTTATCTGATGAAAGATTGTTACTGAACTCTGCTGTTTGGAAAGGACTTGACTAAGCTGTCTTGACTGATCTACTATCACTGTGACTTGGCTATAGCTAAGAATTCACACAATCACCACTTGCAATAGGAAGGAAACAACACTACCACATACCAGATTTAGAGCATCCCAAAGGAAAAAGACCAAGCTCCAGGGCACAGCCATCATCACTAAAGGTCTCAACCTTGGATTTGAACTCCACTCATGCTCTAGTGAAAATGGACCAGGCAACTGGGTCTTGCAACCACATCACAAGAGTGTATGCTAAATATTGAACTAGGAGTGTCAACCTTCATTACTTACATTGAGAGAGCATTCATAACTGAAGCATACGCACCTCTCTTTGGCAGAACTTTGTCCCTGACCTACACATACAGTATCTCTTCTGGTTGGCCTTGCAGCCTTTCTGTTGAATCATATCATTTCAAGACATCTGGCCTCATTGTGACAAAACCACACAAAAGGACTCCACCATAAACCTTGTCCAAAACAAACAGAAGCAAAAGTAATGAGTCTCACACTACAATGGAAACTGTAGCTCATACCTTAAGGTTACAAGCCATAGATAATCAATCCAGTTCCGGAGGTCATGGAGGCTAAAATATTGAATTTATATAATCCAATGACCTATCAGCACTGAAAGTGTCATGCCAAACACAGATCATTGAAGCCTGATCTCTTGAGATCACTCAGCAAACATCTTTGTGACAATCTTTTCTGTTTTATTTCTCCCAAACTTAAACTTTTGTCCAGTGAAGGTCGGTACCTTTTAATTGACTGACCTGCACAGGGGTGCAAAATTTTCTGAATATAACAATGCAAGGATGTAAACTATCAACAGATGAACTGAAAGACAAGGACAGAGTCTCTGCCAACACATTCTTGGTGCCATTGAGGTTACTACTGCCTCTTTTCAAATGGTGAACACAGAAACTTGGCTGGCCAAATTCTTCTCCCAAGGACTTGAAAGGCCCTATCAAGTTTCTCCAATAACAGATGGGTTGACTAGTACAGATTACAAATGGTATAATCTCCTAGAGGGGTTTAAACCCACACCAGCATGGTGTGGTGCCATGACCATCACCACAAGGCCATTTTTTTCTTGATGCTCCAAGAACAGAATACGTAGAACACTAAATTGAGTATTCAGCATCACACCTAGATCAGAAACCTCTGAAGCCCTTTTGCTATTGATACTTTGTTTGTACAACAAAAGGGGGGTGGTTCAAGTTGGCTCAATTATCCCTTTCCTCCATGGCTGCACAAGACTACAGGAAGGAGTTGAAGTAGAAAGGCCCATGCCATTACAAATCGCCCCTTTCAATACATTGTAATTCTCATTCACCACTTCCCATGCTGCCTGTGTGTAGAGATCTCTTGCCTGTGCTTGGCAAAAACCACAAAATCACAAATGGACCAACTAAGCACTTGAGCACAGAAACGCCAAACTACAGAAATAGCTTTGCAAACAAACTCTATCCTTCCATAAAAAGACCTTACTGTTTTATTTTCCTGATAATTGACCAGAACTATCAATAGCATTTGTACAGAATTAACAACATTCACAAAATCATCTGCTGGGCTTTCAAGTTGTTAGCTAGTGTTAGATGCAGAGGTTTCTGTTGGTGTTCTATGCATTGAATTTGCTTCAATAGCCTCCCTAATGACAGAATTTCTGTGTTGGACTAAAAAGATGGAGTCTTGCCACCAGTGGACACCTGGCTCATGACCAGAACAATTATCTATGAGATAGGCCATCCCCACCTAAAATGGGTACAGCTTTACCAACTGGTAGCTGGCAAGCACAGGACTAAGTGGGTAGGGATACCCACAATAGTCAGCAGATACCCACTGACAATTGAACTGAAGCTGCTTTACAGTCATTTCTCTAGAACCCATGAGAATTGCAAGATTTCATATGCTCACTGTTTGTGTTGGATCAAACTAATCTGATTTTCAATATCAACACCAAGCAGCACACACCCAGTAAATAGCATTTCCAAGTTTAAATGTGAGGGGACTGACTGCATTTTTATCTTCGATGCTTGATGTGAGGGAGTCATAGCAAATCTCTGGACCTACAGCAAATCCCACTCCACTATACCCCACAGCTCGTCGCTCTCCAAGCTCCTTCTCAACCTGCATCACCATATGAACACCCAACTAATTTATGCACATTTCCTGTAATTCCCCCCTGTATTGGAGAAGTTGAGCTCAAGGGAATGAGATGTTGGATATCCCTGCAAATGCTCTAGCATGCAGATGGGCTAAGACAACATTCTTGCCAAGACACTGGCCACATTAGAAAATTTACAAGAAGAGATCAAAGACCAGAGATGTTGGACAGACAACCATCCACCAGTGTCCCCAAAACAATACAGTTCCAGGCTCACACCTTTAACAGTACCACACAGCATGATACATCACAATCTGTAACTAGATTGGGGCACACCTTTGTGCAAGCCTTGTTACTCTAGCGCCTTCTGTCAACCTTGTCACAGCATTTACAGGTGGCAGACTGAGTCACAAATACCTGCTAGAGTGTAGACAGACTGTCACGAGGTAGATGGTAGTCGATGAGTTAAAAACTTGTAAAGCTTGGTTGGCTACTAGATCTTGTTGTGAGGTCTCCATGGTCTAGGTGAGTACTAAATAAAGCAATACTTGTGATCTATATTGTTACTCAAGCAGGTGAATGAGTTAATTGTCAAACCTGATATGGAGGTGGCATGATATTGAAGCAAAGGAGGGCGGTTGGATAGATGTGTCCAGGAACCCTAACAGAATCTGAGAGCCGCTTTGCACTCATTACAGAAGATGCGTCAAATGGGGCCTGCATGTAAGCACACCTGATCATACACTGATACTCATACACATCTGTACTGCTATACTTAATGTAGCCTTGCAACCATAACCCTACAAGCTGTGTAAGAGAAAGACAGGATCCCTTGAGAACATATAAGCCCCTCTTGACCCATAGAGCTATTGTCTCCTTACAGGATGTGGACTGCCACAACAAATGCAGCATGGTTGCCAAAGTCCTACTTTACAAAGTTGACAAATTGTTGATGCTCATTCAAACTAACACCTCTGCAGCTGGTACAACATCTTAGCAACCTAGAGGGGATCAACAATCTTTTAAAGTGGCCATTAGCCCTGCACATGCCTTAAGGCTGTCAGTGCTCCTACCCAACAAACGATCCAATTGCCAAAAGGAAAATCTCTAAATTTTCGTGATCTACTAACAAACTTCACTTGGTCTCCAGGAAAAAAAGATTGCATCTTGTACTCTGCCCCAGAATTCCAATGGTCATGGCATTATGTACTGGTTTGGACTAGGCATGTGAAGAAATAGATAGATAACATACAGGTACCCATTCTTGTGTGACTGGGTCTGGTCGATCCCGACCACCACTAGGTGCTATCCAGATAAGCTGTCCCCCATTCCTGCACCACCCACTGGCATTCTTTAAGCCAGAAACACCTTCAAAAGAGACCACATGCGGACAAGCACACACAACAGACACCTGGTTTCAGTATTGTTGCTCCCTCAATGAGGAAATATAAGGAGGAAATGTCCCATCAAAAACACTTCCGTTCTGGAACTGTCACATGTGGGAGAATGGCAATGTACCTAAGCAATGCAGACATTTCTCGCAAGGTCCGGGTGTTGGCTATTCTCTTCATCTCTGCAAGTGCAGGGATGTCATACAAATGCTTCTTGGAGTATACGCATAATAGATTTCTGTCCCCCACATGCCATTGCAAGTGTAAGACAGTCAGCCATCCATTGATGCAATTCTTATGTGAAGCTAGACCAAGCAACAGCAAGGAAAGCCATCCTGGGGATACCTTGTGGAGGAAAGTGATTAGAACGTTGGATAATGCCTGGAAATTATTCACAACATGATAGCATCAAAATAAATCATAAACTGATCATAACCATTATGTACACTGCTTCCTAAGTGACTTGTGACATATCCTTGGCGTATGAATGATCTTAAGTCAAGGATCCAAAGTCTGTACCTTCCCATGCTGAAAGGCTTGCAAAAGGGGTCCAACACCACTCTGTCCCCAGCCACATAAGTCTGGCCATGCAAGAGGAAAATCCCAACAGCATCAAAACCTATCTGTGATACTTGCCATTGTTCTCCCCATAAAAAATCAAAGACAGGCAAATGTAGATCCTCTCTGCTTAATATGAACAAGCTTGATGGATTAGGGTCACGCAGAACAAAGCAAAAATCCCAAGACCCATACAAAACTTCTCCCAGGAAGACCCACATCAGGGTTTAGCTTACCAAGTTCTCAGCAAGAAAAGGGTGAGTTGTCTCAAGCAGAAGTGCAATCACAGCTGGATCTGCTTCTGTTTGGTGATTTGATAACAGGATCACATTCTCCCCCTGAAATTCCCCGGCTGTTCAGTTACAAAACATGTATAGAGGCAGAGGATTCTCAACTCTCTCAGTCCAGATCAGCCAAATCAGGGTTTATAAACTCAGATTCTCTCAACTGCTATGCTACAGCTGTCCAATTGATAGAGGAAATGATCTTCTCACCCGCTTTAGATAACCTTCAATTTCATCAAACAATCCAATGTTCCCCAAATATGAGTTCCTGCAACCAGCAGAGCAGTTCTGGTGCTTAGAAGGAGTAACATTCCTTCCAAGGTCACCCTTGAAGAAGGGGAGAATATAATGGCAGGCAAAAAATGAAACTAAAACATCCAAAAGTGCATCAAAACATTTCAGCCCACCTATAATCAATGAGAGGGCGCACATAATTCTGCCCAAATTCATAGTAATCGTAAGGCTCCAGCATCCGCTGATGGTATGATGGAAATGTGAATGGATTCTGCAGAACCAAGAAGGTTATCTCAAAAATCAAAAAAGTTCTGCCACATTGACACGTTGAGAAAACAAGCAAGGAAATGATTATGAAGTGAGAAATAAGACCTCAAATTGCAGAAGGATGCGATCCAAAACAGTTGACATAACTTCCACTGCAATATCATCTGCATTATTCACACCACTGCTGCGTACCTGCATCATTCTCAACCCACACTTCTCAAAACACAACCCTAGACTAGGACAGTTCCAATATCTGCACTGCTTCCCCTATTGCACGATCTCATCTTCCAACACATTTCGGGCTGTAAAAAAGTGGCCAAAAGAATTCAACATGGGCTTACAGCATCCTTATAATTGGTGTAAAGCTCAAGCATGCCACTACCAGCACGGGCTGGCAAGCGCCCTGACTCAACTTCATTCCGGATCCCCCTCAACAGCTCTGCACCACAAGCCCTGCTGTATTGTATGACTACACAATTGCACAAAAAACTGCATATAGCAAAGCAAAAGATTGTCCCAGCAGTACAGAGTATGACAACACAAATCACAAACAAAACTGCAGTATATGAGCGAAGTGATTGTCAGTCGCTGCATATCAAACTGACCTGATTCTGAGTGAATGTTTTGGAAAGATTGAGAATGGGTTTGATGCACCAACACATCCTTGTGGTCAGTTTGCACTCCTTGCTCTGCAACATCAGCAACAGAGCAAATCCCCTTCCGCCTCTCTGTTGTCTGGACTTCAACTGCCACTTTGCGAAGCAGAATGGCAGAGACCTTCTTTTGTAAACTGCAGTGCTGCTTGGTCAAAACTTGAAAACTTCCCCTTTCATGATGATGATGAGAAGGAGGAGGACGTTGTAAAATTGATGAAAACGAAAAAACAATCTTTGGCTGCCCAGCTGGAACCACTTGGTTTATCATATCTCTGTAACCTCCTCCCCTATGTTGAGCAGGAGCTTGTGCCAACAACAGAGCCCTAGCCATAGCAGCTCCTCCGTTGTTGCAAACAAAGACGTCTTCGTGCTCTCTCACATGGAAGCCGAAAAAGGAACTCAATTCTTTCTGTCTTGTTTCCTGAACACGCGGTCATGATTGAATGAAAACACAACCGCATAGTCAGAATATCATGAAGAAGACGGGAAGGGAAGACGCACGGCTGAAGAAGAAGAAGAAGAAGAAGAGTATAACTTACTTCTTGTGCCTTTTTGCAACTCTAAGGCAACCGCCGAGATTGCTACCCTGCTATTTCCACAACTACATCTTCTTAACGGCCACTTCCAGAACCACATGGTCGCTCAATTCTTCGCCGGCAAGGACTATGCAGTAATCTCCAGGACTTTCTCTCTAAACCCTGCTCAGTCTAATCGGACACAGTAATCATACGAGCAACGGATTCGAACTTGTGTTTTCCATAAAGAAAAAGAAAAAAAAGGAAAAACTGCGCTCTTTTCACAAAATAGCATTTGATATCATGAAGCAAGCATCTCTCTGTCCCTCGCAGTCTTTCATCACTGAGGTTATTGCAAATTACCTTAAGAGAAGCTCAGAACAAACAAAAAGCTCCGCGACTGAGGGAGAAAGGAAAAAAATGCTCGTGTTCACCAATCTCCTTCTCCAACCAAGCGCTCTTTCTCCCACGCGTAAGGCACAGGGATCAAAAACCTTCCCTAGTCTTTTCTACAAACACAAACGTCTGCCATACTGCATCGACCGCAGCCACAATTGGTTCTCAAAAGCTTTGAAACTCTTTCCAGCGCCAAAAAAAAAAAAAAAAAACCCTACGTCATCGCAAGAAAAAACTCTTCTCTCCGCAGATGAAGAACGGCAACAACAAAGAGACACTCAGAAAAAAAAAAATTAAATAAAAACAGCGGAGAGAAAGCGCTCGCTCGCTCGCAAGCAAAACATACACGCGCACAGAGTCTCTCTTTCTCTCTCCTCTCGTCTGGGTCTGTCGTCGGCCGTCGTTAAACCGGGTCAAGGACAAACCCTTCCCGTGATAACTACGGCCGATTAAACAGCGGGCCAATCTGTTAGCCCGTTTTAGTGGTCGAGAATCCACTCCATTAGATAAGGGGGGCTAAAAAGGCGTTACCCATAACCGAATTATCCTTATTTTTTGGGTCACTTTTTTAAATAATTAAACTAATAATGTGAAAAACCTTTATCTTTTAGCAAACAAAGGCCATGAAAAGCTTTTTTTTCAATTCTTTTTTTGAAAATTATGCAAACGTAAAAAAAATGGGTTAGAAGCTTAATTGCCTTTTAGGCTTAGCCATAAACAAATTATCCTAGTACTTTTTCCTTAACTTTAAAAAAAAAGAAATTCTAAACTAATATCATGTAAAACCTTATTTTTTTAAAACAAACAAAATGACATGAATTTATTATTTTTAAAAAAAATCAACCCTTTTTTTTATTTAAGGAAAAAGAAAATTTCCAATGAAAAATTTGGATTTGTGAGAAGGGGAATTAGCATTCATCCTTTCATGTTTATAACCTTTAATTAAGCCATGTGTGTAATGAAAGCTTGTGGGTGCATAATAAGAAACACAAAATTATTATTAGGTTAAATTTTGTCCAAAGGTTGTTTGAATAGGGATTCATGTGAGAACTTGGTGAGTGAACTCATAACTTTGGTGAAGGTTCTTAAAAACTTGTCATACACGATAAGATACCCATTTGGATGTAGGCCACATGGAAAGACCAAACGTCAAACTTTATACACAAGTGGTGATCCGAGCCCAAACAAGGAAAGATGTTTTCCATTGGATGTGATCCGTGAGAACTCTTATATTGAATCAACATATGGTCCTATGGTGAGTTTCTTCCCATTTTTTTAAAGATCAATACCAAGTGGGTTTGTTTCCAAACATGCGGTTT
>Ga0209208_10004611_pt1 | contig 19478 bp, 10 predicted proteins | sample S1TSphfallax_3_FD_187694 | JGI IMG/M metagenome (GOLD analysis project Ga0209208, IMG submission 187694) | Host-associated microbial communities from peat moss isolated from Minnesota, USA - S1T2_Fd - Sphagnum fallax MG (SPAdes) (version 2) | ecosystem: Host-associated > Plants > Peat moss >... | reverse complement strand
CTTCTCCAAAGACATTCATCAACAAAATTAGTCCTACGTTTTATTCAAATTCAAATGGTAATAAAAACTATGCAATGTAGTTAAAATTTCCTAAAATAGTAACTTAGGTAAGTAGGTATATACTAACTAACTATTATCATGAGTAATTATAGTAATTACTCCCTTAACATTACCTAACTCGTATTTTGAATAATTTTTCAGAATTTTGAATGAAAAATGTGTTAAGAAAGCTAAATCTACTCTTGTTTTTGATCTTGTGATTTAGAAATCTAATATGTCTATACTATAGTCTATTTTGTTTATACTACAATTTGCTCTGTTTATAATTGTTATATTTCAAATTGAAGCATTATATGATTCTTTATTATATATAAAGTTTGTTGTTGCTCTTCTAATGCTTTTTAAGACATTTGTGTAGTTGTTTGATGATGTGTTGTTTTTTGTTCTTATGGTTGTAACTTTGGTGTCACTTGTGATTGTTGCTATAACTCTACATTTGATGTGATCTGAGTCTACTTTTATTGTTGTAGTTATGATACAACTTGTTGATGTTGATTTGATTGTAGATTTGATCTGATCATATTTTGCTCCTATTGTTGTAGCTTTGATGCAAATTTAATTTGACCCTACTAAACCTCATGAGTTCTATGTTCCTTAGGTTATATTTTCTCCCCTATTTTTATGGCTACAAATGCATATTCCTAAAAACTGACTTCTTGAAAAACATATTTTACTTGTTTTGGAATTTGTTCTAATGTATTTATCTTGCTAACAACCTCTCTTTTAGGGCTATTTTCCCCCCTTCTAAGGTCTTTTGGTTCTTCCTTTACTATTTTTGTACTTGATGGTCCTACCCCATTAGTATTCCCTTTGTCTTTTTTTCATTTGAAGTTTTTGGTTCTAAAGACAAAATTAAAAGCCATACTCAAATGATGGCATAACCTTTTCCATTTGAGAAATCCTATGCATGTATAGCCTTTCATTTCTCTCATATGTTTTGCACACCTTCCTAATATCTTTCTGCACAATGTCTTAAATTACATCCCACCATAAATCTACATCTTTCTCCTCCATTGACAATACTTTGAATTTCACTTGAAGCAAAGTATTATGCTTATTGAATTCATTGTTTTCTTTGAAAACAATACCATAATTGAAGGGCTTTACCTTTTGGGTCTCCTCTAGAAGTTTTTGCAACTTTTCATTAAAGGCCTTTTACTTTTGTAAATTTCTATCCATTTGTGCATGCCTTTGGTTAGATTGCCTTCATACCCCATTCTTGGCTTAATATGCATTGGCATTGTCCACTTTAAGTTCCTCCAACTCCTTTTGCTACTTTAAGAGAATTTGCTCCATGTTCTTATAGTCTTTCTAAAGTTTGTTATGCTTTACACTTGGAGTATCCTTCTCTGCTTTTAAGTTCCAGTAATTGGCATCTATCTCTTTTGAAGTTGCTTGTAAGGAATCCCTTTCTATTTTGATGTTCTCCAAATCCTTGCTCTACTTTTCCATGTTATTGATCTTCTATTTAGTTACTTGTAGTTCTGCCAATACTTGACTATTATCATTGTTCCTATCCTACAACTCTACTTTGAGCTTCTACTCCTTCTACAAAGCCCCTTGCAAATTTTGGACAAATTTGTCCTTCTTTTTTATGGTTTGTTTATTTTTTATCTCTAGATCAGAAAGTCTAAGCAAAATATTTATCATTTGTATGTTGTACTTTGTTGCATGTTGAAACATATTAGCAACTCTCTTGTGTTCATCTAATTTTGCTTCTATCCCTTCCATAGACCTTGGTGTATGAAACCTAGGAGTCTGACCTCTAGAATTTGTACATGATGAACCTAAAATTTTGTGTGTAGTCTAGATTTCTCCAAATACATTTGTACCTATTACAATACTTGGTCTTGAAGGTAATATACTTTCATTATTTTGTGGTGATGGAACATATTGTTGTACTTTTAGTGGATCCAAGTCAAAATCCTGTATCTTTTCCTTTGCTGGCTATTGAGTTTGGGACTCTAGCTCCTTCTTGGGGAATTTTTAATGTTCTTGCCCATCTCATCTTTGTTCCTACTTGGAGGACTTTGGTGGTCTTAGATTAGATTTAGGAGATATGGATTTCTCTTTTTGTCTCTGATGCTAGTATTGTTGCTTCTTTATTAATTATATTATTTGTTGAAGATTGATACTGCCTCTCATTATAGTGTCTTCATGTCTTTTTTGTCTTTTCTACAAAGTCTCTCTGTGTGCATCGTCATGAGTCTGAGACACCGGAATTGTTCTTTTGGTTGTTTTAACCTTTGGCCATTTCTCCTTTTTAGGACAAATGTGTGTAGGATTCAGAGGTCTTTTGTTTTTTATAAACCTCTTTCTCAAACTATCCCTTTTTCTCTTATCTTCTTGTGGGTGTTCTACATGCTTATTCTTCTCCTATGGTTATGCTCCTTCTAGTGGAAATCACTTTTGAAACAAAACTTTTAAGACTGTGGCAAAATGACATACATCCGTTTTTGGTTCTCTTTTGGTTGTTCCCTTAATCATGTTTTTTTGATACTTTTCTCATCTAATCAATTCTTTGACCAATTGAAAATAGATGATTTTAGCCCAATTGACAAACTTTCCATGATCTGCTCTAAAGATCATCATGGAAAATTTATTACTAAAATATTTTAACTTATCTTTTTGGTAGATAATGGGCAATATGGTAGCAATTCTATTGGCATGACCTTGTCTTTTTTACAAAACACCTTTCATTTGTGTTGTAAGTGTATGGGAGTCTATTAGCTATATTTGCCAATGTTATTTTGGCATTAGACATTTCTACCTAGTCTACCTCAAACTCTCTTGTATGGAAATTTTTTAAGACCTTTGCCAATAAATGCTTGTTTATAATTATCTATTCTTCCCCCAACATAACCTTGATTCTATTATGTTCAAAACCCAACATCCAATTGTTAAGAAATTCAACCATAATGTTATGATAGGGAAATTTCCACTCAACCTCAAACATATCTACTAATCCAACTTTGTTTGCCCATGCTCACTTTTCCTCTTTAGAGCTTGTCAAAAGCAAAATGTTATTAAAATTGCTATTGTAACTTTGCTTTGTAGGAGTATAAGCATACCTAACCTCATCATCTTGGTGAGTTTGCACGTTCTTCCCATGCAAATGTGTAACCATTACTTACCGACTTCTTTTCGTGCACTTCTTGTTGGGAATGTGGATTTCCTTTGGAATCTATTTTGGAGTAGGCTCCTCTTGATGTAATTGTGCTTCTTGTTCATGTTACAAATCGTCCTTCTATTGCTTTTCTTTAGAATTTGAAATGGAAATTGGACCGACTTGCTCACTAGGACCTATTTCTTGTTTGGGCTTCTTAAAGTTATATCTCCTCAAAGTTTCCTTACAATCTCTCTCATTTTTTTTGATTACTTCAAAAGCTTTCTCAAACTTAAATATTGGAGAAAATCTTTAAAAGGAAGAAAAAGAATAAATAGGAGGAGGAAAAGGAGGACCTCTTTTTGGAAACCTAAATTGCAAATGCAAAATGTTTGTAAATTTCTATTGTTCTCTTTGTCTCTCTTGTTTTTCTTTTGATTTTTGTAACTTCTTTCTAGATTTTCTTTGCAATTTCTCCACAAAACTTTCCTTTGCACTCATTTGGAGACAAAAAACAACAAAAACTTGTTTGAAAAAAACAAAAATAAAAAATCATCTATTGTTTGTCGCCTTTTGAAACGTAATCACCTCATTTCATGAAGTGATGTTTCACTTTTCGCTTTAAAGTTAACATTTTAATGATTTGTCCTTTTTTCTTATTTTTTGACACTTGTTTAAGTTCATATTGATATTAACATGGGCTATAGTTAATGTTTACTGACCTAGGAACTTTGTGGATGTGGCATTGAATAAATCTGATGAAAATTTTAAATTTGACGAGCTAGTGTTGTGTACATTATAGATTCCTTTGGCTTATGCTGAGTCATCATATTAGTAGAATTTTGTTCTAACGTGACAAATTTATCTGACCCACAATCCAATGATTGTGAAGCTATGTAGTCATGGTTGGGGAATTTTCGATAACATGTTGACTCATTAGATTTACTAAGGCTTCTTCTGATACTACTATCTGATCAGTTCCAATGATCTTTGTTTTGTTTTGATCTTCAGAATCTTCATCAAATTTTTGTTCCATGGGGTTTGAATTTATGGATTGTAAAGACTTTTGATCCTTTGAACTTTGAATCCTTTTCAATGTTTAATCCACATATCTATATGGTTTCAACTTATTAACATTGACCAATACTAGATTTGGTTCAAAATTGTTAACATAAAAATAAGAACAATATTATTGATAAACAATATTGTACCATGAATGGACCAAACCATCTTTTCTTGAAGTTGCCTAGATGTGTCTTTTCTCCTTTGGGAAACCATAAAACATAATCTCCAAATTGGAACTTCTTTTCTGTGTTTTTCCATTGACTCCACATAAATCTGTTCCACCGGTTGGTTCCCACATTGTTCTAAGCTTCCAATCTATTCTCATGTAACTTTTAAAATTTTTAAATTTTGGTTGTTAATACTCTAGTTAATTCTGCATCTTTGTGGTCCCCACTAATAACCAGTAAAACAAATATTATTGGCATTAGAGGATGCAAACCATAAACTAATTGGTAAGATGTATAACATGTTGCCACCTTGTAAGCAATCCTATATGAAAACAAAAATGTGGACAAATGTTCATCCTAGTATATTATTTTTTCATTGACCAACTTGGTCAATAGTCTACCAATGATTTTGTTAGTAGATTCTACTTGTCCATTTCCTTGTGGATAATATGTGGTGGAACTAACATGTTTCAATAGAAATTGTTTTGTCAGATGTTTTATTGTGTCATTGATGAAATGTATTTTCTGATCTATAAATATGGTCAATGGAAATCCAAATATGGTCAGAATATACTCATACATGAATCTAGTTGTAACTACTGCAATATTGGTTCTAAGTGCCTTTGCCTCTACCCATTTTGTTGCACTATCTGTAGCTACCAAAATATATTTGTTTCTTGTTAGTCTTTTTACTAGTTTAATTGTACCTATAAAGTATAGACCCCACTTCATAAAAGGTTCCTTTCGAAGTGTTGTTACTAGCCTGGCCAAACTTTCTTATTTTAGTCCTCCAATTTTTCGACAATTGTCACAACTTCTGCAAAATTCATTAATATTTTTTAATAGAATTGGCCACCAATATCTTGCATCCAAAAATTTCTTTGTAGTAATATTTGTAACAAAATGTCCTCTTACCATTCTTTGATGTAGTTCTTTTAGAACAATTTGTGTTTCTGAGGTGGCTAAACATCTATGCATTTTGTTGTCTTATCCCATTTTGTACATAATTTCTTCTTTCAAAATAAAAGGTTTTGCTGTTTTGGCTAATTTTTGTTTATGAGTTGAATTTAGATTTTTTAGCATCTGACAAGTATTTAGATAACTTTTTACTCCCTACATCCATATAGGTTCTACAAAAAATAATGATGCATCCATAGTCTAATTTGGGACTCCTAATGGTTTTGAACTATTTAACAATCTGGATAAAACATCAACAACTACATGTGTTTTATCAAGTTTGTAGACTATTGTGAATTCATTTTCCAAGAGTAACAACAACCATCTTGCTATTTCCTTACACTTGTGGTTTGTTGACAAAGTACATCAAAGCCATGTGATCTACATAAAATACAAATTTGTTTCCCAACAAAAAATGTCTAAACTTATGTAGAGCATAAACCATTGCTAAGGCTTCTGAATCTATATTAATATAATTATGTTCTACTTTATTCAATAATGTAAAGGCATATATTATAGGCTAATCATACTTACCAATTGGGTTCTATGCCAACATTACACCTATTACCAATAATGATGCATCATTGTGCACATGAAACTCCAATTGCCAATTTGGAGGTATTAGAATTGGTGCTTCCATGTATTTATGCTTGATCTGATCCCAAGTTTCTTAACACTTTATGGTCCAGATAAAAGGTTATGTTTTCCTCATCAACTTTGTGATTGGTGCCATGATAAAGGCAAAGTTTTTATTGAAACATCTATAAAATTAAACGATACCATTAAAGACTTGAATTTGTTGTGGGTTTATAGGTATTAGCATATTCACTATTGCTTTAACCTTTTTAAGGTTTGGTATTTTTTCCTTCCTTGGAAACTATGAACCATAAAATCAGTCTAGAAAATACCATAAAGGCACTTTCTCTAGGCTAAGATTGATTTTATATTCTTTGCATTTTTAAGAGCAAAGTTTGAGCTTCATCAAATGACTCTCCATATCACTATAGATAGTGAAGTCATCTAAAAATATCTTCATGAATTGGTCTAAATATTATCTAAAGGTTTTATTAACTACTTTTTGGAAAGTTGGTGGCCCATTTTTGCCACCAAATGGCATCACCATTCAAACAAAAACTCCCCAATCTATTACAAAAATTGTTTTGTATATATCCTTAGGGGTTATAAAAATCTAATGGTATCCTGAATATCCATCTAAAAATGAATAAACTTCATACCATGTTACAATGTATAGTACCTCATCACAAAATGGCAAAGAAAAATGATTTTTTTTGGTTGCCTTATTCAACAGTCAACTTCTTGAAATCCACACATATTCTCAAATTTCCATTCTTATTAGACATTACCACTATAGGTGATAACCATGTAACTTCTTCTATTGGTTGGATGAATCCAAGTGATAATAGTTTGTCAACGTTTTGTTTGACAACTACAACATAATTAAGGTTCAATTTATACCTTTTCTTGATGTGTTGGTGGTATTGAGGTATCTAACTCAATTATGTGTTGAGCTAATTCTGGAAGTATGCCTTTCAAGTCTTTATAAGTTCAAGCAAACACATCTTTGAACTCCTTGAATAATATTTGAAACTTTTCAATCTTCTCCTTTGTATTGTGGATTTGCCTCTATGTTAAGATTCAATTTAACAAGCTATTGTTCTTTAATCAAAGTTCAATTTATTATTTGAAGATTTTGTACATGTATTTTGGCTGGTGTTTCATCCACTTGAATATCATCTTGGCTATGATGATAATAGGTTTTAGGATAAACCTTATCTTCCAATGATATTTTTGGTATGACATAAAAATCTTCTAATTTGATTGTTGAAGGCACCAATTTTGTTGCTCTTTAATTTGATGTCCCTTGCTTTGGATCAAATTCCTTAATGCTTCTAATTTATGAAACTCCAACACTCAACAATGAAACCATTTCATCTAAGATGGTAATTGTGTCAATTGAAAAACAATTATGGTTCTGTTTCAAAGATCAGATCTTCCTCTTCATCTATTAGTCCTTCTAGCAAGTCATAACTAACAAGTATTTAGGGCCTTTTGGTTTTTACTTTTAATTTCTTGTTAACTGATATTGTTCTAATCGTTCCATTACTTTGAATAGTAGTGACATTGTTACCCCAATCATGTGTAACCTTTGCATTTTTGAACCAATGTCTTCCCAACAACATGGAATAATTAGAGTCTACCACATTGTTTTTCAAGATAATAAATGTAATTATATATGGTATACCATGTATGTGAATCTTCAGATTTCTAATGATTATTAAAGGTCTAGTCATATTTTGAGTTGCCATTTTAAGGTGGTATGAAGTTGGTCTTGGTTTGGGTAAACCTAATTTTGTTCTAAGGTTTTCTGTTATGATGTTCACATTTAATTGCTCCCCCATCTAACAAAACAACTTCAACAATGCTCTTCCCAACTTGTACTTGGATAATTATCATTTGGTTATTACTTTTATAATTGTAATGTTTAGTTCAGAATGTGTCTGAACCACTATGGCTACACTAGGCTATGATATCATTTTAATAACTATATTGGGTTAATCTAGCTTCAAATTTTGCCACATATGTATTTAAAGATTTGGTGCTATCTTCAACAATTGACCTAACTTCAAAGTATAGGTAGTTTCCAACATTTGTTTATTGATATTTTGGAATATTTGTTCCATAAATATAATTTTGTTGATAAGATTAACATACAAACTTTGTGATACAATTGGTTCTATGGACACCTCAAATTCTAGTAATCTTGCCCAACTTGTACTCCATTATGCTTTCTCCTTTTGAGTCAAATTTTTTGATGGGTCTTTTGTTTACATCTCTTATATAGTCTTGACAAAAGATTGTTGTAGTTTTTGTTCCTCTTCTAGTTAGTAGTAGACTTCTTCTTGATTGACTTTCTGTTCTTGAACACCTATTGTTTAGTAACCTTGCTCTTGGTGATGGACATGTTGACATTCACCATATGGACTGATTTGCAACCTTGGGCTTTACCATAGCTTGTTTCTATGTAGTCTTCACTCTTTTGTTCTTAAACATATTCTGCATATCATTGTACTTAGGACAATCTATGATCTTATGTCCAGTGTCACCACAAATATGATAGGAATACCTCACAGGTTGTTGTACTTTGATCTGTTGAGTAATAACCTAAGAGATTGCATGAGCAAAGTCTTCCTTTCTTTTGACTTTACAAATCTCAACATTATGATTTGTCTTGCGATAATTTGTACAATACATTCCTATTATTTCTGGGATTGTCTGAGGTTTTTGAACTAATATTGTCTTACTACTCTATGGTATTTACATTTGCTTATAGCTTCTACTTCAAAAATTCCTTCTTCACAAACCAAAGCTGCAAAGTTTCTCTTTTCATACTTGTTACTAATACACACAGATATGATTGTAATCCATATCTAAAAACAATAGTTAAGAAACTATGTATTGTCTTGTGTTAAAAACTATTGGCCAACTTCAATAATCTCTCATAATAGAAAGGGAGGCAGGCAGACAAATGTGCATGTATTCTGCCCACCTTTTCAGGTGCTCCATCTAATTTTCTCTCCCTGCCCTCCACGCAAGTTCTTAAAAACAATATTTTGTGGAGGCTTACCGTCCACCCCTGGCTTCTTGCAAGCTGCTGACTTCGGTGTGGGTGGAGTCTTACTGACTTGAGAAGAGTCGCCTGCAAATGGAGGAACCTGTCTGTCTGGATAAGGAGGAGCATCATGTTCTTTAGTATCCACCCACCGAATCAATGGGAATACCGTTCTCCATGCCTCCAACAGTGCCACAAGCCTTGGCAGTTTTGCCACAAATCATTAAACATCGCTCAAACCATGGCCATTTCCATTGACCTGCGCCAGATTCTCCATGCTCCTGTTTCAACTGATTAAATCTCTTCCGCATTATGTTTACTTTGGACTGACCTTGAGCCGTGCGTGAGGGACAATAGAACTGCCTCCTCAATCCTCAATAAAATTTCTTGCCACTGCTGCTGTGTCAAGCTGTTCATGCTATTGGCAAGAAACTTCTCCTCAAACAAATCCATCAACAATGCTGTAGAATCATCTTTCCAATCTCTCTTGGATTTGGGTGGAGCTGGAGGTGCTGTGTGAGGCACAATGAACAAGGGAAGTGAAGAGCTTGAACCCATCATCATCTGGGACAGGAAACTTGGCTCTTGAGACGGTTCCATGGTGAGAAAGACAGAAGAAAATGTGATTCAAAGAAAAAAATTGAGAAACACAGTGCCTGTATTGTGTGCAGTGAGCAAATGGCTATGGAATGCGGGCAGGTGACCACGGGTGAGCACGACGGTGAACGGTGAAACTCGTGAGAGACACGGGCAGAGTGTTAAACGGAGCGCCTCAGTTCGTGGGCAGGCCGGAAGGGGAGCTACAGTGCCAGGCAGACGTGCCAGGTGCGGCCGAGTAGAACGTCGGGATTTCCTGCCTGACAGCTTTTGTGGCTGATCGCGCGCAGATCTGCTTCTCGCGCGGCAGTCTGCTGCGCTGCTTCCTTCATGTGCGCGACAGAGACAACAACCGATCTCCAATTTTTTCCACAGGCTAGGAAGGAAGAGTAGGTGCTTCTTCATCAACCATGGCGGCCTCCAAGATTGCTGTTTTCTGGAACCATCCAGCAGGACCCAAAACTAGTGAGCCCCTTTTGTCGTCCATGGCTCTCTGTCAATCAGTTCCTCGGCGTGGTGTTGCCCGAAGTTTCTGTGTTGTGCTGTGTTGTCTTGAATTCTATTGGAGGGTGTTTGATGCGTTTGGCTTGCGGTTTTGGCGAAAACCGCAGTTGCTTTGACTCTTTCTTCTATCCTCTTTCCTGGAAGCCGTAACCTAGTTTTTTACAGTTTGAACCCCCTTTGTAAGATCACGTGAGGGAAATTTAAGCTGAAAAGATGAAAAGATGTGATGAAAGGATGAAACACTTGGATCATATTGTTGACATTCTTAATGAAAGAAGATTGCTTTGGCAACAAGTGAGCCACCGGCATCGGTACACCCTACAGCTTCTCATATGAGCAAATGTGAAGCAGCTATGCTAGCTGGGAAGAGGGAAGAATCTTGCTGTATGTGCACTCAAGTTGATACGGTCTTTTTGTGTGTTTGTTCAATCTTCTTGGAATGGACCAAAAGAACCAAAACCCTGCACCTGTAGAATGGAGAGTAACTTGTGGAGAGGAACTTTTGATACTGTTGTATTACCAAAAGTTTGCTGTGACTAACTCCTCATGAAAGCAACTGGTTGCTTCTTCAATGTCAACTCGTATGAGCTTATTATCTTGTAATTTTTTTTAGGTTGAGAATGAGAGAGGGATGAGGTTGTGTTGCAACAAGGAATGGTGTTCATATTTTTTCTCTTTTCCTTTTTCATTGTGATGAGCAGTTCATTTCTGGGCTCCAACTTTCAAGTGGGGAATTTCTATTGCCAATGTTGCTGATTTCTCCAAGCCACCTGACAAGATCTCGTACCCTCAGCAAATTGGTATGTAAGATTTAACCCTCAAAAGTGTAGGGCTATTTCCATGGTTTTGAGGTTCCAGGAGTCCCTCAGAAACATTTGCACTTGCTAAATATAGTAGTAGACCACAAGATGTGCATTGAACAGTGAAGATTTGCAACTTTTGATTTAGACTCCACATCAGTTCACTTTAGTTAGGGAAAGTGTTGTATTTTCTAGAAATCATGTTTATCCTTGTGCATTAAAAAGCCTTGATAAAGGATTTGTAGGTTGCTCATCTTTCAGAAGTTGCACTCACACACCATTTTTCCTCCAAAGTATGGCAACCTTGGAGGCACACTTTACTACAGGACAGCAGCAGATATTAGTGTGACATCAATTGTATCTGACGACTTCTCTAGTTGCTATGCTTCATTGACCATTCCTGTCTGAGGGCTGTTGGCAGTATTGAGCAGTCAACATAGACCTGGTTATAAACTTTAAAAAGCCCAGGGATGGGGACTTTTGTTGGATAAAGCAGGCTACTCCTGCACAGAAGATTATGTTCAGCTAAGAGGCTGACCCCAATTTCTGTCTGTCTGGTGCACCTGAATCCACTGTTGTTTTGCAAAATCAAATCCAGATATTGAACACAAGGGCCTTATGAGTGGTTTACATTGTCCACATGTGGCTTGTGAGATGAGGTAAGACTCACAGAATTATCTGGTGTCTTCGCATGTAACAGCTGTAACAGCTACAGGTCTCATCTGGTCTCGCTACAGCACAGTAATCACACCAGTATGTCAGCATCCACCTCTCTCCAATTGATTCTATAGATAGCCAGTTTCTTCTTGAGGAGAATGAAGCTGTGGTTGTTGCTGGTGCTTTAGATGTAGGGTACAGGTTCTCACAGCTTCATCCTGTGCCAATCAACTATCTGTTAGCTCTGATGTAGCCTCTCAAGCTCCAATGCTGCATCTACCATTGCACCAGCAATCAAGCCCGGTGCATCCTGGTTAAACACACTATCACAACTGTATAATGGAAAAGTACCCAACATGAATCTCGTACAGAAGAGTATCTATCCCATGGTGGTTCTTTTCTTCTGAGCATGTGCTACAATAGTTGGTATATGCTCCATGATGTCAGCTGGTGCCGTTTGTTTGTTTCTAGATTTCTTCTTTATGGAGAGCTGAATCCATTGAACCACTATGTGCAGAAAAATTGGAACCTATTTAGCGTGAATGTAGCAATGGCAGCAACAGGGCTCTATCAGCTCTCACGGAAAATCAGGTAGGACGCCTTACATGTTCTTTCTCGCAAAGAAAGCTTTCATATTCCATCCCCTCTGTAATCTCAAGCACCGTTCTCTTCACATGCACTAAGCCCTGAAGCTTGCTCTAGATTGCTATGGGCAAGAGATGAACAACCATTCTTTACATTAAACATGGTATCTTGTCAAAATTCGGTTACTTCCCCTTGGGATCAGGGCAACAAAATTAGCATCATTCCTCATGGTTCATCTTGAAGGTTTCAGAGATGCTTGAAAAAAAGTCAAAATACTTTTCCTCAGTTCCATAGTTTGCTGACCATGTGAAGAGAGTCATACTGGGACTGTGAGTTTTGCTTGTTTTCTTAGCGAAACTCTGCAAAGTTCAATTTATTTCTTACAGCCACTTGGAGTTGGACTTGAACCCTTTTTTGCCTATGTTAAGATTTTGATGTTGTCTTCAGCTTTCTAAATTGTTTTGGTGTAAGTCCTCATAGGGCTATAAAGTGGTTGTGGAAGTTCTTAGGGCATGCAACTAATGAAGTTCTTGGTCAATGGTTTTGCAGCCAAGACTACTTGAGTGTGCCAGAGGCACCACTCAACAAGGTTTGAATGGAAATCACTAGATTGGCTTACACCTGCAGGCCATGTGTATGTTGTTGGTCCTGGTTCCAAAAGTGAGGCATAAGCTGCAAAAGAAAAAGTCACTAGTGCTGGACATTCTTGGGTATGCATATGTGAACATCACCATGAATAATAAAATATTGTCTTTATACTTTGGGATGGTGAAAACTATTTATTTCTCTTTGATCCTGCAGGTTGATGTGTAGATGGTGAATGTCATCCAGAATGTTCTGGCTTTTCAAGGTGTTAAGTATCATATCAGGCAAGTAGGAAGGTACAAAAAGTAGGATTGTCCTTGTTACTCTCTGTTACAGTTCCTCTTGGTGCATTTATGCTTTTGGGTGCTTTCTCTTTGTAGGATGACAGTCTTCTCTATTTTAACCTCTATTTCCCCTTTGGGATGGGTGTTTGTTCTTTTTTTAAGTTTGGCATGGTTTCATGTGGACACATTGTACAACAGATAACACATTTCCTGCCATATAGTGTATTTTACCACACCATATGTTTCAAAGCCTGGTCTAGTAGGTGCAACTAAGTACCTCCAAGACCAATTTGTGGTGTGTCTGCCATCAATTTTTCCTACAAGGTTTCATTTCTACACCCGGTTCTAATACTTGCAACTCATAGCAATGCACCTTTTGAACCAGAATGTGGTGTTAGTAATTTCACCATGAGATGTCACATTGTCTGAAATTTGGTCATGACATGTGAACACTGCTTGTGTTATTGAAGTTAATGGAATAATGAAAGCAGCAACTTGTTTCATACAGCTGGGACTGATGTCACACATGATAACAACTTTAAATTGATATTGGAGGCAACACACGGCAAGATTTTCTTCTAACTTGCATCAGTTTCTACCTAATTTCTTGCTGCTCAACTACTTGAGACTATTTTGATTTGTGGATCACCTTGGACATCAGCCCATCTCCAGGACATAGATGTGAAGATGGATCAATTGGAATATGGACCTACGTAGTAATCCAGTGGGAAGTTTACTAAGTTTCGTGGGAACCATAAAATTGAAGTGTACTGCTAGGTGATTTCTAAGCTATGTTACTCACTGTACAACAAGTGTTGGTTCAAAGCATATCATCATGCAAGTAAGGACATCTTGCTGTGATAGTTTCAGGATGCTTCAGGCCTTGATGAGTAGGCAACCTATCAAGCTACTAACACTAGCTAAGAACTTTTCTTCTGGAGAGATCAACTTCAATGAAGAGAGTATCACTAACAAAATTTTGACATCACTACATACCTCCTTGCTTTGGGTGATCAAAGTCCCTCAAATCCTGCAACGGATATTTTGGGCCTTCTTTATCAGACAGGGCATGAACTTCTTTTCAAACATTTCATGAGTGTGACCTCTGTAAGGTGCAAGCAGTAGAGATCTTTGATGCTCATCGGAAATAAGTGGCAGTGGAGGTGTAATCCTTCTTGGGCCCAGTGACAGAATATGAGATCTCCATCTGTGCAATGCTGTTGCCTGAGAAAGAAAATCGATAGGAAGCATTGTACAGGTCTTCCCCACAGAGGTGTTGACCTGCTGCCCTCCAACCCCCAGACATTTCAATTCCCCCTTTTTCTGTGGCAGACGAAGGTTTGGGGGACAGGAATTGAAGAGAATGGAAAGGAGAACCCCTGCTCCCTTGATTTTCAAAAAAGACATCAATCTGGTTGGTGTGTGTGTCATACACATATACATACTTGCGATGTACTCGGAAGTGCTGGCCCCGCTGCATGGAAAGCTCCCCAACCTCAGTGTAGAGGTATTCATGGGACAACTCAGTGACAGAGAAGGTTGCTGTCCCCTTAACCTCTCCAGAATTGGCAAAATCTATCCTGTTTTCAATATGTCGATGAAGAGTCCATGAACCAGCCAGTGAGCGGAACACTGCATGAGGTACCATCTTACCATCTAAAAACTCCTTACATGCCTTCTCCAGAACTTCCACAGCTTCTTCTGCCACACTTCCTCTGCGAAAGTGGGCAGGTATAGAGATATCGTGTTTCTGATACCAATCCTTTGAGGGAAGTACATTCAGATCTGCAGCGAAGGTGTCTGCAAAACCTACATAGTCTCCATGTGGAAATTGGGGCCGTGGAGTTTGACTTTTGATCCATTTCTCAAAGGCAATTCCTTCTTGCTGGACAGACTCTGGTATGGGTGGTAAGTCCCCAGAAAAGATAGCAGCTGCCCACCTAGCTTGCAATTCCATAACACCAAAAAAGGTTCCCCGATACATCCCCACAAAAGCAGACCCAGGAAGTGAGGGATGGAAGGTGGAACGGTGCAGAAGGAATGGCACAAATCTGTCAGCAGGGTCAAAGGATAAAGTATCAAGCACATTAGATGAAAGGTAAGGCATGGAAGATTGGAAACCTGTGCAGAAGATAATGCAATCAACTTCAGGAATGGTGGTCTGATCTTCCAGGATCACTGTCTGGCCCTGCACCTCTTGCACCTTTCCATGTCGAACCATAATGTGGTTCGAACGGACAAGTTCCAGGTATGAATCAGAGATGGCAATAATGGGGGGATCAGTGTCCTGCTGCAAGTTAAGGGGCCCCTGATCACCACACAACTTACGAAAGTACTGATTTGCTTTTCGATTTTCCTCCTCATTAGCAAAGACCTCCTCACCCTGTGACTGGCGAGTAGAGCGGCGGTAAAGGACTAAGTCTAGAGGAAAGAAGGGTGTGGAGGCTGAATCAGGGTCAAGGGCAATATAACGTGGAAGAACCCAGAATGGACGACTGACTATGTTTATGACTTCAGTAGCAAGTGGAGCAAGATCCGCTGCTACCTCTGCTGAACTGAATGATGCACCAAGAATCACCACCCGTTTACCTCTAAATCTTTCTGGTGAGCGGTACTCAGAGCTGTGCATGACTTCACCAGGAAAGCCATCAAGTCCTTGAATGCTAGGTGTGTAGGGAATGGAGAAGAATCCTGACGCAAACACTACAAAATCAAATATCTGAGATCCTGCTTTAGATCCCTGATACTTTTGCTCCAAAGATGACCATTGTACAAGCCACTTGTCATTCTTGCTTCTTGAGACATTTGTAACTTCTGACCCAAGACAGAAGTGAACAGGTTGGAGGAATTTGTTGGCATAAGCTTGAAGGTAGCCATATACATCATGCTGAGAAGGGAATATGGGAGAGTCAGAATCCCATGGGAAGTCAGAAAAGCAGCATGAATACCGTGAATCGTTGGTTCTTAAAGAGAACCAGCAGGAACTTGATTGAGGGTTCCATACCCCACCAAGATCAGGTAGCTTGTCAAAGAGAGTAGGGAAAAGACCAACCTCCAGCATGCTCTTGGCAGCCACAAGCCCTGCTGGACCTGCACCAATTATTGCTACCATCTTTCTACCTATCATAGGCTCCATATCACCATCTTGGTTCCAAGTTTGGCATGCTGACACGGGTCTTATCTGCTTGAATTCAACAGATGAGCGCAACAACAATGGGAGTGTCCTGCAGAGAAAATGCACAAGGCAAGTCAATAATCTGAGACAAATGATCCCTATGAACATAACCAGTGGAATGGGGTATTTCCTGGTCATCATACATTTCACATGATGAGATCTTAATGAAGTGCATCCAAAAGAGTCTAGGTTCAGTTACCCCTGAATTCTTCCACAAAGACTGTTGCATGCCATTTATAAGCCTGCTTTGCCTTGCTTCCTTTCTCCCCTTCTTCTTTCCTGCTCTCAGCCAACTAAGTGCCCAACTAACACTGATGGTACAACAACAATGAAGAATTCCTCGATGATGAAGGGAAGTACAGATGTCTGACATACAGATGTATGTTTGACACAGATGGCTTCAATAAATTCTGTCACAAAGCATGCTGAGTTAAAGTATATCACATGTCAAAGCATACATCACAATGAATGTATACAACAACATATATCAGCCTGGATCCGCGTGAGACCTACTGATATATAGCTAGGTATACACGATTGAGCATCTCAGTTTTAGGACTGCAGGAAGAAGCTATTTTGACCATTGCTGCCAGATACTTTGGCTCTCAACTTCCATAAGAAATGAAATGAGCACCACCTCAAATTTCAGAGGTGCTTGTTCACTCAAAGGAGAGCAGACATAAAACTGTTACCTGCCTAATGCAACGAGCAATTACGAAATACTCGACGCAGAAAACCGAAACGCTTGAAACCCTAGATCGATCCCGCCAACACCCCCCGCCCCCACCCAACATAGAGATCACCATTTCAGTCACACACACAAGAAAACATTCCAACCGATCGGAGCATCCAATCATCAATTTATGGAATCCTATGGGAAGACGAAATTTGGCAACAACATACCTTGATGGAAGCGTAGATCACTTGAAGAAATATTCAACAATACCTCGTCACATTTTCTTCTTCTTCTTTTTCTTCACAATTGTTGAAGAAGTAAAAAACCCATCACTCCAGTTTTATATACCTCGTACAAGAATGAGCTCCTGGTGGATCTCACAAATATGACAAAACCCAAGACAAAAAAATAACAAGGAATATACTCGAGTCTTTGATGACCAGGCTTGCAATCTTTTCATTCCATTTTGTATGTCACGATTATCACGTAAAAACGTAAAACCCGGCTTTTTCTAGTGCACCCAAGGACACTTTGCAAAGCGTGCCAAGCCTTCCGGTATTCAGGTATCATGAGGAAAATAGTTTTTAATAGACCGATGGAGGGATGTCGTAGGCCCTAAGCCAAATGTCTCAGGCATTAAGTCACAAGTCTTAGGCCTTAAGTCAAATGTCCTGGGACCTAAACCAAATCTCCTTGGCCATTCACAAAAAGTCCACTGTAACACCTTAAGCCAATTGGCTTAAGCCATTTGTCACACCCTTTCTCACTTGTGTCTTATGTTCCGCAGGCCATGTCAAGCTTCTCTTGTATGGCCTCCTTTAGTTCCTGATTACCTGCACACCCCACTACACATTTGGTTAGTCTCAAAGTCTTGACTGCTCAAGACAGACTCAAACTCTCTACTTAAATTTGTTAGACTTTGCTGACTCAAACTCTCTACTTAAATTTGTTAGACTTTGCTATCGAAATTAAATCTTAGTCTAACTTGGAGCTAGCCTTGGGCTTGACTCCCAAAGCTGACCCAAAAAAGCCCCTAGAACCTGGTCAACTCCAAATTGCCAGGGGCCTCCTGGAACCAACTCCTGGAGTCGGTCCAAAGAAGACTTCAACTCAGACAACACCAAGTTTTTTCAGGGTTAACATTCTTTTGGCAGCCTCAGAACTTTAAAGGGACATCTCTTAATCATCCTGATTGTTTTAGGGGGCGAACCCCCTTGGGTTGACCAAGACACCACTTAATCATCTGTTGAAGGTTTTAAAGGGATAGTGCTCTGCATTATAATCCCAAGGACAATCCCTAGTCATCCATTTGGCTGACGAGAGCTTGAGCTCTTGCTTTAGCCCATCCGGACCCCTAAGTCCGGATGTCACCTGATTCCTAGAGGAGTTGAACCTCATGGAACCATTTTGAGCTTAACACCCATATCGCCTTAGTGCCCCACGAAGGTGGTCTTGATATGAGGCTCGCTTTCACTTAAGACATTTCTTAAACGAAATGCATTCACCTCGACCTTTGGGAGGTTTATATTTTTGTAAACACAAATAACATGTCACCCTTGTTATGATAAGTCCACCTATTTGCCACCATTATATTTCAAGCCTTTTAGAGAGTAGTTAGTTCTTGATTTAGGTATAAAATTGCATCCTAAACATTTTTTATTAGATGTAGGACGAATCTTAAAGACCTTTCATGTCTCTTTGTGACAGTTTCTTAAACCGCATTAATTTCTTTTAGATCCGCTTCTCTTAGCAAGTGCCATTCCCCCTTGGGCACCCCCAAACACTTGAGGGTTAAGCTTCATGCTTAGGCTTGTTCTCATGGTGACCTTGGGCAACCACGAGAGGGTAAGACTATTAAACATGTTAATAGATTATGTCGACTTGGGCTTAGTTATGTCATGCTACCTTTGCCTTAAAAGGACATGGTTTGTGACTCCATGCATTGGAATCTTTGCTCTCATAAGCTTATTATCAATTTGGGGACATGCTATTTCACGTGTGTACATCACTACCACAATCTCGTGCCTAATTGAACCTTTAGAAGTTTTTTTTTCAAGTTCAATGCCTTAAGTTCATTTTTGTTGGCTATTGTTATGTCAACTCAATCCTCATATGTTTCTTTCATGGTCCGCCTTTTTTTATACATCTTGACTTCAAACTGACTACCACCTACCTTAACTTTAGTTTATATATATGTTCATTTTTAAAAATTTCATTCTCACCTGTCACTTTAGGAGGTTGACGTCTTCATCAATGTTATTTTGATGTGTTGGGATTTTTTTAAATGCATTTTTTTGTTTCCCATATTGTGGTTTTGTTCCCATTCAAACTTTTCAACCATTTCTCACAAGTGGTTTAAGTGAGTGAACTTCACTCATTATGACTATTTCAAGTGACATCCTTTCCATTTGAGTAAACACTACTTGCTAATTTGCCTGGTATGTTTCGTGGTTAAAATGCACTTTATTTCCCTAATGAACTTATGTTCAATAAGGTTGAATTTCAAGCAACAGGCTTGTTTTCAATCCTTCCTTTTTCTTGTTTTCATCAACTAGTTTCAATTTGGACACTTGGAAGGTTGAATGGGCTAGTTGTAAAATATACACATCTAAGTACAGTTTACGAATGA
>Ga0209208_10004610_pt1 | contig 19478 bp, 20 predicted proteins | sample S1TSphfallax_3_FD_187694 | JGI IMG/M metagenome (GOLD analysis project Ga0209208, IMG submission 187694) | Host-associated microbial communities from peat moss isolated from Minnesota, USA - S1T2_Fd - Sphagnum fallax MG (SPAdes) (version 2) | ecosystem: Host-associated > Plants > Peat moss >... | reverse complement strand
TTTTTTTTTTTCTTTTCAACCTTAAATTTGACTGATTTTTATTTTCATTTTTATAATTTTGGGGGGAAATTATTTCCAAATTCTTGATATTGCAAAACTTGAAAAACATAACCCCCCATTGAACCCGTCAAAAATTGATTCATTATTTTATTTTTATTTTGGAAACTTTTTGGAACATTTCTTATTTTAATTGCTGCTGTTTTGACGCAGTGATATTTTTTTTTCAATTTTGTGATGTTGCTCAAGTGGCAATCATCCATAAGTGAATTTAGCCAAATTAGGCAATACTCAAAAAAAATAAGTAGAAAATCTCAAGCTCCCTTCATATTGTAGGCAATTGTGATGATTTTTTTCTTTTTTCTTTTCTGGAATTTTTTAGTAAAAGGAGAGAATTTGAGACAGAATATTAAGTATCTTTTGAAATATTTGAGAATATTTTATTTGTCAAAATAAAAAAATTCAATGTTTCGCAAAATTTTGTTGCCTTTAATTTCCATGATCTTTGCTAATCTGGTAACTCCAAATGCCTTTTGGGACTATGGTTGAAGTAGCCATACAAGCATTGAAAAATATTTTTAATGCAAGAAACCAAAGGTAAGTTTGAGATAGTTTGTACCTCAAGATTTGTCCAATGAACCATATAATGCACATCCATGATGAATGGAACATATTGTCATTGGATTTAAATTGTGACTTTTGATCTAAGACCTTGGAAGGTGCCAACACCATTAGCATCAAAACACACCAACCTTGAAGCAAGGTCCTCTTGTTTTAGGTCCCCTTTTGTCATCAAAAAATTCATATTCAACAAATTCAAACTATCAACCCCAAATCCAAAAAGCATTTGCTACCCATTCAACAACAATGGTATCCAACACCAATCTTGCACAATGTAATCATGCACATTCACCCTACTTATGTTATCCATGGTTGTCATCTCATCACAAGTAAGAAAAATAATGTTGGAATTATGGATAACAAAATTGTCTTTAAAATTTCATTCTATATGTGTTCAACAATCTCCCAACCAACCCCATCAAACCAATGTTTTTTGGGGTTAAATTCAATTTTTAAAAATTCAAATAAGGGTTGGAAATCTTCATAAATAGTTATTGGCTTAATTTTACTTAATTTTACTTAATAAGCTAAAAACATATGCAAATTGAACAAGTTTTCTTTTGTCTTCCATTGCTTGACCACTATTCAACTATTGGAGGATAATGTTGGTAAAAAGTTGAACACAAAAAATCTTATTTTTTACATGCATACATTTTGGATCCATGATCCATTTACCATCCAAGCCTTTCATTTTACCTACATGTTTATTAAAATCCCATTTAGCAGCCAAAACCTTTTCCCTCTTTTCAATTACGGTGACAAATATATAATAGTAGAAACTAATCCAACCCCATTAAAAATGGGCCTTGTCCATGGCATTTTTATGACCCAATCTCCTAAAACTTGTGGTTAACATTAGTTACAACCTTTTTAGGTTTCTTACGAAGAGGGACAAATCCATACTCAATATTAGTGACATCAAGATTTTCAAGCATGACATCTTAATCTATGTTAAAGATTTAAGAACTTCTTGAATCTTGCAACCTAACTCAACTTGCTAACCTTCAATCCATAGTGTGCAACCTCTAACATCTTTCAAAGCACAACAATTCCAATTTGTTGTTAACTATTAATTGCTCAAATATGATGAATTACATTTAGTGATTGCAAGTTCATGAAAGTAAATGAAAATGCAAATGATGAATGGCAAAAACCCACAATGCAAAGGATATGAGATTCAAGAATTGTGATTTGCAAATGTTCATTATTGATTGCATAATGGACACTATGTAGATTGTAAACATGGCAAAATGGGATTCTAGTTGGGCATTACAATTACAAAATCAATAATCCACATGGGTGAAATATAACAATTCACATTCAACAAAAGTAAACATTGAACAAATAATTGTATTATCAATGGAACAAGGGGCAACATTGTCCTCTTGTTGTCCTCATCACTCATCACGACAATGTTAAAAAAGTCCATGGGGTTCTTTTGTAAAATGGGGCAAAAAAAAAAAAAAAAAACCCTTTTGTGGGATTCACCATCTAATCTATGAAGTCAAAAAAAATGAATTTTCACTCGTGAAAAACACTCAAAGGGAGCATTCCTCCAATCACATGCAAATGTTTTGTCCAATAAATTAAATTCAAAGTCATGGCTTAAATATGTTTTTTTTCAACATGATTTTGCATGAATTGTTTTTTTGACCAATCAATTTATTTCTTTTTATCTTTGTGCATTTTTATTAATCATGTTTTTTTCTAACTCATTGCACTCTTCATGGGTATGCTACAAACCGTTGTGTGTTTTAAAATGTTGTTAACCTTTGGGGGGTTTCATTCAACAATTTTTCATTTGAATAAGTTTAATTGCCCTAAGACCTTTCTTAAAAGGTAATTAATAATGAACTTTAACAACAATTATTGAATATTTATAACAAATATACTTTACGTTAATTCATGGATGTAGTTTCAATCTCATAGTGTTTTATTAATCCCCTAATTCCTATTGACACCATGAACCATTTTGCAAACTTGAGATATTTTTAATGTTCACTTCCTATGTGGATTTAGAAATTGAAATTAGTGAGGAATTTTTTTTTTTAAATTTCAATGTATTTTTTGTTGCAATGTCCATTAAATTTGGCTACATTATTTGGATTGATAAAACATGATGTGTACATAAATTATATGTTGTTATTGAATCAATTGTTTCCAACTTGAAATATCATCTACAAAACAAATGAGCCCTTAAAACACCCGTAAGAATTATTTAAAGAACCCATTAACATCTTTTCAATTCTATGAAATCATTAAAAGATGCGATCAACAATAACTATGGTAACATGAAGATGTGTGCCTAAAAAACCAATTAAACATCAAAATTAAACATTTTAGGACATGAAGTGACCTTCCAATAAAATATTTTTACAAAAACACATCAACCCTAACTCCGAAAGGAAGTAATGTTATAGAAGCTAGAATACAAAAGGTTTTCATTCATGATCATTCTAATTTAACAACTAATATTTTTTTAAATAATCCAAAAACATCCATTGTAAACAGTATAAATATATATATGAAAGTGATTATTTTGTTTGTAAGGTAGTGCAACATTGAAAATAATCATGAATTTGATTTTATTGTATTGTCCATCATCATTCAAAAGGTGTGCATATGTTAAGATTATTTAGCATGAAATGTAAATAATTCCTAGGGACTAATATTTCCAACATTTTAAATCCTCTTGCAAAACACACAAAAAAATTTAGATCCATGGCTTGAATGGATCTTCTTCCATTTGACTCTCTATCCATCACACTTGGTGATCGGTCAAACCCAATAGTAAAATTTTAGAAATTTTCATTGCAAATTTCCCAAATGGTCTAAAAATGGTCTAAACTTTCATGACTAGAATGGTGACAAGGATAATAAGATTCCATGTTGGATTCTTCCTTTTGTTTTAGAGGCAAACTTTTTTCTTTGGAACATTTAAATCTCCCCATGCTAGTGTTGTCTTCAACTTTAAAATGTTAATTCATTGAAAAAAGTCTAACATCCAAGGGATTAAAGGGGAAAAATAATGCAATGAAAAATGCTTATAAATGGCATTAAATTGAAAACAACATGAAATTGAATGCTTTTGCACAAAAGGAAAGCCAAAGTGCCATGGACTAATAAAAATCTTTTCAAAGTGGGTTCCATTGTAACCTACATCCCAATCAAATCAAAGAAATGTTTGAATATACATGCAATCATTTTCAAACCCTAATGACATCTCCAATTGATGCATTGAGATCTTCAAACATTTCAAGCTATGTTATTTGAACACCATTTGTGTTTTATCTTTTCTTGTCAATTTCCAAATTGTTTCTCCAATCTTGTAAATTTAAACAACTTAAAATTTTGTTCTTTGAAAAGAAAATTTGTGAAATTTTCAACATTTCTACAAATAATATAATTAGGGTTAAACCTACCAAAGTGGTATAGTAATTAAGCAATTGAGCGCATTCCATGTCCACATTCCTCAAATTTTTCCCCATGGCTTTTCTATTTTGGATACCCACGTCATACAATGCACCAATCCAAATAATGTTTTGGGTTTCGTAAAAACAATTAAAAAGCCCTATTTCAGCTATTAATGACCTTTTTTTATTTTAAACATTTTGAGACTTCTAGGGTGAAATGTTCCATAAAAGAAGTGTTTGTCTAGAGTTAGGATTGTGCAAGTAGAAGAATTCCACTAGAATTCCATTTCAACTTGCAATTGTTCTAGCAACTTGTTTACACAAGCTTTGTCACATTCACTCACTCTTTCTCTCTATGGTCATCCGTATTTACATAATGGTCATTGGGAGAAGGACCGTGCCAAGTGCAAGGTGGCCATGAGCCAGGTCTGATCAATGGCCATTATCTGACATAATTGGCACTCAGGAGAGATTCTGTCACATCTATTTGCTAGACCGAACAACGTTTTTTGTGCCAGCTACATGCATTTTAAAGAAGCAGCAAAGGGTGGAATCAGAGCTGCAACAAGTTTGTGACATTGCAAGATTCAATTTCAATTTAGCTTAACTTGACTCATGTACCAAAAGAGCAAGCATCTGAAGCATAAGGAATTTGAGACGCTTACTTGAAGTGGTGCTGGTTGTTGACACATCCTGCACCCATTTCCTCTTAAGAACACCACTGATGAGTACCTGAATTGCAATAACATCTGGAAAAACACATGCATGAAATTACAGAAAAAGAAATCCCACAATAAATCTCAGAAGAGTAACACAACCAATTGTGCCAAAATTCTGGCCAAAAAAACCAACAGTGCAGAGACTCCTGGTACTCATTTCTACAGATGATTTACGTTTGATGGATTGATCCTGAAGACTCATTTTGAGTGGGTGAATGAACATTGTTCTCTGATTTCCCAAATGTCCCAACATTCATCATCATCACAAAAAGTTAGCAACAACTCCGTGACTCAATGCAAAGTACGCACATATCCATGAGACACGAAGTTTCAGAGGTTCAAGAGATGAGTAGCAGAAACTGTTTCACAAGAAGCTACAATCATCTTTGATTCAGAACATATCATTACATGTATAGTAAAGTAGTTGAATTTCATTAAAAAGCTCTGAAACAAATTGCACGAAGCACCAGCAACTTTGGTGAAGTTGAAAAGAAGGAAGTTTGCAAAAAGCAATAATAGGTGCGGCTCTACTTTGAACTTTCAGATCTCTCTGAGGGTTTATCGTCTGAGGTTGGTGCATTCTTTTCCTCTGCCATATTGAAGGGAAAGAGGTTTGCCGGTAATGTTACAGGTTCCTTAAGAGTAACATATGCCTTCTTGTAGTCAGGTCTTCGATAATATGCCACTGATCCTCGCACCCGTTTCTTCTTCCCTTCCATGTTCAGTGTGTTTACTTTTGCTACTTGTAGACCATATAGTGACTCCAACACTCTCTTGATTTCTATCTGCACACAATCGTATGCAAGGATGCAAAGTCAGAAAGAAAGATGATCTGCAAATGATCACCATGACAAAAGAACTACAGCTGCAGGCAAAAAATCAAAACCACAGCTGCAAACTCCCTGACAAAAAACACAGCTCCAGGGAAGAATCACAGCTGCATAATCCTTGACGAAAAACCATAGCTGCAGGGAGAAACCACATCTGCAAAGAGAAATCCCAGCTGCAAATCCCCTGACAAAAACTACAGCTGCAGGAAAGAAGAACTACAGCTGCAAACACAATTCCTTGACAAATGCCCTAGCGGCGACAGATGCTGGGAAAGAAGAATCTACAGCCTCCTCCTCCTGCTGCTCCGGCATATGCACATTCAACTTGAGGCATACAAAGGGTGGTCCTTCCTTGTGGCATGCAGATGTGCAGATGTGCAGATGTGCAGCAAGGAAGGTTTGTTTGTTTCGTTTTGTTTACCTTTGAAGCACTGGGGACGGTCTTGAATGCCACTTCCGTGATGTTCTCTCTGGATTTCGGCAACAGCAGCTTCAATGGCAGATTTGCAAAATGAATGATTCTCCCAAGCTGCTTCTTCGACATCTTATTCTTCTTCTCGCCTTCCTTCTTCTTCTTCAGCCTGCCTTCCTTCTTCTTTCACTATTTCCAAAAATTGACAAAAACCCAACCCAACAACACAGAAACAAAGTCCAACGACAACAAACAACACTAGTGTCGAAAGTATTCGAGATGCTCAACAAAAGAATCGAGCTGCTTCTGAGAAACCCTAATTTGCGAGGACCCTTCCGTGATGTTCTTGAGCTTCAAACCCTAAATTTGCGAGAACCGTTGTTGAGCTTCAAACCCTAACTTGAGGGAAACAGCACGAGCTCTTCGGAAAGGGACCTGCTGCTCCTCTCCTACCCAGTTAATAGCTGATGAGAGTTTTGTGCTCGATGGGTGCCCCATCGATCGGAGGAATGCTCTCTCTCTAAACCTCAAGTCGCTTGCTAGATTCGCGTAGTAGTAGTATACTGCCATCCATGCGGTTCTTTCTCTCTTTCCGAGCTTTTCAAATAGGAAGCTTACAGCCAGAGCTTGAAGGAGATGTGGGAAAACAGAAGAAAGGCTTTTCATACTAAGGAGAGATTGAAGGAGCTTGAAAGGGGATGTGGGAAAACAGAAAAGGCTTTTCATACAAGAAGCTTGAAGGAGATGTGGGAAAACAGAAAGGCTTCTCACACAAGATGCTTGAAGGAGCTTGAATGAGGGTGAAGGGGATGTGGGAAGACAGAATGGAGCTTGAACGAGATGTTGGAAGACAGAAAGGAGCTTGAACGAGATGTGGGAAAACAGGAAGGGAATTGGTCGAATGGTGCATTCCTTGGACTGTCATGATGATGAGGAGCATTCTTTGTTTCATTCTGCTGTTGCATCTTTGCGTCGGATGTGCAACATTTGGTGGATGCCAGAAGAGTAACCCATTTACAGCCGCCACCACCACACCAACTGATGAGGAGAGCTTGACTGAACCACGCCCACCACCCTCCTCCTCCTGCTTGGGTTCTGAATCAAATTGCAGAATTGAGCCTCTCAAGATCAGGTACTCCTTGGTGGGTATAGCATTTTGTGACAGTTGCAAGCGGATGTGAAGTTTGATGTTTGGAGTTTCTTGATGGATTTTTTTTTATCACGGTTGTATCAACTCAAGGTGAAGGAAAATCTGATTTCATTCTGAGAGGAGTTGTGAATTGTAGGTTTGGCAGGGAGAAACATCCATGGCATGATGAAGAAGATGAAGAAGAAGCAGAAGAAGATGGAGAAGAACAAGAAGATGATGATGATGATGATGAAGCTGCTGCAGAACATGAGAGATGCGGTGCCGCATTGTTGCAGGGTTTGCGACCTTCTCAAGAAGATCGCATCCTGTGTGTCCCTGACATACCACTTCCAACCTTTGGTAAGTCTTTCTTGTTGCTGGTACAAGAAGGATTTTTCTTTACACAGAATCTGAAGTTTGAAGCTTTGCTCTCTCTCTCTCTCTCTCTTCTCTCTCTTTCTCTCTTTTGTGTTGTATATGGGGTGGCAGCAGCAGTGGCAGCCAAGAGAAGGTACTCATCTTACTAGAAGAATTCTATTGCTGAAAAACCAGGGAGCAACAAATATGATGTACCTGAGACGAAAGTTAGCTTATTTGCGGTTTTTGATGGCCATGGTGGTGACGAAGCCAGTGAATTGGCATCTGAGGTGCTCTATCAAAACTTTATCGACCATTTGTACCAGAGGAGTGATGGCTCCTTTCTTCTTCAGGGCAACTCAAGGTCCGCAACCCCCACAACAACTGCAGCTCGGAGCTGCTTACCACTTCCAGCAGAAAGCAAAGATATGAACACTAACAACATCAGTTGTGAGCCTGTCAGGCTGGACAGCAGTGTAATGTTCGCATCAGCAGCAATAGATTTTTTTGGATACAATCAAATGCCAGAAAATGCATCAGTGGCAGGTGCATTTGAACACTCTGCACTTGGAAAGCTGCTGAAGGACTCTCTAGCAAATGCCATTTCAGACATTGATGCAACTTTTTCAGCTGTAAGCATGGAGTCCTCAGTTTGATGTCAGAGATTGCTTCTGGGTTTTGGAGTATTTCTCTTCTTGTAGTTCTGGTTTCTGCTGCACTCAGAGTTTGTCAACTGGACTTGGCTCTACAAGATCCTGGTACATGCAATCTGAATCTGAGAAGAATTATACTCTGATGCAAATATGGATCGGAAAGGGTTGACAGGAGGCAAGGAAGGATGGACTCCAGGCAGGCACAACAGCATGCGTGGTGTTGCAGGCAGCTGACCATTTGCTGATTGCTAATCTTGGGGATTCAAAAGCTATATTGTGTCCTGCTGTATTGCCTCCTCATGACACTCATCAAAGTATGCCATCATCAAACCTCATGACAGGCATCTCTGTCCTTTGATGATGCTCTAGACTACAACAGTTCAGAACCTCAACCTGCAACTTGGCCCTTCTTTGCTGTTCCAGTTTGTTCACAGTTATCAACAATGATGAATTGTATGGTTGGCTAGCCAAGGTCATGTGCTGTTTGTGTGGCAGTGCAGGCAAAAGGAGGCACAAGCGCAGGAAGAACAATTTTGTAGGAAGAGAGATGCATGTTGGTGTCTCTGAATTACATGGGTCATTGGCACTGGAGCTGACTGATGACCACCGGCCTGACAGAGAGGACGAGAGGTTGAGAGTGGAGGCGAATGGTGGGTTTGTTGAGAATCAAGGAGGTGTGCCACGGGTGAATGGTCAGCTGGCCGTTTCCCGCTCAATAGGAGATGTAGCTTTGAAGAAGTGAGTTGATAGAAAAACTCTGGCCTCTTTTGTTCAGATGATGACTCCTCTGGGTTTTATGTATGCAATTGCCACCCAACTGAGATCTTATACATAAGGTCATCATGAGGATGCTGTCGCTGCCATTCTGAGAGGGAGGGATTTCCTCCTGTCTTTCATGTTTTGAACTCTCAGATATGGCGTGACAGCGGAACCAGAATGGACTGGTTGGCTGAAACTTGACAGCCAGAATTATAGTCACCTTATCATCGCATCTGATGGTGTCTTCGAGAAGTTGACAACAGATGATATTTGCCGAGTTGTGTCCGTGATGCGAACAGGAGGGAATGTCTCAGCTGCTCTGGGATTTGCCTCCTCGTGTAGGGAGCCTGCTATTGCATTGCCATCTGAGAAGGAGCAACAACCTAGTCGACCAGCAAAAGAGGACCAACAACCTTCACGGTGCGTTTTTCTCAACGTCTGTTTTTCTTTGTCTTATGCTTTCTGATTGTCATGGGTTTCTCCATGGTCTTCTTCTTCTTCTTCTTCTTCTTTTGGATTTTGGTTTTGGTCACCTCTGCCTAGAAAGGTTAATCTAGAGGTCTCTTGAGCTGTGATGTGGGAGATGGTTGAGTAATGAGGACTTTTTTGCTTTCTTCTGGGGCATAGCTAGTGGATTGGATTGGGATTGTAGGAAGAAGTCCAACATGGGTGAACATTAATTCTACTGGAAGTAGCTTGATGTTCTACAGGACTGACATTGAAATGGCTCTTGGCCTGTGTAGGGCTGTCATTGCTGTCCAGGAAGTCAAATCAGAAACACCGTTGCCTCAAGTTGACAATAGTCATGATCTCAAAGAGCTAAATGTTGTTTCTCAAGACAATGAAGGGCATCAACTTGGCATAGAATTCAATAATCAGCTGCCGCCAGCTGCTGCTGTCAGCAATAAGAATCATCACCCAAGTGTTGTAGACCTTGCTTCTCGTTCTGAGTCATCCTTTGCAGAAACAACAAATGTTGATTTTTCAAGGGAGGTTGTACCTGCAAGAGCAGAGGTCTCACCCAAGAATATGGCACAAGAAATTGTGGATGCAGCTTATTTGGCAGGAAGCATGGACAACTTGGCTGCCCTTGTGGTTCCTCTTCACCCTCGTAAGTGTATCCCATCATACCAAGAGTCATACTCAGGAATTAAGTAGTATTTTTTTTGTCTTTCTTTTTCTCACAAAACCCAAATTCATCAATTGTGCATATATAGGTCAAAAGCATGCAAGCAACAAGGGGCAGGAGGAATTGGTCAAGAAAAAAGCGGCAGCAGCTGCTCAAAGAGTCTCAGATGCTCTTAGAGCTTCAGAGCCTATGCTCTCCAACACCAACACTATTTTGGGGAAAGACAGGCCAACAGATGAGAGTTTTTCTCCAGGAATGCTGGTGGGTCTTTGATGCCAACAGTCATGTGTCTTGCCAGAGTCTGCTGTGTAAGGAGGTGACAATTTGCCCGACTGATCTTGTCTAATCTCTTATGGTAATCAGTCTTGCTGTTCTGAGTTGAATTTGATGTTGGATTCTCATGATGATTGCACAAGTGCACTGTTTTGGTCACAGGTAAATGGATTTGAAAATGCTCACTGCTATGAGCTTGTTGACATTGTCATGAGAACCAAGATTCTGAAATCACACCCAGTCTTTGACAAGTACAAGTTCACTGAAGATTTTGAAGACATGGTTTCACCAACAGTAGAAAGTCTGCCTCCTGGTGCTGGACACACAGGTATGTCTTTTATGATCAAGGTGTTTGTTTGTTGGTTTGTGCAACAGTTCAAAGTAGTCATTCTTCTTGCAAAAGTAGCCACCTTTAAGAAACAGTGCTGTCATTTTATTTCTTATTCAATTTACATTGCTTTGTACACAGGAGTTGCAGGAGGCACCCTGGAAGTTTACCGCGAGCATCTTGTCTGTACACCACTCAAGGGGAGTCAGAGGGAAGTCTGTCTTCGGCCAGAAGGTCTCTCGCAGTTTCTGAGACTCATTGGATCAGTCCCACTTGACAGGCAGGGCTTGTTGTCCGCACACTGGAAGAAAGGTCCTCAGGCTCGATCCACAGAACCACAAGTGCTCCCCCCATACTATGTTCATCATCACAGGTACATTCTTTCTTAGCCCTGTATTAGTGCAACCCACCATCACTTCACATTGAGAAACTAAATCTATCGAGATGTTTCTGCATAGGGGATCCATTCTCATACATACTGTCAGTTAGGTCGATTTCACAGTGACGATGCAAAGCAGTACTGCCCTTTTTTTTCTCTATGGGTTGGGTTGTCAGCTAAGCCCAACAGGGTTGGTTTGAGATGGTCATTGCATTCTTCTGTTCAGATACATGCTGAAGAAGAATTTTGCTCGGGGCTCATTCGGTGAGATATGGTTGGGCGTGAGGAGACCTTGTTGGAGGGATGTGGGAGGTAAAATGGAATTCTTGGCTGGTTCCAACACATCATCAACATCTTCACACAGGGAAACCTTTCAAGCACCTCAAGATTCTTGCAGCATGCTGGGTGCTAAAATCTACAATGAGGAAGGTGGCACTTCCAGCAAACAATGGACAGCTGGAGATCTTTCAGGCTATGCTGATGACATGTTCATACTCAAAAGGATACTGGTGTTTTCTCTCTCCCACAACCCCTCCCCCTTCTTCCCTCTCTCTCTTTCCAACGCACTGCAATCAGCTTGTAGCTATGGTTCTTGAGTGCTAGCCAACATCATGACTGATCTCACTGTTTTCTGTGATTTCCAAATCTGGGTTTTCTGTACTGTAGAATTTGCAACATGGGTAGTGGAGAATGTATCATTCCTGTGGCAGACAACAGTACAATGGGCATTTTGTGTGTGGGTGAAGAACTTGTAAAACTGCATTGGTCTTTCAGAATGGGTTTTGGTCTTATGGTGACTTTGGGTGTGGTGTGAAGGTCAGGTGGAAAAGGGTGCCAGTGCATACCTGAGTGGCCTGCGGGAGAAACATTTTGGTCAGATTTTTCTGAATGAATCTTTAGCAGCCAGGGAGAGGGCTGCAAAGCCTGTGGGACATCATCTTCACGATCCTGTTCTTGCTCACAATTGTGCCAATTTCAGAACATCCTTTTGGAACCCTTTCTGCTACTCCAAGCATACTGTTGTAACTGCATCAGGAAATGGAAGCCATCCAGAATATGAAAGTGGAGCAGGTTTAGCACATATTGCTCGGTATGTGGAGTCCTTGGAAATGCCTGGCAAGCAAGAGTTCTGGCTTGTGTTCCACAACGAGGGGCAATCACTTGCTAGCCTTTTGTATACTGCTGGCACTGGGGGTAAAGCAGAGGATGATGATGGAGAGCTGGGAGGATTTAAAGTGGTTCAACCATCTCCATGGTGGAGATGGCTCAAAACAACTGACGCAGGGCGCACTGAAATGCGTAGCATCATGCACCAATTGTTGCTGGCAGTGAAGGAATGCCATGATCATAACATCACACACCGTGACATTAAACCTGGGAACATGATTGTCCGTGCAGAAAGGGATCATGTCAGTGATTGGCCTTCAAACTTGACCATGCGCATCATTGACTTCGGTAGTGCGGTGGACCGGTTTACATTGAAGCATCTCTATGGCCCTTCAGGTACATCTCAGGCTGAACAGACAGCTGAATATGCACCACCTGAGGCAAATCTCGGGAAGCATTGGATGCATTTTCACCCTGATCAAGCTTATATGTACGATTTGTGGAGCGTTGGTGTCGTGATGCTTGAGCTTGTGTTGGGTACTCCTCATGTTTTCCAAATCAGCATGCGGACTCGTGCTCTTCTGGACCATCGACTTCAGGGAATGGATGCATCTGCGAGAGAGATGATCTATTTGTTGAGGGCGTTTTTAGAGATGTGCATTCTGCTTCCAGGCATCCCTCCACAACATCATCATCACCATCACACAGAGACACTTCAACAGTCAGAAGAGGTGCGCCTAGCAGCATGGGAGTGCACAGAGGAATCTTTCATGCAGCAGATCAAGCAAAGGGATCCACTTGGCATGGGAATGCCAGATGTCTGGGCTCTCCGTCTTGTACGCCGTCTGTTACAATGGTACCCTCAAGATCGAATTTCTGCTGCAGAGGCATTGCAACATCCCTTCTTTCATCCCAGCCTTCAAGATGACCCCAGAAAATTGTAACCTTAGATGGGATGTACTAAAGGTGACAGAAAGAAGTAGTAGTTCCACGAGCCTTAAGTGGACAAAATGTGCAAACACAAAATCTTCAGAAATGGAGGGTACGTGCAACAATGTTCAGAAGTGGGGTACAACGGCCAAGTTCTCATTTGCCTTAAGCTTTGGATTCATCATTGTACAGGGAAAAGGTACAAATGAAATGACAGAGCTGATACTGTCAGTAGCTTTTGCCAGCTTGAATGCTGATACTGTTGGCTTTTTTCTACAGCATAGCCAACCTCATGACTGAGTTCTCGTTAGTTGCAGAAAATGTAACTGAGACTGAGGATGCAGATTTGTATTGTATTTTGGTGGGAATCTTTTTTTTGTTCCAGATTATGCAGATTGGACCCGGTCTGATACTTTGCAATCTCCATTCACAAGGTTTATCACGGCAACTCAATTCTTTGTCATGTTTGTTTTGGTTTGACTGGAACTGACATATGTGTTCCTCTTCAAAGTATTTTTGTGGATTTTTTTTTCCTCTGAGAAATGTCATAGATACTCTCATGGTTTACTCAGATGAGGTTCTCAGCCAAGTATCCTCTGTTTACCGAGTACCCATCTGCCCTTTTCTAGCTGTCTGTCTATGGAGACTTCACTCTTAGGCAAAATGTACTTACACATGGAGTATGTTCTAGTATGGTGTGAAGTAAATCTAATACTACTCCAAATTGTAAATTCAGTTTCATTGTTGTAAATTTAGTGTTCATGGATGTAAGTAAGAAAGGTTGCTAATAGTTTGGGATGTGATGGTTTGTTGTATTGATAGGACAAAGGCATCATGTTGGGAGTCCCAAGTTATTACCATACATCAACAACTCAGAAAGAAGTTGAAGGAAAGACAATGTGAAGACAATTACACAAGAAAATATTTTGTTGGTATGCCAAGAATTCAACACTAATCCAAATTTTCAATTCAGTGTCATCATTTCTTTATGGGTGTGAATAAGTTTGGAATGCGATTGTTTGTTAAATGGACAAGACAAAGGTATCATGTTGCGAGTCCCCAGTTATTGCCATACATCACCAACTAGCGAAGAAGATGAAGGAAAGAAAATGTGAAGCATCAATGGTACCCAAAAAGAAAAAAATTGTTGTCATGCCAACAAATTGCAACATGTAACACAATCCATGTTGGTTGCCAATGTGACTTCAATACCATCTTCACAAAGACCTCTTATTGGCAACATCAAACATAGGTGCAATAGGTATGGTTCTTTATCTACATGATATAGAATGGGTTTTTTAAGAAAGGTATAAATGATTGAATCTACATTCCATAAATCTCAAGTTGTTGCAATATGTAGTTCATGATATAAGAAAGGCATGTCATTGCACGAATATTTTTCTCTTATAGAATCAAACTCATTGGAATAAATTCATAAGTTGTAATTGATTTCTTATGTGCAATTTCTAGTTTTATGGTTAGAAGTTTTTTTTGTCCATTTTGCTCATATAAACTCCTCGCCATTTATTATGTTGCGCCTTGAGTACTCATGTCGGCCTTTCTTTTGGGAATTCATCATTTTACTAATGCGAGCAAAATAATTGCCTTGAAGGTTTTTCCTTTTTGGAAAGATCATGTTTCCACTAGCTCATGGCCTAGCAAGCCTTTATTGGAACTTCATGGAAATTATCTTGTTCTTTTGTTAGATGGTTGGATGTGAGATTTATTTCATGAAGAATAGTACAAATGTAGATGATATCATCATGACCTCTCTTTTTCTACCACTAGGAATGCTTAATGCCATTTTGCCAACTAACGTTACCTACGGCCTTTCTTGCCATTGGCAAGTCTCTCAGTGTGGTCAGTATTGGGTGTTTTCGAGTAGTGAAGCTTATACTCATTTACATTGGTTCATCCTAAGTCCTTAAACTTTTTGCACTAATTTGAAAAGAAGCCATCTTCCTTTCAAGGTTGAAAAGTCATGGATGATTGTCACCAATAATGAAAAGCCTATAAAGCCTAATCTATATCTACTAATGAGTTTTTATATGCTTTGGTTTTGTGCTACTTTGCATTATTAGGGATGATCATTTTATTTTTATTTAACACAATTAGCACATAGTTCTTTATAACAAAATATGTACATAGCTTCGTATATATTCATTTGAATTGTTTTTGCTACAAGTTTTTTTATTTCAAATTTTTTTTAATATTAATCCAATGTATTAATGCGTTTCAACTCACATCACATCATCACATGTGGAAATTGAATGTTTTAATCCTCTCAAGAGACACCAACATATTCAAGTATTTTTTAACAAACTTCAAAAAATATTTTTTTCTTAGTGTTGGTAACAATGTTTCCTTTGCCATTTTTTTCATTTTGTAGTAGCAACAATTTTCGGTAATGACATATGTTTTACATTAATCTTTTTTTTGAAAAGAAATTTCATAAAATAGCAAAAATTCATCACTAAAAAAACTATCAATTCATACATGGTCATGTTTGTTGCCCAAAGTTCTTTTTAAGTTAAAAATGTTTTTTTAACACCAAAATTTGAATTGAGAAAAAACCTTCCAATAATTATTGTTAAGAACTTGATTGATTAGAAATCCTAAAATTAAAAAAATCTTGGAATTTTTTTCAAAAAGAATTGTAGATTTTAGTTGATTTTGTAAGTTAATTAAATGGGTATTAAACATTTTATGTTGATGTTCAACATTAGAATTTGATCTCATTTTGGTGTGGCCATTTGACAATGTTTAGGTTTTTTTGTCATTTGAAATGAATTTTAACAAAGATGTTTAACTCAAATCCATCCCATGTGCAAACAAAGCATAAAAGATCACCCCATAATTATTTTCACATATCAAGCCTATCTTAATTTGTTATCACATTTCAAAATGGAAAAACTTACACTCATTTCGAAGGCTGTTAAAATGCTTAAAGATATATATCAATGTGCATTCATTTTTTCTCATTGATCAATGATAAGCTAACCAAAATGTTACAATATACTACTTGCTTGAATTTCTATGGTTTTAAGTTATGTTTTCACACAATGTGCATCTTTCTTCAACTCGTCCACCACATTTTCAACTTGAAAGTTTCATTCTTCACTCCTACAAAAAAGATATTAGCCAAGAATCATATTATGCTCGAACATCACAATATTGTAACAATTTTGATAATCATGTTTGAGTCATTAGGCATTAGCAAATGGAGACTAACATCAAAGACAAAAGAAATGATATGCAACTCCTTGAAAGCAAACAAAAAATGGACATGGAAAAGGAAAAATTCACAAATACTAAAGATGATGACATATAGATGTGGAGTCAATGAAGAATGTAAGAAATACAAAGTGCACATGGTCATTCAAAGAATTGGTGCACTTGAGAATTGGGGTTGAATTACAACAATAAGTGAATGATAAGCCTAATATTTGAAGAAAATAAAATTATTAGTGGGTCTCATTGCTATTCTTGATTTCAATTTTTCCTTTTTCAAAATTAATAAGAATTTAATGTAAGTTTAATGCCAATACAAATCTATTACACCTTGATGTTAACCTTCCTCCAGAAAATTGTGTTTGAATAAACTAATAAGGATGCCTCTAAAATCAATATCAAATTTGTTAAATTATTTTGCCAAATGTGGTTGTTTTGCCAACTGTGGTTGTTATAGTTCTTTGAAAGGGGACTATTGTGATGCACATAAAATATCAAATGATTGAATGTAAACCATGAGTTCCAAAAGCTTCACTTCCAAGGTTTTTGCCTTGAAGTTGAAAACCATAAATAATTTTTAAAAACAAAAGAAAGGTGGTGCATTTATGACTCAAGTTGGTGAAAGATGGGCTTGTATATTTGATTTTATTGCTTGCCTTTTCAAATGAAAAGCAATAAAAGAAACAAATCAACAAAGTGTTAAACATTCAAATAAAAACAAAAAAATGGTCATTGTTATTGAAAGCATGTACAAGCACACAATAACATAAAAATGTGATCATATTTTATTTTGCATATCTAAAAAGAACTCCTATTGCAACAACAAATGTTGAAAACAAACAAACCCCATTCAAAGCTTGTTTCAGGTTTACAAGTTGCCAAGAAAGCAATTTTTAAAAAAATGCATTATAAGTAATAATGCAAATTTATTACTATTAACATAGACCCCTCAACTCATCATAGGAATTTTCCAAATAAAAATTCCATGAGAATTACTATTAGCAATACTAAAACAAATAATTTATTCAATAAAATTTAATAATCAATTTTTATCAAACATGTTTTCTTTTAAGTAAATAAATTCACCAATATCTATCTTTCCATTTTTCATCTCACTAGTGTTTTCTTATTTTTCCTAACATGTTTTATTATTCTCATTATGTTTGGATGGTGTAGTTGTTTCCCTTTTATAATAACATTTAAACATTATATAAACAACATTGTAATTCTTTATGCACCTATGATCATCATTGTAATGTGATTCCTTGTATACTCTTCCATATGCTCCCCAACCTAAAAGTTGGTTAAATATTGTATATCATAACTTTACACTAACTTGTTCTTTTGCAATTTGTAAAATTTGAATTTAACTTGTGTTTTAACAATTCAAAATTTTCAAACCTTTTTTATACTATGGTTGTTACAACAATTATTAATATAATTGAGACAACAATGTAGGTACTACAAAAACAATAATCATTTTAAACATTTTTCATATAATAAGTTGAAAACTCTAATAGGTGTCAATTCATACGTTCTTTAACTTTCATTGCTTCCCCTTTGGTGTGAAAAATAGTCAAAGGAACTAGGGTGCCAAGGTAAAAGTCCTTTTCCAAGGACAACACATGACATGTGTCATTTTTGTGTTGGTTTATAACTTTAAATTTTATATTTCAAGTACCCCTTTTAACACTGTATTTTTACTAAAAACTGATTTTATATAATGTATATTATGCATTCATGCCTTCTATTATTGAAATATGAACAAGTTTTGTTAAAGGCACATTTTCAAAATCCATAGTTTTTATGGTCAAAAACATTTTTGAATCAAATGTGTTCAAATCAGTTATTAAAAAAAATAATTATCAATTCAAGTCTTTTTGCCCTTCTAATCATCAATGTGAAAATCCTCTCCAATTTTCAGAAAGAATGGTGCGCATTTGGTAGGAAAAATGATGTTTGAAAAAAACAAGGATTGTCCACTATTGAAGTTTGAATGCTTTGAACATGCAAAAACATTTTTTTATTTGTGTCAAACTTTGAGCATGTAAACTTTTCAATTAATGAAAAATATTCCAAAAATTATGACAATTCAAACTATTATGCTTCACTTATGATTTTTCAAACATACAAAAATGCAGTTTTAAAGAATGTCCACTCACTTGGGTGACTCCTTTGACTATGTTTTTACCCTTTGACAACATTATTTAATGCAATTTTTGATCTTGAGGTAATAATTTTTATTGAAATTTTAAAAAAATGTAATGGCACATTACTTGATAATGATGTTTGAAAATTAGTGTTATAATAAGAAGATTGATGTAACCCAAAAATAATAACATTTTCAATAATGAGACCTATTCTAGAAAAAAGGTGATGAAGTGTTTAAATCATTTAATGTTACAATATGTGACATTGTTTCACTTAAATGAAGAAGTACGTTAATGATTTATTATTTTGGGCAAATAGCCCATCCATTGTCTAACAAATTGGTGAAATCAAATCAATCCACCCACAGTAACATGAATTTACATGAGTTTGATTTCATATTTAGTCAAGCAATTATGAACAATGTATGCATAACATTACAATTATACCACCATTAATGCAGCTTTCTTCTAAGGTTTTTCCCACTTGCATGTGGATACTAACTTTTTATAATATTATAACATGATTTGAAATGTTTCAAAAAACAATTCACCCCATAGCAAAATTGAAGATTCACACCCATGATGTGCATCAAGCATTTACTATAGAATAATGGAGTTGTGTTTTAATAAGGTCTTAATGACGGGTTATTGTTTAAAAAAGTACACAACCATTTTAATTACATTTGTTTTATTCCACACCCACTTGTTGGTCATTCTTGAACTAGATGGCAAGTTAGTGAGACCTTCATAAATGTATTCCACCATAGATTTAGAACCTTGTGATCCCTAATTTCGCAATATGTTCTTGTGTTTTAAACAATATTAATTTTTTTTGTTCTTCATTTAAATTTAATCATGATTGAAGCAATTAATTATTTTAACCATTGCTAAAATCACTAGTAGAAATCAACCAAAATGTAACCAGTCCATTTACGACTACATGCGACTTGTAGTCATTTGCGACTAGATTTGGAAATATTGCAACTACAAGATCAAATTTCAACTATTTTGGTCATTCTCACAACTATGATGCAACTATTAGAAAATTTCATCCTATTGGT
>Ga0209208_10004609_pt1 | contig 19485 bp, 19 predicted proteins | sample S1TSphfallax_3_FD_187694 | JGI IMG/M metagenome (GOLD analysis project Ga0209208, IMG submission 187694) | Host-associated microbial communities from peat moss isolated from Minnesota, USA - S1T2_Fd - Sphagnum fallax MG (SPAdes) (version 2) | ecosystem: Host-associated > Plants > Peat moss >... | reverse complement strand
CGACAACCAAGCCAAGGAGATCCAAGTTCCCAATCATGGTGATGGGAACAATGTTTCTCACTATTGCTATTGTTAATGCATTCTTGGATGACCAAGACACAAAAGCAAAGGGAGAGAAAGAGGAAATGAAAAAACAATGGTATAGGAGGAAAGGGAAAAGAGGAGGGGGGGGGCGGGGGGGGGATGGCACGATAAAAACAAGGGCCTTTTTATGAATTGTTTTTCAGAATTACAAGGTACTTATTTGGGTTCAACTCCCAAATTTAAGAGTTTTACCAATGTTAGCTAGGTACTTAGATTGCCAAGTGGAAACTAATGGTTCTAAATCTAGGTGCCTTGAATTTACCTAGACCCAAATTCACTTTTGGGAACCAAGTATAACCAAAATTGGGAGGTTTCATCAAGGTTCTGGAATTGGGGTGGGAACCAACCCCTAGTTCTAAAAGGTTTTAAAACCGGAACCAAAGCCATGGTCTAGTTCCAAGTTGTGATTTTAATGGAATTCAAATTGGTTTATTAATAAAAACCTAATTTCAATTCCAAAGTAAAGATTTAAGGTGAATTTTTTAAGTTAAATTTTTTTTTGTGGTTTGTGTTTTTTGTTTTCCATCATCATTATTATTTTTTTAAATCGCATTACTTGCAATTTCGCACAAATCTTCTTCTTACTTACAGGTAAATTATTCACCAATTCTTTGTGATGTTATTATTCATCCTCTTGTTTTAATCATCACCATTGTGTTTTATAAGCTAGTTTAAAGGGTTGTGTGGTATTTTCAAGGTGTTTATCTTCCTATCAATGACGATGGTGATTGTGGGTTGAAATGTTGTGGTTGTGGGGATAGTCATTGCAATGGTGGTTTGGTAAGTGTTCTTTCTCTTGGCTTGGTCGCCATTTCCTAAGGATGTTGCTTGTTTTTTTGTTGTTATCGTTTATGTGATTCAAAAGCCACTTATGGGACCCATAAGTGTGAATTATTGTTATGTTAATTTGTCACCTATGTGAGTTGAAAAAAAACCATTTGTGGGCCCACAAATGTGTAATATCCTTTCCTTTCCATTGTTGCATTAGTGGGCTCATAAGTGTGTAATATCATTTTTCTTTTTCTTTTACAAAAATGAAAAAACCACTTACAAAATCACAAATGTGCAATATCATTTCTTTTCTTTTCATGTGTGAGTCAAAAAAACCCACTACATGCCCACAAGTGTGCAATATAATTTTATTTTTCTTTTATGTGTGTTGACAAAACCATTTGTGAGCCCACAAATGATTATTTTTTTCTCCTATGTGAGTCAATAAAACCATTTGCAAGCTCACAATTGTGTAATATAATTTTTTTATTCACCTATGTTTTGCATATTGGAATCAAAACAATCAATTATGAAATAGAAACCAAAAGTTGGTTCAATTTGAAATTAGGTTTCAAATTTCCAAGGTTTTTGGGTTGTTTTCCATATTAGGATTAGAATTGGAGGTTATGGAATTGGTCTAACTTCAAAACCAAGTTCTAGAACCATGATCACAACCACTTAAAAAAAACTAGAATTAGAATCAAGTTCCAACTCTTTGAAAAAAAGAACTAATACCAAATTAGGCTTAGTCCCTAAACACAATTACACAACACTTGCCAATAACAAATCCAATGCAACCACCTAATCGTTCAAAACTACACGAAATTCATGAAGTGACTTTTGTTGATTCAAAAAATATGACTCGTTACAAAAAAAATAAGAATCGAAGCCCAAAAAACACACAAGGAAAATCACACAAACTATGTCACAAACAACTTGCATTAAAATTCATATAAACTTACAAAACATAAGCTTGTGTTTTAGAATTTCAAATCACCAAAAGTGATTTGAAATCACACAAGTTATATCCCATACAAATATTTTAAATCGTGTTCACACTAGAACTAGTTTCAAACTAATTTACCCCATTTTACCTCAATAATTGGGATGTAAACATGTAACAAATAGAAAACTTTCGAGAATCCTAATTTTGAACAATCTTAATAAAAACTCAGATTAGTAGGGTTGTTTTGGTTAAGGGGTGACCTAAACTTTGTGAACAACAAAAACATAGCCAAACAACACCAAGGATTTTTTTTAAAAAGGAACAATAAAAGGACAATAATTTCAATAAAGAATGACAAAATGGCAATAAACATTTTAACAAGGGTGTCAAAAAGACGTGTTAGAAACACTAAAGACAATAGGAGGCACCTAGAAATTGAGGGTCGAGGGCCTTGGATACAATGTTCGAAGACACCAAGGGCCCTAATAAGTACATAGGGGATGTTGTAAGCACTAGGGTTTACAATATTTCATATTTTATTGAATTAAGGGTTGATGGGAAGCATAATAGGCAAAACATTGGGGAATGTTCGAAAGGCCCAAATTATTTTTAAAGCAATGAAGGGTACCAAAAAAGACATCATGGGTGCCATAAAATCATTAAAGTTTCAATAAGTGAAAATTAAATTTCATATTCGAAAATTCATGGAAATGAAAATGATTTCATGGGCAATCTATTTAATTATCATCAATGTATGACAACTAATTATCTTTTAAATATTTTATTTAAATATTTTTTAATATATGAATAGTTTTTTTGTGAATTGATTGTCACTAGTAGTGCAAAGTTAGCTTGAAGCCCACACTAATTCATTCCAATGACAATTTTAAAAAATAACTGCATTATTTTCAAGCCTAACTAATTCATTTCTTTTTTAATAACTACTTCCTTTTCCCCTATCCACCAACATGGATATGAAGAAAAAAAAATTAACATGTGTTTATTCATGTCCATGAAATGTATAGTAATTTAAATCAAATTTCACATTGACATAAATAATGATGAATTATTGAAAATTGTATTAAAAACATAAGAGAAAAATAAAATAGTTGATCATCACTAGTAGTGTGCAACAACATGGAGCTCTAATAGTCATAAGGATAAATAAACATTGCAAAATTTTAAACAAGTTGGGCTTATGAAGCATTGCAAAGTTTCATACCAAGTAGACCAAAATTTGAGCTTATGAATATTTTTTGATTTTTGGGTAAAGGGTAAGTAAAAGATTTTAAGTAAGGATAAATTAAAAACATTTTCTTTTTGTTGTTTAGTTTTAACATTTGGGTTTTCAGGTGATTGAATTTCCTTTGAAATTTCACTAAAATATTACATGTTTTCCTCAAAGTTTTTGAGCTTTTCCCATTCAAAGATGTGCCATTCTCACCTCTTCCAAAGTGTCAATAATGTTTGTCTACAGCTTGATCTGACTGCACTTTGTCATTGCTGTTGTCATCACGTTCCAAACCCAACAAATTATCAGAGGATGGCTTTGTAAACAAATGCAAGTTCAAAAGACACAAAAAAAAAAGATGGAAACTGTACACACCAGACCTTGGGAATTCATATCTGGAAGTGGAGTATGAGCATCAAATGTGGGAGATGACTCAACCCACCATGTTGGGATCTGTGTAGCTGTAGTATGGTGGCTCTTGCAAAGGACCATCATCAGCTTCATCAGTGTATTTGCCACACCATATCACTCCATTTCATATCATCCTTCTCAGGATCCAGCAATCTCTTGCTGCTTTCCCCCTTAGCTGCTGCTGGTAAAAAGTCCAGTACAACTGCTGCCACAACCTGGCTCTGCTCATCTCTCAACCAACAAAACCATGAACCCTACACAACGACGTCGTCATCATCACCCATGTACAGAATTGTTGCAGAATTTTCCACTGTTTTTCTCCAAAGAGCTCCCACAAACATCAGCATTATCATTGTCATGCTGGTGAATCCTCACCCTCTTCATCCTCTCGGTTGAGTTCTTCACAAAATCAAATAACTTTCATGAGAATCAAGAAATTTTTGAAACAAAAATGAAAAAGAGTGAAGGAGACATATGGGTGGGTTCTTGTTTGTTGCTGCTGCTGCAGTAAGCTCAGATTCTTTGAACTTCTGCAGGGTTGCAGAGGATTAGTGCACATCACTACAATCATAGGTACTTGGGTGGGAAGAAGAAGAAGAAGAAGCAGAAGCAGAAGAGATTATGGTTTCAGGTTATATGTATAGAGTCTTGTGTGCATACAGGTCAAGATTTTGGGACAACAGACAAAGAAGTTTTGCAAAGTTTTTCTTCACAGTTATTCAAATATCTCTTCTTTATCAACTGTCAGATCTTTGCAAAGAGTTTTTTGGAGAATTCTGGAACAACCCAAAATTACCATGAAGTTGCAGAGCAATCTCCATGATCTGCAACAATCCTCAAAACCTACAAGTACATATGTCCATGAAGTATGATGTTGCAGAGGGGAATTCTTCACAACAAATTCTGCACATACACACAAATACATTAAGTGGTAGAGAGGAATTCATTCTTCATGACAATCCTGCTGCACATGCACAACAACTAGCATGAAGTTACAGAGAAAAAATTCTCCATGACTAATCCTGCAGACATGCACAGCCACAAGTACTGAACAAGTCTACAATATTCATTGATAAAAAAAGGCACTGCATTTCATTCGGTTCTACAAAGTGACATTCCAAAAACAGCAAGACAAACTCTTGCCAATTCAAGCATAGTATGAAGGAAGCTCATTTCTTGTGTTAGAGAATCTGTCTCTAGAAGGCACACTGATACCGAGTAGTGGAACATCTTATAGCAAATGAGGTTCATAGCAACCAGGGTGACAGTCAACAGGGATTTGGGGTCAAAATCAAAACTGAGCTACTCATGTGTTTGATCTTTTGGCAAGTGAAACAAAAGAGCCAGAAAAGCAGCAACAACACAAGCTTTCTCTGAAAATTGGATATGACCCCAATTTCTGGCTTCTTCAAGTCCAACAACACAAGCTCTCTCTGAAAATTGGATATGACCCCAATTTCTGGCTTCTTCAAGTCCAACAACACAAGCTCTCTCTGAAAATTGGATATGACCCTAATTTCTGGCTTCTTCACAACTTGAACTGATTGTTCAAGAATGTTCAACACATCCCAACAATCAGAAGTTTCACTGAAACAGACCAAATGCCATGTGCATGCGAGAAGAAGGGAAAAAAAGCAAGCAAGCAAACACAGCATGTCTGTTCTGCAAAAGAAGAAGAAGAAGAAGAAGAGGTACATATCTGTTTGATATTGTCAGCCTACTTTCTTCACAAGACAGACTTTTACTCAAACTATTGAAGTTTGGAAAGATAAGGATTGACAATTCTAATGAAGCCAGAGATATTTTCAGTGTGCAGCCAATGACCCGCATTGGGTAGAGTGTGAAATGACAGATTGTCAGGGTGCTTTGATGCTGCCGCCTCCAACCGCTCAATACCTTCATCAGGTGTCATGCGCTCACTCCTCCCTGCACGCACAAACGCAATGTGCAAGCCTTGTGGCAGTGGATTCTCAAGCACAGACCAATAATCTAACCTCCTGTTAGATTGCAACATTTCATAGCACTCCTTTATGTTAAACACCCACTCCATCTCCTCGGCATCAGGATTGATACGCTTCAACTGAGTTCCCAGCCAGTGGGCCAACCCAGCATTGAATCCCAGCTCTACTATTTTATCAGACAGCCATTTCCGAGTGGGCAGCGGCTCTTTCAGCGGCTGCACAGCTTGCAGAACACGCTCCATGTCACCTTCTGCTTTCTCTGATGTCATTGGACCAGGTGGTGATTCTAGAACCCAGAGCTGCTTTGGAAGTAGAGCAGCAGAGCCATAAGTGCCAGCTGTAACATTTTGAACAAAATCCAGTGCAACCTTGCCCCCAAGTGCATGTGCTATCAACACATCTGGTGCTTTGCCCTCTGCTTCGATGAAGTTAGCCAGGTCTCTTGCCGTTGCTGGGATGTCATGTGGTGCTTTCAAACCTGGCAAGGTTGCAGAGTTGCCATGATTTCGTAGATCCACCATCACCATGCGCCATCCATATTGGCAAGGAGTTTCCTCCAACATGTAGTTTGCCACACGCTTGGAAAACATGCGCCAGTTGCGTGCCGCTCCCAAAATTCCATGAACAATCATTACTGTCTGCAGCTTGCCACCTTCCTTGGCCTTAAAGATCATCTCATCGGATGCAAGAATTGTCCTCTTCCCCTCACCCTCCCCTTTGATCTGGCCAGGCCTGCAATGCTAGTCATCAGTAAAGAAAAAAGTACTCTAATCAGCATTTTCCACATCTTGCAAGAAAACAATGGTCTCTCTGTGACCCTCTTGCTCTACCCTAAACCCTATGACCCTTTCACTGACAAAAGACAGGGTGGGGGGGTGTTCTAGCAAAATCAACTGTTTTCTGCCTCAAAACACCATGATCACTTCCTGAAAAACAAAACTTGTGGAACAGGGTAAAAAAACCCAGATAGATTCTCAAAGAAAAAAGACAGTCCACCTCAGTGGAAATGCTCAACACAAATTCCCATTGAACTGACCTGTGAACAATTGGAGGAGATAAACCATGAGGACTGACATTGACACGGCTCGGGGGAGGAATTGGGGCAGTTCTACCAGTAGTAGCAGTTGTGTCATTCTTTGCAGTAGCAGCAGCTTGCACCGTGGCATATTGTCTTACCCTCTGAAGGATCCAATGTCCAGTATTGTTGCTGACATCAAACAAACCACTTCTTCTGCTACCAGATTCCACACTTCTCTGTAGCAACCAAAACCCCCACAAACCAAAAGACCCACCGCTCTCTATTAGGTGTACAATAATAAAACATACTTCTTTCCTTTGAATCAACCATCTGTACAACAAACAACCAACAAACCATACCAGAAAAAAGGCAACAAGATCACTAAACCCATAAGTCCTTAAACCCCTGCACACAACAATTGCCCGTGTTTGTTGCAAACCAATGGTGGTGGTGGAAGAAGAAGTACTATACCCTGAATGAGATTTTGCAACTTCGAAGACTGTAAGCTGGTGCCAAAGCCGTGGGCAGCAAGTGTGTACCTGCAGAAGAAGCATTAACACAAAGGGAGATTCCATCAGCCCCTCTTCTTCTTCTTCTTCTTCTTCTTCTTGGGAAGCAACGCCTTTCCAAAGACTGTCATCTCCTTCTCTCCATAAAAGCTCAAGAACAGTATCACTCCGTCTTCATCACAACAGGAAACAGAATAAAGCTCCGTGGTCTATCTATCTCTCAATGATCTCGAATCACGAAGAAAAAAAATGGGAAGAATGAAGTGGTGGCGGTAACCTGATATGCTTGATGAACACGCGAGAGAAGCCATTGCTGCCGCCGAAGATGCTCTCTCTCTCTCTCACACACACACTCACTCTCTGTGCCCAGTAATCCTCCTCCTCCTCCTACTGCTCCTGCTGCTGCTCCTCCTGAGTCGTATTTCCTTTCCTTGTCTTTCCTGAGAGGAAGAAGCAACCCAAACTTGAAGAAAGCTTAATGTGTGCTGCTGCAAACAAATGATATTGACGCTGCTGTTCCTGCTGCATAAACTGGGAAAAAGCTTGAGTAAGGAAGCTAAGGGACGAACAGAAGTGACAGAGGCAAGAAAAGAGAGAGAGTATACCCAACACACAAGTGTCAGAGAGCTTCCAAAAGTTATCGCGGCAAATTGTTGTCGTCGTTGGGTGGTGGCCGTCTGTGTCTAGAACTTTCTTTCTCTACAGTTTGGGTTATGGGTCAGTCAGTGTTTGCATGCAAGAAGCAACTCTTTGCGAGTTTTTTTGTCTTCTGCGATAGTGATTCATCTATTAGGGTTAAAGGGTTTTTCCCATCTTGCTTTGTATTGCTTCGGATCTATTTTTATGTCTCTCTTTCTCCTCTTCATCTGCTTCCGCTGCGCACCATCATCATCATCAACATCTGTGTCTTGATCTGCTTTGGATTGTGCAATCATCTTTCTCTTTTCTCTTCCTGATCTGCTCTAGTTGTGCATGACCATCTGTTTATTTCTCTTTATCTTTTTGTGATGATGTATTATTCGGTGCAGAGGACAGAGGGAATTTGAAGACAAACGTTGCCTACAGTTGTTTGGAGAGTTTGTTGATCATGAGGAAGCAGTGGGTGGATGTGTGTGGCTGGCAGAGCTCTGAGCACACAAAAAAGACTGATCCCAATTTGCCTTCCAATGCTCAAGTGCAGTGTGTTCTTGCTTTCTTCCTCTTGCTGCTCCCTTGTTATTGCTGAATTCTTGAGCTTACATAATTTCTGGTTGCAAGCTTCTTGAGGTTAGCACAGAGCTTTGCACACAGTCAGTGGTTAACCCTTTCTCTCTCTCTCTCTCTCTGTGTTTCTATGTCTGTGTTAGTTGAGGGAGCTTAAATCTGCATCCCTCCTCCCTCTAAATTTGGTATTGGTTGCAATTGCTTCTGCAACTGTGCTGTGGTGTTTCTCACAGGCTTTTGGTTGGACTCTATTCTGGAGAAGAAGCTAATCAGCAGCAGTACAATTGATATAGATATATATATATATTACAGAGACTTCTCTTCTGCACACACACACTTTGACATGCTTCTCTCCTTTCATGAATCTACTTCCTTCCAAACAATCTGGTTTCCTAAGAGTTCATGTGCTATGGTCAAGGTCTCGGTGATGCTCAAGTGTGGTGCAATGATGGCTTATTCAGACCCATCAGACATGTTTGACAGTTGTACTGCAGCAGATTCCTTGTCCAAGGGGACAATTGCTTGCATGATACATAGCTGTGTGCTAGATTATGCTTTTACACGGTCATAGTTTCTTGTGCATATGAAGGCTCTTACAGATTCATAAGGAAAAAGAGTACAGATCATCATGAGTAGATGATTGGGAAAAAACTGTTAAGCAGATAGCAGCAGACAGTGAGGGGGAGGAAAAAAAACACCAGCACTGAAGAAGAGAAAAAGAAAACACAAGCTTGTCACTTCCACAGCCAAAATCAAGGAAAGGAGAACCTTTTGACCTCGAGGAGTGGGGGGTCTTGGGAGTAGAGATTTTGGTTCTGAAAACTCCCCCACCCCTCTTCTTTATCAAATCTGAGTCCATCCTGCCTCTTTCTTTCCCACCCCAAAAATACAGTTACTTGAAGCACCAAGTTTGACCAAATGGGTGTTTAGATGAAGGCCATATGTAGCCAATAAATACAAACTCCAACCATTAAACAACATTGATGGAAAGAAACAGAAATGAATGCAGATGTTTGATGCACAGTCTACATGAGTTTTGAGTCCTGCTTGCAGAAGACCATTTGACAAGGAAACATCTCTGTCTGTCTGTCTGTCTCTCTCTCTCTCTCTCTCTCTCTCTCTCTCTCTTTGTGTTTGTGTCTCTCTTGTAGCAAACAACTCTCTCTCTCTCAGAGCAAACAAATGAGCAAATGCATTCCATGATGTCCCCACACTTACAGAAGTGAGATTGTCGCTATCCATATTTCCTTCAGCTGTTGCCTTCAGTTCTGATCTCTTTGAAGCTTGCTCCTCCAGATTGGAAGCACATATTCCTGATATACCATCACCGATCAAACCTCATCAGGTTGGCCATATATGTCATCTTCCTCTCTCAGCAGTTTCATTTTCATAGAATGACCATGAAGAAGGATTTTGTCCTCAAAATCAGTTTGAGAGCCACCAATGAGAGAGAGTGAGAGGCTTTTGATAAGAATGGAGAAACGAAAAGATTGTTTCAAACTTCTTGAGGAAACAAAAAGAGTTTGGATTTTTGTGATCTCTATCAAGAAGAGGAACAGCAAAAGGATTTGATCCTGCACCTGATGAAGCAGAATGACATAAACAAGGTCCAAGTGTGGGAAGCATGATGACAATTGCATCCCTTGAATCCTCCTTCCTTGTCACTTGTGCTGATGGCACCTGATCTCAGCCCACCAGCAACAACAAAAAAAGGTATGTACAAATCAACAACACAATGGATTAATGAATGGGCATGGGTGCTTTTTCATTTGCATAGTAGATCATCTGTTTTGTGAGAGGGTTCAAAAGAAAAAGAAACAGTCTGTACCTTGTAACCTTCAGCCATCTTGCAGAGTTATGGAAGATATCAGCTTCATCTTCTGGGTCTCCAAGGTATGTGTGCACACAATCAGCCTTACAGAAGCGATCCTCCCACTGGACGACTGTGCCCAGATGCTGATTATTCAGCATCATTATTTTCACAGGAAGCTTCTCCACAAGGATTGTCACCAATTCCTACCAATGAGAAGATACACAGAGGAGATAGATATTCACTGAACCTCTCTCTCCTTTTTTGGTCTAACAAAACACCATGTTGAATTTGCCAAAAAAAGAGAATCTCCGAACGCTTGTTGGGTTATGGTTACTAATTTTCGAATATGGATGTTTCTGCAGAGCTGATACCAGTTGCAGTTTGACACCTGATTGCCCTTGAGAGGATTGTTATCTTGGCTCCCATGAAAACCCAACTTGTAAGCTCTAGGTTCTACATGCATGTTTGTATAGTTATTGATTTGCAGGAAAACCTGCATCTGTTATTTCAGGACATTGTTGCAAGAGAGATGGGGTTTTTTTTCTCCTCTAGCGTGAACATTCATGATGAAGCTTCCATCTCCATCAATGTCAATGACAGGAATGTCTGGATTTGTGGCTGTGTCCCCCAGTGCAGCTGGCAAGCTGAAACCCATTGCTCCTAGCCCTGCAAAATCAAACACGCACAAGAACAAAAAGCCACTCAGGAAGTGGAAAGAATGCACAAGCTTGACACTGGATGTCCTGATGCTTACGCCACCTCCTCACTGTTGCATTGATATGATACACCCCATTGTAATGTAGAAAGGAAGTCAGAGACACAGTTTCAAAAAACAGACCTCCTGATGTGAGCCACCAACAGAGTTTCTTATATCTATATCACTGAACAGCCCACATTTGATGCTGCCCTACACCTGTGGAGAGGACGCCATTGCCTCCTGTGAGCTCACAAAGCATTTGAATTGTGAGCTGGGGGTGCATCAAACTTGGGGAATGTCATCTGCCACTTCTGTTTTTGCTCATCAAGCTCTGCCAACCAGCTTGAGAAATCAGATACTTTATTCTGTCCCTGTCTTTGTGGGAAAAAAGAATCCAACATGCAACTATGAGACCATTGTACCATTCTTCATCACATGAATACTAGTGACATAGCAGCCCCCATGACTACTCGCTGACTGACTTCATCAACTCCCAAAAGTGATGAGCTGCCATGACTGCTTGCTGATTGACTTCATCAGCTCCTGACAGTCAGTGTAGGTTGGATAGAACAACACTCAGGATGATGATGTCTCAACAAAACTCATCAGTGACTGAGTATTACTACAGCAAAGGAAAAGGGTGCAGTGTTGCCCCAACCTCTTCGATTAGTTTGATCTCGGCTGCAAGAATTATACCATAGAGGGATAGCCATTTGTTGTTGAATGTCCTTTGGAATATCAACAAGATCTGGACCTCGTTGACCAGATGTGGTGAGGAAGAAAGTTTCCTAGATAATTTGAGGTATGTTGTCCACATTCATCACCAAATGGTCATGCTTGGTGATGGATAATGTCACCTGCACATGGAATGTAACCAACTGCATATCATCTCAAATATTGGTGTGATGACAACAATGATCCAGGGTTTATCTTGTTCAATTTTCTGATGTAGCCATCTTAGAATCCTGCTATGTTTTGGCGAACTCCCTTCAAGAACCCAGTATCTAAACATGGCGACTTCAATGTTCTTCTCCTCAGAATGTGTCGAACTAAAAGGCATCTAAAAGGAGCCCATGAGCAGGAGCAGCCATGAACTGATTTGTGCAGTGTCCAAGCTTGGGTTTAGGGTTTAGGGGTTCAAAGTGCAAGAAGAAGAAGAAGAGCTTCTCTTTGCGAACAAGTGTCTGCGAAGAAGAAGGGAGAAGAGCTTGCTCTTTCTGAAGAAGCTCTTCCGACTGGAGGAGGATATTGTAATACCCATCATCTTCTACGAATACCCAATACACGCAGAGGACGGAGCAGTCGACGAATTTCGTTTGCGGCTACTGATACAAATTCCTGTGGATTTCTGTGGATTCCTCCTGTGTAGGTAGGGTTGTGCACACAGAGATAGAGATTCCACCAAACCTACCAGTGCCCACCCACCCGCATGAGTGGTATGATACGACTGACATCAGATTCTTAATCCGCGCTCTTGTTGCTGTTGAGATTAGATTCTGGAAAAGTTGAAGAATCTTTTGGGGCGCTCAAGAACCAAGAATCAATCAGGAAGAGAGCTTGGAGATTGCCTGTGTCGGCATTGTCTGTTTTTTTTTCTTTTTTTTTGCTTCAATGGAAGCTTCTCATTATGGTCGGATTGTAGTAAGCTCATCTTCCTGCACCAGCATCATGATTCGTAAGACTCTCTTTCGGTTTTGTCTTTGCTTTCTGTTTGTTGCATTCTCTTCTTCTTCTTCTTCTTCTTCTTCTTCTTTCTGATTCTTAGATTTCTTCCTCAGATCCTCTTTCTTTTTCTTTCTTTTGATGGGTTTGTGGTGCCATTCTTCTTCTTCTTTTACTGATTCTTGGATTTCTTCCTCAGATTCCTCTTTCTATTTTTTGTGATGTGTTTTTGTGGATGCAGGTGCAGCAGGCTCAGGCAAAGTTGGTGTGCAGGAAAAAGCCATTCGGACTCGCCTGCCACGCTCGACAGTAAGTTCAAATCTACTCTCTCTCACACACACACGCACACACACACACACAAACATCACAAAGCTGATTCTATTATTGAACATTTGAGCTTGACTGATTTCATCGCAATCTCATCAGGAGGGCAATAGAGAGAGTTTTGCACAAAGAGAGTGTGATTCTCAAACTCAGTAACAGGAGCTCAATTTCTTGTTCGAGATCTTCAAATCACCTGTTGTTGATTTGGGGTTGTTTGTGTGGATGTTCTTCTCACAATGAAGATGATGAGAATGGGATTCAACTTCATGTGTAGGTTATGGTTGTTGTTGTTGAGGTAACAATTGAAGAGCTGATGATGATGCTTATTGTTGTGTGTGACTGACTCCAGAGGGCACTTCCCATGCGCGTGATCACAGTAGGCAAAGCACGAAGCATTGGTGTACAGAACATCGCACTTGAGTACACAAAGAAGATCCAGCACTACTGCCGATTTGAGGATGTGCAGGTGCGGTCCAATCCTAAAAACACCAGGCATGGCTTACCACCCACCATCACCACCACTGCTGCCACCATCTTCCCAATTTTAGATGCTGTGCTGTTTTGTTGATTTATTGGAGATGGAGTAGTATTGTGTATAGCAAAGTGAATGGATTCCTTTATCTTCATCACACCATCATTAATTATGCTGGGTTTTTTCTCTCCAAAAAACCATACTTTTGGAGCCTGACTTGCTTGTCAACAGGGATGTGAGTGCACAGATTGCAAGTGAAGGTGAATATGTGATGCGCTTAATATCTGCAAAAGAGTGGGTATGTAGTACATACCAATTTTGTAGTTCAAACAATTTGTTTCTCATTTTTGCCTTTTCAAACTTACAGAGAAATCTTCTGCAGATCTGTTGTGTACAAGGATATGCAATTGTTTGTGTTGCAGATTACGATGTTGAAGATGTAAATTAGGGTGTGTTGTTGGTGTGCTTATCTGAAGACTGTTTTGCAGTTAGTGCTACTAGATGAACATGGGAAGGAAGTCACGTCAGAGCAGTTTGCAGACCTAATGGCAGATGCAAGTGACACTGTATGTAGGTGGGCCTTTTGCAATGCTGCAATTGGAACTTCATTGCTTTCCTCTACTACTACTAATACCTCCATTTGCATTTCTCCATCTTTCTGCATTGATTCTGTAAAAGGGATATAAGCCAAGGTGCATGTTTCCCACTGTTTTTCTTTCTCCTGTGTTTCTTTTTCTTCTGTCAAACTGAAGGTGTTGAGTGGTTGCTGGCACTGGCAGGGAGCTAGTGCCTTGGTGTTTTGTATAGGAGGACCATTTGGGCATGGACCACAGCTCCATGCACGTGCAAATATCACCGTGAAGCTCTCATCAATGGTGCTGAATCACCAGTTGGCATTCGTTGTACTCCTTGAACAAATCTACAGGTTCTGCTGCTGCTTTGATATTATGTGTCTACACTTTGATCTTTAGTAGCATCCATGTGTTGTGGATTGTAACTTTTGTCTTGAAGAAGGGTCTTTTGCACCATCCTCATTTTGGGCAAAACAATTGTGGGATTTCTACATCTTGCAGGAGAGCATTGTAAGTCACTGATAAAAAGGGGACTTTTGTAAATCTTTGGTTGTTGTTGCAGGGGATGGACAATTCTCCGAGGAGAGAATTACCATCACTAGGTCAATGCATGTGATTTCATTTGGCTGTGGGTGTCATCATTCCTCTTCTTTCTTTGATGGGGTCTCTCTATCTTCGACAGGAGCTGCTTCCAAGAGTTTGGAACAACACTGCAACAGTGTTTGGATACAAATGCTAGTGACCTGACAACAACAGTTACACATGACATAATTGGACACCACCCACACAGATGACAATAGTTTTGAATTCAACCAGTCTTTCTGAAACTATGATCGGGCTTTGTGTTAAAATCATAGGAATAGATTGAAGCTTTTGCCAAATGAGGAAGATGATCAAGGTGGTGTGTTTGGTTTCATATCATTTTGCTTAGTGTGTATTAGTTTGCCCATTATTTCATCATCAATTGGATATTATGTTGATGGATTGTTGTTGTATGGATATTTTGGATGAAAAAACAAACTACTAAGCTTGGGAACTTGAACAAAAGGTGTAAGTGAAGTAAGGTGTCTTCCACATGTGTACCCCCTCCTTCACATAGTGTTCATGGTTTGATCATTGTGCTCAACATTTGTTTTCTTTGTTTCAATGATCATTGTGCTCAACATTTGTTTTCTTTGTTTCAATGATCATTGTGCTCAACATTTGTTTTCTTTGTTTCAATGCATTGTTACAATCCTTGCAGTGTTGTGTGAATGGCACTAGTTTCTTTCAAGTGACTTTTTGGGGGATTGGAACTTCTTGAATTTTACAGTCAGATTTGGTTTTGAAACTAGAGTGCAATTTGAAGATGGTCTAGCAAGTAGAATTGTGGTAGCCAATCATGCAACTTTTTCATGTGCACTTGAATGTGTCAATGTATTTTTAAAATGTTGTTAAAAGCAATGCATGCATGTTCATACGGATTAGGAGCAATAAGTGGTGCTAGTACCTAAATTGTTCTTTCATGTCATTGTAGAGTTCATAGAGGCTTTTGCGTGGAAATGCATCCACAATTTTCTCAATCTGCATCATTCTTCTAACTGTTTGGTTTGAGTTGTCAGTCTTCAACACAAGAATTGGTTTGCTCCTTTTGGGCTTACTACAACTTGGCATCCATGTTGGATGCCAATGTTTTATTGAAACCTTGGATAAATTGAAGTTAGATTCACAACTAATCTAAAATTATGATAATTTTGTTCATCGAACACCAAATTAAATGAAATCTTGATTAACTTGCATGGTTTTAAAGGTGGGATCTTAATGAATATTGTGTCATTGAAGTGCATAGATTGTATGATAGAGAAGAGCTTGTTCCTCTCCTTTGAGTAGTACCCTCTTTCCATTAACCCATTTGCATTCTAGTATGTGTTTGAATTTGATACATCATTATCTTTTTTAAGTGCATATGCCATGTCACAAAATTTGTAAATCTTCCCTACTACATTGAGAACATAATACCATAGTGAAATGGAAACATGTAATGGAAATCTTGAACAATGGGTTGATGGTGAATGAGAGGAAGTTCAAAGTATGTTGCAACTATTTGAATATCTAATTGCAAAATTGGTCTTGCATTCATTCTTCATTTTAGTCTCTAGGGTAATGTTATTTCATTGTTACTTTATTTTACCAATATATTTACAAACTTTGATATTTCAAGTGAATTTTTACCTAGCATATTAGGTTGGGTGGGCTTATTCCCATGACTACTCCCATATTTGAGTTCTATAAAATTCATAGACAAAATGTGCAAGTTGATTTTCTAACAATAAAAGCCACATTACAATGAGCATGTCCATAGGGATAAATATTGTAGATGTGTACTCCATGTTCACAATATTGAATGTAATGAAAGGAAGTTGTGTGGAAGATTTAATTTTTTCTTCTTTGCAGGCCAATGGAATTTTTAAAATTCATGGTATATAGTTGATTATGGTATACAATATACTTGCACATTATGTTTTTGCAATGCCTTGCTCCATTGTTTATCAAGAGAAATAAAACAAGTATATTATACAATGCGACTTGCAAGGAAGAATGAAAATTCAAGAAAAACACAACTTGTTTAACATTCAATACATCAATAATATAATGTGGAAGATTGAAGAATAGTTTCCGGAGCCAAGTGGCTAGATTTGATGGTGTAGAGTTGTGTTTATAGTTATATAGGGACAATCAATGTGTAATTACTATTCACATTTAACATTGCAACACATTAGTTGTGAACTTGTTTCAATATATCCTTGAAAAATCTAGGATCGTGTGCAAGACTAAAGAATAATGTTTCCATGCCAAGGGCTTGCTAGGGTTTATAAGTAATATTGAGTGAATAACAATCATCATTTAATTATTATGCATAAAAAGCAGCTCAAGCACAACATTGTTGATGAATATGTAATAAGGTATAGCTAAATCGGGATTATTTAATTAGACCAAAGGTAAAGCCCAAAATGGAACAATCTTTCCAAGGTTCAATAGATTAGGAATGTTGACAAATTTAATTAATATTTGAAGGCCAATGCGAAAGGAAAATGTTGTTGAAGGAAATAATATTGCAATGAGGATGTTGTATGTAATCATGAAGGTTTTTTTGCACAAGCTTTGGGATAGTCATATATGTGGTGTGGATTGTTTGATTACTTGTTTTGAAGAAATAAACATTTGAAATCCAAACATGAATTCCAATGTGGACTATGAAAGGAATTTGGGAATTCTTAATTGTAGAGCTATAAATGCAATTGGACACAAAAAACTGAAAAACAACCAAAGCTCTCCAAACAACATTTGGACCATGTAGTGATAGCATCCACCTTTGAAGTCTAAGAAAAAAACAAAAGAAAGAAAAAGCATTAACATAACTCAATGCAAAGCCTCACAATTAATATATTCAAGAATTCCAATGTCATATCCAAGTGAAACAATAGAGGAAGGTGGTGAAGCCATACACCCCAAAACTTGCACCTAATATAACATATGGAAGCAACAAGGGGCTAGAAAAAAGGCTAGTGAGAAAGTTGACATGTGCAAATAATGGAAAGCTCTTGGGCCTTAGTGGAAACACAAATTTGTTAATGGCAAAGAAAAAAGTTAAGCATGATAATGAAAGTTCATTGGGGAAAAAAAAAATCAAATCAATTTTTTTAAAATGTTAAACTTCCTCATAATTGGAAATAAACTTTGTTCCTTTTTTTAGAAGGGGAAATTGTGATAAGGTTATGTACAAAAATATTTTCCTCTTTGAAATTCAAAAACATACAATTCATAAAGAAGTTCAAAAACTTTAGTGAAGATTTCATTTTTAACTTCAAGTGCTAGAATATGTTGGTTGAAATCATGGCATGCCTTGATATTGTTGCCTACAATAAATTACATTGTTTAGAAAAATAAATTCTATTGAATAAAATTCAAAGGGAAAAAGAGTGGGTAAAAGAATAAATATTAATGGATGAAGATGAATCCACAACAAATCATTGCAACTTATAACAAGTTTCCATGAAAACCTAGAGTGTGAAAACATGAATCTCCTTGGCCACTCTAAAAAGCATCCCATTCTTCAACTTGGTCATTGAATTTTTGTTTGTTTAGTTGTATAGGACATCTTCCTCTTTCTTCAAAATATCATTGAAAGGGGGGTGGGGTGGGGGAAGGGGAGGAATTTGAACATTTAGGGGTGTCTCATAATAATAGTGACCATGTTCATGAAAGTATGCAAGGATTGTGAAGATTGGTTTAAAATGGAATATAATTAAGCAACTATTGAAGGATTGAAACTTGAAGTGGAGAATATCTTAATTGAAAGATCTTCACTACTATAAAAGGCAATTAATTGATTACATCCCATTTCATCCATATGCATGATGAATAATTCTCCAAAATTGACCAAACTTCCTTGAATACTTGAAGATCATCTTAATGGAATAAAAACATAGCCCCATTTTTCGTTAAAAACTTGTTGACATAAATAAAAACCAAGGAAGGATAGTTAATCAACCCCACATTCCAAGCTAGAACATTGGAAGGAGGGTTCAAAGACCAAAAGAATTGGACATTAGAAGGAAAATGCCCTTTAATTTTGATTAGGCAACTTTCATTTACATTTTGTTTCTAATTGCAAATTATTATTATTATTATTTAAACAAAAATTGTTAATTAAGTTGAAATGTTGATTGTGATGGTCAAAAGTTTAAAATGGTCTTCAAATGGGGGACCGCCCTTCCCTAGGTAGGGTAACATTGTTAACTTCCCAAGTTTATTCAAATGTCAAATGGGTCAATTCAAGTCTGACATCATCAAACATCACCCTTTTAGTTGAGAAATGTCACAACTTTACAAGTCATGCATGTGATTATTTGAGTTGACCAATGTCCTTTATAGTTGGTTGACATATTAAGATGGTGCATGGATGAAATGGAAGGTACATTTGTGTTTCAAGCATTAATTTGTGGGAATTGCAAATAAACTTTATACCAATCCAAATATTGTGAGGGTCAACTAAACTATAAGATTGTTATTTCCATGTTTGGATGGTTATTTGATCATTACATGTTGACACAATCCAAGGACACTCATGGTGGAACTTGAATGTGATAATGTTTCCCAAGCGGGCAAATGAAGATGCAACATTTCAACCCTACAAACTTATGGAGGATTAGCCTTCCCAAACAAACCCTCCATACTCATTAAAAAAAAACATAAACAATTGTTTATTTCATGGACTTTTTTTTTGTTCAATGATTATTTTTTTATTAGAGATAACTAAGTTGAATCAATTTTAAACCATGAAGTCCAACAATCCCATTGGACTAAAAAAGGTTCAACAACTTTACACAAAACCTTATTTTGTGCATTGTACCAATTTTTTTTACCATGTCCTTCAATATACCACCTAACTAGTCTAGTACGTGAACTAACCTAATTTTGTAGTCCTCACCTTAAGTCATTACTCAAATATGCCTTTGTAGATTGAACCATCCACCTATCTTTTATCTAACTTGATGCATGGGCTCTTCTTTTAATATTGAGTTGTTTTGACTCATTGAGTAATACTGATTATTTTCTAGATAGCAGTATTGCACCTACCCTATTGGGAAATGTAATGGCATTTGGAATGACATTTCATGCATGGGCGAAAGCACACTAGGCCCCCCAAAAAATGTAGTCACAAAAACAAAAAAATTACATTTGATTTTTTGGGTACATGTGGAGATCACATCTTGGATTATTTTTGTTCATTTCAAATATATTGCATCAACTTTAGATTTAAACTAGTAA
>Ga0209208_10004608_pt1 | contig 19487 bp, 14 predicted proteins | sample S1TSphfallax_3_FD_187694 | JGI IMG/M metagenome (GOLD analysis project Ga0209208, IMG submission 187694) | Host-associated microbial communities from peat moss isolated from Minnesota, USA - S1T2_Fd - Sphagnum fallax MG (SPAdes) (version 2) | ecosystem: Host-associated > Plants > Peat moss >... | reverse complement strand
AACCTAATTCTAATTATTACATACTATATATTAACAAATATTACCTACCTACCAACCACTTAACTAACTTTGATTACTATGATTATATTGTGATACCATAATGCTAGTTCAACAACATTTTTAGTCCAACTTTTCCATTACAACAAGTGGCATGTTTAAAACCTTGAGGGATCTCTATATGTTCGCAAGAGTTGATAGTCAATTTGACACCCCTTCTTGCTATACTTAGACCAATTCCACAAAGTTCAAGATCCTCAAGTTCCTAAAAGCACTTGAAAACATACTAAAATATTGTAAGTCATATCTATAGGATTGTAAAAGAAATCACCACTAGTAAGTACTAATTTTTATTCTAAGACAATACCAAACTTTAATTACTAAATTAAATTGTACTTCTAGCAAATATATTTTACAAACTAGTACAAATTTTGAAAACAACTTGAACTCAATATTTCCAAAAATAAACTTTACACATACATATTCACAAAACATGTGCAAAACATAAATCCCAAAGTTGTTTTTCCTCATTCCATAATTCACATACATCTTATGAAGCTTTACCCTAATATGATAACTATAAAACTCTTCACATGGTTCACAAACTTATTCTAATCATATGGATTCACACTATTTAGTAGATGCAACAAATCAAAGAGATTAAAAATCATTTCAATCATTCTTGGATATATTTTCATTTTTTAGTATGTGGTAATGTATATTATTTGGCACAAATATATTCTAACATCACATCATATGAAATAAAAAAGTGTAGTTTCTTTGGCATTTAACTTTTTGGGTTTTTACCTACCATAATATGCAAAAACATTGTGAAAATCCTTCATAATAATCACGTGGTTTAAGTTCAAACATGGGACCTTTGAAAAAAAAATAATGTGACAACAATCTTGGCCCCCTTGTAATGTGCTTTCACCGATGTATGGAAGTTATAAATCATAGAATGACCTTTACATACTTTACTTATTACTATGTTATGGGTTTGATGCTAATGAAATGGCATGTGGTGATTGTTGTGCCTCTTGTTATTGGTCTATAGCCACCTTCTCATGAAACATTGTATGGATTTATGTTTATCCATTGTTGTCCACTTCTTATGTTGAAAGTATTGTTTCAAATGCAATAACATGCACACCATATTATTGTGTTTAATGTTCTTGTTTTTATGGCTAGATTACATGAATGTCTTGGGGTTGTTGATGTGCATGTACTTTTGTTGCAAAAAATCTTTCTCCTTGAGTATGAACATATATTACCCCTTCAACTACCTCTATACCTACACACCTTCCTTTCATGTCCTAAAGTATTACAATTGTTTTTGCTTCAAACTTTGATGCTTTTGCACTAAGTCAAGCTACCTCTTGCTCCTCCAACTTTGGGTTGTTTGTTTTGTATTATGGACTTTGCACTAAAGTTTGATCATATGCAAAGTTTGGATAAGCTTACTTCTATGCCCTAATATTCTTCAAGTATCTCTTCATCCACATGATGTTTGGCAAAAATATTTTTTAGGTCTTTTACAACCATGTATTTTACTAAACTCCACCATTTTTCCACCTCTATTTCCTATAGATCTATTGCCTTCTACTTTGTCCAAAATATGGTATAATACATTTTCAATTCATCACATTGTTGCAATATGTTTCTTGAATAGTATGATTCCAATGTTTTCATTTTGCCACAAGTGCCCGTAATTTCTGTGTATCATTCTAAACTACCCACATTGATTTTGCATATGTGGTTGATATCTTATCAATTTTTTACTAGGCTTCATTATTGTCTTGTACTACTTGCTCCAACTCTAATTTTAGCTATTGATTTTGTTTCTCCTAATCCAACAATATGGTGTTGTTTGTGGTCAGAGTTGAAGATTGTGTTGTTGATGTTCTATTTTTTTTTTTCAAAGCCTAATATTTGTCATCCTTTTATTTCAAATTTTGTTGCAACATGTCCTTCTCCATCTTGATCTTTTTTATTGCCTTTACTTGCAACTCCACATTGGTTTTCTTTTAATGTTTATTGACGAAATCCATATATGCATCTTGTTGATTTGTTTTTTCTATTTATTAATTTTGCTATGAGAAAATGGGGTGATTTACAACTAGGTTTTTGAATTACAATGACCATTTGCAACTCATTGCAACTTGATGTATTTTTATGGGCATGAATGTTATCAAACAAGTTGCATGGATTGCAATAGATGTAATTCATCATAGGTGAAATTGTATACATATGCAACTTTTGCATTTCAATTACAAGTATGTAGGAACAATTATTGTGCAATTCTAATGCAACTAGTTTGCAATTACCATGTAACATCATGCTAACATTAATTTTCATTGATCCATCAAAATTTAACATGTGGCACTATGGAGCTTTTTGAGTGATTTAAAATATATATATTGATCTTCACCATCCATCACGATTGTTCATTTTATATGATCTTAGATTGTGACACGTGGTGCAGTTGGAAGTTGTCATGTGGCATATCAATTGAATTTTGAAAAAAAAAATTTAAATAAATATCTACTTAAGTAGGTAGGTACATTGAAACATAAACATAAGTAGGTAAGTAGGGAGGTTCTACCTACCTACTTAAGTATGTAAGTAAAATTAAGTAGTTAGGTAAAAGTAGGTAGGTAAGACATACATACCTAGGCTACATATTTACCTATTTACATAGGAAAGTAGATAGGAAGGACATACATACACTACATATTTATTACTTACTTATGTAAGTAGGTTAAACATAGGACTAGTTATTTACTTACCTAGGTAGGCAAGTAAATATGACAATAAAAAGGTAGGTGAATTTTTATTTTTATTTTTTAAATTATGTTTTAAGTTCATCCCAAATTGGCACATGTATTTTAATGTGAGCACACAAGAAAAGATATCTTATTTATATAGTTTATGAAATAATATTTAATGAAAAAATATATGGGTTGAATTTCAATCATGAATAATTAGAATTGGTGTATGGGAGACTTTTTGGAATCCTTCATATGGTTGTCCATGGACCATTTGAAATGCAATTTTAGAAATAACTACCTCATTTTCAAGCTTACCTATTTCGTTCCTTTCTTAATAACAACTTCCATTTCCTATTAACTTTCATAATAACTATCTCCCACCTTTTTTAATAACTACCTTCGTTTTACAACTACTTCATTCTTTTTCCCTATCCACCAACATGGATATGAAACAATAATTTAACATTTATCTTTTCATGTCCATGAAATGTATATTAATTTAAATTAAATTTCATAGTGACATAAATAATGGTGAATTATTGAAAACCATATAAAAACATGAGAAATAAATAAAATAGTTGATTGTCACTTTTAGTTTGTAAGAACACAAAATTCAAATATTTTAATTGCACATTAGTTGCAAATTGGGAGTTGCAAATAAAAAATATTCTCCCAAAATTTTTTGTGTTTTTTTTTCATTTGGTAATTTATACAAAAAAATAGTTAATTATATGATAATTATATTTATAGAATTAATTACCAATAATTAATTATAAGAAATAATATTTTGAATATTTGAATTAATTATTTTATTTCAAATAATTAATTATCTAGATTCCCAAACTTCATTATTTGGATTATTTAATAGATAAATTTTTAATTAATTATTTTGAGCTAGTTATTTGAATTAATTGTGACAGTGCTATGAAGGTCAAAAGTGTTGAACATGTATCTCTACCTCCCTTGCTTGTGTTTATGAACAACATAATCATAATGTTTGCCAAAACAATGTTAAGTTGTTGCCAAGGTAATAGGCAATTTGAATAATAAATAAGAATTTAGGATCAAAACTTGTTAAGGAGGATGATTAGAAAACATGGTTAAACACGAGAAGAATTCGTAGTTTAGAAGAAGAATTTATTCACTTCGATCTTCAGGTCTATTTTTTTTTAGACAATGATTTCAAACTGGGCTTTGAAACTAAGCTTTGAATATGTTGTAATCCAATGATAACACCTTGTAATCATGTTTTAGTTTTTTTTTTTTCTAGCAAGCACATACATTCTAGAACCAAATTGTGATTTTCCATAGCTAAAGACCAAATTCCACGGCCAACTACATTTGTTTCTTTGGCTCCAACTTGTTCCCTAGCTCGAAGTTCCTTTCCAACAATTGCACTTGTTCGAATGTGAATCATCTCTTCTTCAATTCCACAATATTATTGCTATTGTTAGGACTAGAACACATGAATTACAATTTGTTGACACTTACTACTGCCACACCATATTCCTCATCCCCTACCTCATATAACAATGCCACCGATAGCGAAAAAGAACAATTGTCAAATGAAAAATAGTCGAAAAAAACCTAAAACACCACAATGCTTAGTGTGCCCGATCATCTCATCTTCCATGCTACCTCCAAGTGCAACATGAACATGAAAAATCACTACTACACAAATCAAATCACACATGAAAAGGAAGGAATTTGTTGTCTCTTTCTTTGTTAGTAAGTCAACATCTGGTAACTTTATAGAAGAAACAAAAGAAGATTTTGTTGCTCCAAAGCAAGTTCTCTTCTTTTGACACTTTTTTATCATTAGAAGGGAGGAGCCTTACTTTGGAGATTGCCCATATATGTGAAAGCACAACGTTTTTTCACCTTGGGCATCTATGTGTGAAGTCATGTTTGCTAAAGTTGTGCATCAAAGGATGACATTTTGCCACGCTTGCTAAAGTTGCGCAAGAAATGGAGCCAAATTTATAAGTTTTTCTGTTAATTTCAAAGTGCATTCATCATATTTTTGGCACTTCAACAACTTTTTTCCAAAAAAATTGTTTTAAAAATTATTTAATGTCAAACCCGACTTAAAGTTATGGTATATTTGTTCATTAAAATGTATGGCATAGTGTATACACCTTCAACAAAACATGTAACATTTTATTGTAATACATGGATAATAGTGTACCATGGCCTTCATATATTTTCTTTGATTGATTGTATTTTACCCTAATTTGGTATATTATTTAAATGTATCCCAAAAAGTCACTTCTTATTTTTCCTTCAATTTGGTTGCATAAAATGTCTTGGCCAACATTTGATAAACATGTATATAAGGGAAATCAATTTTGTATATTTTATGTCCAAGATTTTTATTTTTTTTTCCTAGTATGGCATGAAATAATGAAAAATTAAGAAATATTTTACTCAAGTTGAAAATATTGTAAATATATTATAGGTATACTTCCATAATTCATTTTTAAACAACCTACTTAAATAAATTATAAATTATTATTATTTTCAATAAGGCAACACCTTGTATTTTTTCACACATCACTTGGGAAAAAATGGAAGTAACTTCATAGATTCATGAAACATTTTCCTCATTTTTATTTCCTTATATTTTTTGATTGATTGGTTATTTTAAGAAAAAAAAATTCCTTTGTGTCGAAAGATGTTAATTGTTGTTCCTCCTTTTTCATATTAATGTTATTTTGTCAATTAATGCTACAACAACCTATTTTGTTTGATTACATCTTCTGCCATTTGAAACATTTCCATGTTATTGTTATAACCCTAGCCTTGGGCTCATGACCAAAACAAGGGCTTGTGAAGGTGCGGGCCAAAAGGGAAGCCCAGGAGTCACATTTCATGCTCCTAGGAATGCAAGAGAATGTGAGGGAATGAACCCTCACACTCTCAAGTGAGTTCCCACTTTGGGAGTTGGAGTACCGGTGGACTCTTGAATCTTCAGAGAATAATGGCAGGGGTCAAAACCCATTGGATTGATGATATCTTTATATCATTAACAAGCTCTTGAAACATAAATTTCTAAAATGGGCTTGCATGACCCATTTGGACACTTAACACACAAGTTATATTCAAAAGAAGGGCCGGGAGTCAAATTGGCAATTTGACTCCTAACCACTAAAAGTCAAGAATCACTTCAATTCCCTTGCATACAAATGGCGTGCGACACATCGTTGGAAAGCTCTTGACAAGGGCTACAACTTTGCTTAAAACCTCATCTCAATCAAAGGTTTGCACACAAAATTATGGGCCCCCAAAGTCACAGGAGTCCTAATTGTGGGAATTTCGAGATTCCCACTTGGGAGTCCTGGGACAAAATGACATTTGGGTGCTAGTCCTATAGCTAGGCACAAAGTATACTATAAGTGGGAAGGTGGTGGCTTCCTCCAAGTCCCATTCATGGTGAATTTTGTGAGTTCGAGTTTGCCCGTGGCTCATCCTAGCACCAAAAGTGCTCCAGTTATGCACTAACCAACTTGTTGTTTGGTTTTATGCAAATCCATGTGAGTAAGTGATTACTTGTCATTCTTTTTAGTCCCATCTCAGAGCTCTAGCATGCCCTTCTACCCCTAAAGTGTTATGAATCAGGGAGCGTGCCCCTACTCCTTACTCTTCCATTGTTTTCACCTCATATTCACATTTGAGTTTATCAAGGATGATGCACCCTTAAGTTCTTTGTTAGACCCAAAAAATTCCAACTATGTTAAAGAGCGGAAGTAGTTGGAACTTGGTGCTGCTCCCAGCTTCCAGCACTAAAGGGGGTGAGAGGGGCGTGCTGAAAGCTCCGGGATTAGACTAGGAAGAGGGATAACTTATTTAGTTACTTAGTCTTGCATTAAAACCAACCAACAAGTTAGTTAGTTCACATTCGGAATCATTCTTGGTGTTGGGATAAGCCACGGGCAACACATACTCATTTGACTCACCACGGCCCGGACTTGACGGAAACCACAACTTTCCCCCATATAGTACTTTTTGTCTTGCTCCGCTGCACCCGCATCCAAATGGCTTTTAGTCCCGGGACTCCCAAGGAGGAGTCCCGAAATTGTCCCGGTTTGGACACCTGAAACTTTGGGAGCTCATAACTCCCGGCTCAAACCTCTTATTAGAATGAGGTCTGAAGCAAACTTGTAGCTCTCCTCAAGAGCTTTTTAACAATGTGTCGCACTCTGCCTGTACACATCGGGGTCGAGTCGATTCCCGACTTTTAGTGGTCAGGAATCAAACTACCAGTTTGACTCCCTACCCTTCTTTCGACCATAACTTGTGTTGTAGATGTCCGAATGGCTCATGCGAGGCCATTTTCGACATCTACACTTCAAGACCTTTTCAACGATATAAAGAACACTTCAAGAAAAGGTGTTTTGACCCCTTCAATTGAACGTTGAAATTTTGGGAGTCCCGGAGGACTCTAAGTTCCCACTTTTGGGAGTGCGAGTCTCATCCTCACACTTGCTTCAAAGTGGCGTTGCGACAAAGGAACTTGGGAGTGCATCAATTATGAATTTAAAAAATAATTGATTAGTTCCATTTTTCAAAACTTTTTCCTCATTTACCCAATACATGTCAAAATTGTCTCCATGGAATATGTAATAACATTCAAGGTGTGAAATCCTTGAAAATTGTATTCATTGATATATTATTTAACTAGTTGTGAGTCCCTAACAACTATACGTATTAATGGTTCTACCATTTTGAAATCCATAAAGAAACTTGAAATTAAATAATAGTCCATAATTTTTTATTTTGAAGATTTTTTATTTATTTAGTTTCATAAGTGATAGAATAAATATACATGCATCATACACATATTGAAATTAATAACATTAAATCAAGTCCCTAAATTGGTACTTCCAAGATTTAGTATACATGTTACCTTGATCAATTATACCCACATAACAAAAATTTCATTTGTGATGTACATGTTGGTGAAGTGTAGCTTGCATTTGACCATGTGAAGAGTTCACATCACAATTGTACTTGCAAGAGCTTTGAGCTTTTGCCAAGCTTGAAATTTTCAAGCTTTGCAAGTTCTAAACTTCAATCTGGAGAAGAGTTTGAAGCTCCAAGCTCTCGCATTTTTTTCCCATGCAAACCTCCATGGTGATAGACATCGCGCCACCCATTGCCAACCTTTGCCACTCCTGTATGAAACCTTGTATTGTACACCAAGTTTGGAGGCTTGGCCCAAAATTTCATGGGACTTGCATAAAAATAACCTTTTTCATCATTGGTGGGGTTGTGTTTTCACAATGACAACCTTTAGGAAATAGGCGTTCCCATCAGAAGGGCTTTCGGAGCAGGCTGGTGGAGATGCTCTCAAACAAATTCCTAGTGAATTTGAAGGGTAGCTTATATATGGGAATATCTTGAGAGGTACATAACACCTCATCCTTTAAGGATCGTATGCTTGTTCCTTAAGAGGGAGAGGGATCTTACGCCTACTTATTGGCGAAAGGGCCTTTGCTTCCTGTGCCTTGTGAATTTGGCTGTGTTTTTTCTGGATGATTGCCACTTTGGCTACATCAAAAAATTGGCAAAAGGAAAGAGAAAAACACTGCCACCCACCAATTACCATCTCTCAAAGACCCCTCGTTTTGGGAATGCCCGGAATCTGGGGCTTTTGCCCAACACAACAGGACTCCTTCCTTCCTTCCTTCAAAGAGATTTTTAAAGTGGCGAATGTCGCCAGATTTCGCCCTTGATTTGGATCTGGCTACTGGCTACCACACAGCTACAAATTTCAGGGAGGGTTTTGAGGCAAAAAATTCATCAGAGTTGCTCTTTCGCCAGACTCACACACAGTAAGTATACTTGAACCAGTAGGTGTCCTGGCAAGTGTTAGTGGCTGCCTGCTGAGGAGCAAAGTCGCCATTAAGGCTATTTATCAGAATCCTTTAAAAGAAAACAACACTGCTTCCCACAGCATGCACAATGATGCACACTCTGTCAGGTTCTTCAAGAACTTAGAAAAGCAATTCTCGTGTGGGTACACAAATGTCAATGAGAAAATTTAACGTTGTCATAAAAAGCTGGTGCTCAATAGTAGTACGAGCCATCTGTCTGTCTGTGTGTGTGCCTGCCTGGTTAGCAGATAATTAGGTCTACTTTTCCCTTGTGCGCATTAGTAATTACAAAAGCGTTTGTCCTGACCAACTTTGTTGTAAGGATGTCCGCGGCCGCCTCTTAAATCTCTTGCCTCCAAGCCAATTCGCATTCGACGACACAAACAAGTGGGAGAGTTTCATCAAAAAGTTTCCCCAACAATGGGAGACGCACTGATGCTCGGACACAGCTCTTGTTGTCGGGTATTTAGTGTCTTTCCAAAAGTAGTAAAGTGCGTGGACAACCGTTTCTGTGGTTTTTGGCTTAAAACATTAACAAACTGTTTCTGGGTTAACAGATGATGTCATTTTCTGGACCACTTTATAAACATAATCTTCCAGTGATGTTCATACACTCATAATAGTGACCAACATATATGCTGAACAAGAATTTGTTTTAAAAATGGTTGAATCTATGGAATGGTCTCACAATTGCCCATTATGTGGGGTGTGTCACCAAGCTTGCCTTACCCAACATATTGGGCAAGCACTTGACCATTATGTTGGGCGAGTGTCCAAGCTTGCCCTAACAGACTTGCTTGGCGCTTTACCCAGCAAATGGGCAAGGGCTTGATCATTTTGTTGCCTGGTGTCCAAGCTTTGCCCTAACAGGCTTGCTTGGTGCCTTACCCAACATATTGGGGAAGCACTTGACCATTATGTTGGGTGGGTGTCCAAGCTTGCCCCTAACGGGCTTGGTTGGTGCTTTACCCAACATAATGGGGAAGGGCTTATCATATTGTTGGGTGGTGTCCAAGCTTTGGGCTAATGGGCTTGCTTGATGCCTTACCCAACATTGGCAAGGGCTTGATCATTCTGTTGGGTGGGTGTCCAAGCTTGCCCTAACGGGCTTGCCTGGTACCTTACCCAACATATTCGGCAAGGGCTTGATCATTCTGTTGGGTGGATGTCCAAGCTTGCCCTAACGGGCTTGCCTGGTACCTTACCCAACATATTCGGCAAGGGCTTGATCATTCTGTTGGGTGGATGTCCAAGCTTGCCCTAATGGGCTTGCTTGATGCCTTACCCAACATTGGCAAGGGCTTGATCATTCTGTTGGGTGGGTGTCCAAGCTTGCCCTAACAGGCTTGCTTGGTGCCTTACCCAACATATTCGGCAAGGGCTTGATCATTCTGTTGGGTGGATGTCCAAGCTTGCCCTAATGGGCTTGCTTGGTGCCTTATCAAATATATTGGGGAAGGGCTTGATGATTATGTTGGGTGCATCAACAAGCTTACCTAGCACCTTACATAAACATAATGTGCAAGGGCTTGATGATTCTGTCGGGCGCGTCACCTAGCTTGCCATAATGTGATCGCCTAATGCCTTGCCCGACATAATGGGTAAGGGCTTGATCATTCTTGAGTACAAACTGTAATTGCATAATGACTGTGCCTTTTACAGCAGCTTCAAACTTATAAAAAGCCTGCTTTATTGGATTTATTACTTTTCATCTAGATGCATGGAACATGCCCATCCATCCATCATATGCACACATCACACTCCAGATGACACTCACACATTGGGTTGAGTTAAAACCAAATTTTGATGCGCAAATCTTACATAGATACGTTATCTGTCCCCTCTGAGCAGAGCCAATAAATCGCGTTGTGAGCAAGTTGTCCACAAGGTGCAAGATGTGACTGATGAGAATGCTGCAAAAAAACACGCGGTATTAGGGAGATCATCTTTGAAGAGATGATGTGATCCATCTCATGGAAATGGTCTTCCTACAGACAGTCCGGACTCCGTTGCAGTGCAGTCGTAATGAGTGCAAGTGTATTTTAATCAATCTTCATTTTCTCAACATTGATTCAGTAGATTCCATGAATGAATAGGCAAGCACTAAACAAGAGCAAGGACTTAAATGCAGTGACATCTATATATTTCAATATCTTGATGTTCTGGAGACTGGTTAAGCTTGCTCCATATGGGTTTCCATAGTTACATATGCCCCAGTCACCGGTGCCCAGTTGTAGCTGTACCTGCAGTCCAGACCAAATGCGTGCTTTAAATGCCGGCAGTGTGGTAGGTCACGTACAGGAGGTGAGCACTCATTGTTTCCTGGCGCTGATCACATTGTAATACCGGCTCCCAAGCTCCTTTCCATTCTCTTTCACTCTATGTGGGTTGTGTCCGCTGGAGACCTACTTACAGGGAGCTACAATAAAATCCCTCTCTTGCTGTGTATGTCATCTGAAAGTTTCGGACTGCAGCTGAGCTTCAATACTGCAATGTATGATCCCAAGATGCAATGTGTTTTGAAGAAGCACGACAGTATCGTGCGGGCCTGATTTGTTCAGTATTTTTTCCTCGTCTACTGCTACTGCTTGTGACGACCAGGCAACACCTCTTAAGAGTGTGAGCAGCTGAAGTTGTATCTTCGTCAAACGGATCATGTCAAGGTTTGTTTTTCTGACGCCTGTCACTCATCTATTTCGCTTAGTGGTGACCCCATACATTTCCCAAGGGAAAGGATGAGGGAAGAAATGATGGAGTCAGTTACACATTTAATCTTATACTGGTTCTGCTCGATCGGAATACTTGAACCAAGAAGTTGTAGCAAAGACAACACTTCTTCTGCATTAGTCGATTCTGATCCTGGAAACTGTAGTAACCATTGTTGCATATAATACTTCCTATTGATCTGCATTTTTTTCACTGTACGTGCGTACTCATTGACTTCATGACGCGGGGTGATTTGGGAACTGGGGAGTCGCGCAGAACCGCAGCAGCTATGGATGCAGAAAGTTCGTGGTTCATTAGATTGATTAGCGTTTTGTTGTTGTGTATTGCGGCTCAAGTGTGGCCCATGTTACCTGTGGCTTCCCAAGCCGTCCCCGCGTCATTTGCCTTCGGAGACTCGTTAGGAGACCCCGGCAATAACAACTATATTGATAGTCTCTCAAAGGCAAACTACCCTCATAATGGTATCGACTTTCCCGCTGGTCCTACCGGTCGCTTCACCAACGGTCGAACTATTGTTGATATAGTTGGTAACACATTTCGCACGCATCTCTCTACCTTCTCTTTTTCCGTGGTTTTCATGGATTTCACAAGCACGCCCATTGTTATGGTCTCTTTCCATGAGGCTACTGTGATCACAGTTACACATTGTGGTGGATTGATCAAAGCAACCTAATGCAAAGCCATTGATATAGGGCCTTGTTTCTTGCTGCAGCAGCAAGGAAAGTCTCTTTCCATTGGAGAGTCACAAGTGCGTAGCAAGATATGCAATTAATCATGTTAGGAACTATGGGAACACAAGTTATCATGGAAATAAAAAAGAGCAGATCTCACCGTATGTATGCCGAATCACAGTTTTGACTTACGGCTCCTGCAGTAGCATTGACCTATAGAGCTATGAGATGACTGTGAGGATATCTAGTTGAGAGAACATAATGGAAAGCTGCTGTGATCACACATCGGCCTAATGGAAAGATGTCCTTAGAGGTTTTAGGTTTCTGGGCCGCTAGTTATGGAAGAAGGGGATTGCATAGAAGCAGCCTAAATTCTTAGTCTAAGAATGTAATTCCTTACTAATTAAGAAAATCCGTGTCGGGTTGTGACTTGATCATGTACAGGCGAATTCCTGGGACTCGAGCACTACTTGCCACCTTTTATGGCACCTAGCACCACAGGAACTGCCATTTTGAATGGTGTGAATTATGCATCAGGAGCAGCAGGCATTTTGGACTCCAGTGGCTATGCCTTTGTAAAATTACATTCCCTGACCTGCCTCCAACAAAACACTGATCTTTCTCCAGAGTTCAAATCTAGTTTTTTATGATCTTTTAAACTTCCACTGAACCTCCTGCAGCAAGCACGCACACACTTAATGGGTGTGAGTTTTTGAGAACAATAGTTGAAATATTCAATTGACTTTTTTTTTTAAATCTTAATTTTGTTTTCCTCCACATGATGATTTGGTTATGGCACAGATTGAGCGCATTCCTATGAATCAACAAGTGGCACAATTTGCCAATACCTCAGCTGAAATTATGCAACTTCTTGGTCCAGAAGCAGGAGCCAACCTTATTTCAAAATCCCTCTTTGCTGTGAACATTGGATCAAATGATTTCTTGAACAATTACTTCGCTCCTCTCTCCCCCATTGGGAACCTCTCTGCTGAATCTGTCAACTCTTTGATTCTTAGTACTCTTGAACAACAACTCACGGTAACTGCTTACCTGTACTCCCAACTCATGCTTTTGGGGGCTGTGGGGGTGGGGAGGGTGTTGGGTTTCTCTCTGTATTTGCCAGGCAACCCTGTGTTTAGAGCAGTGTTGCAAATGGTTCTCACATGAAGAATGTCCAGTGCTCCAAAATACATTAGAACTGATTCCAAACATAAATGGAACTGGGAATCTGATTCTGGGTCCAGTTCTTCAAAACATAAAATCTGGTTTTGGTTCTGAAAATCAAACCCTGTTCTGGTTGGGTTCTTGCTATCTGAAACCAGTGGTTCTGATTTGCCAAAGCAGGTACCTGCCCAAGACTGGTTCAAAGGCTGTTGTTTTGCTACGTAATTATAAATGGGATGAATGTTACTATCTAGATTCTGCCCTTGTTTATTTATACGTATAATTACAAACATAGTAGTTTTGGCAATAGATGAATTATATATACTGATTTGTAAATGAAATGAATATCTTTAATAATATTTTCAAATGTCTTGTTTATTTGATAAACTCAGGATGCAGATTGTGTATAATGGTTTGCCCAAGTTTTTGGGAAGATTATTATATGCTTATCTACACCCACTGTTGGGAGCTAATGAACTCAGTGGGTAGTCATGGCAGCTCGTCACTGCCATTCGTGATGAAGGTGATGGTCTGTCACTTTGTGAGCGACTCTCATGAGGTTATGACTGCACTCATTGTCGTGTTACCTTTAATTGTTGTTGTGGAGATTTCTCTGCAACTTCATCGATCTTTATTTGATAAATGTTTTCAGAAATTTACTGGGGATCTAATTAGTTTTCTACATTTTTATGAAATTTACATCCAAAATAAACAAATTCACCTTAATTTACTGACTCTCATTTTTGTGAAAATGTAAGTGAATCTCCTGGGCATCATGTGTAGATGCTCTATGTATTTCCAAGTATACTCATGCATCTTACATGGTTGCTGGTATCACAGAAAGGAAACCTTGAGAATCTAAGCTGGGAATCAGATTTGTTGGCTGAAGTATGATAAACTGTCGATGGTTTCTTGAAAGTGTCATGTGTGCCCCTCCTTAATGCAACAGCAATTTTGCATTTAGTTCTAAGTTGTATGGAGCTTCATGACAAGAAGTTGAGATTGTGTGTGGTGATTTGTCACAGAGATTATACTCGCTGGGAGCTCGAAAATTTGTGATTGCATCAGTAGGGCCTCTAGGGTGCATACCTTATCGACTCACATTTACATTCGCTGAGAATGGGGAGTGTGATCAGAATATGAACCTGCAAATTCAATCATTCAATGCTGGACTGGAAGGTCTTCTTAATCAATTGAACTCTCAACTCAGTGGCTCTCAATTCGTATATGCTAATGCTTATGACAAATTCTACGAGATGATCCAGAACCCAACAGAATTTGGTGGGTACCAGTCTATGCCCTGAGATCAATTGTATCATAGACTAGCCTGTTAAATAATACAGAGTTCTATGTTGGGTTTGTGCCTAAGTTGTTAATTTACGTACACCTCTGTTGTGTTTGTGCAGGCTTTACCACTTCTGATGTTGCTTGCTGTGGAGCTGGAGGAGAATACAGGGGTGCACTTTCATGCACCCCTTTGGTGAGCATGTGCGATGACAGAGCAAATTATGTGTTTTGGGATCCTTATCATCCATCTGACAAAGCTAATGTTCTTTTGGCCACCACATTTTACTATGGAGACACCAACTATGTTCGACCCATGAATATTGCACAACTTGCAGCTATGCAAGTTTGAATTCCAAGATCATCTAAGTACACTCCTTTCAAGTACTTACTTGCTTGATTAAGCTTTCCTACTGAATATCACAAGTATCTTTATCAGTTTGTAAGCTGATTTCTATTCTTCCCCAAAGATTTCCAGCCTTTAGTTCCAGAAATTTTGCCTCCTTGTATGCCAATTAGAAAAAATATATGAGAAAGTTGGGGTGCACTTGCAATTGATTAGTAGAGAATGACAATTAGGAAGAGAAATTACTTCTGCACGTCAAATATACACACCTTGTTTATTCAATACTCATAAATGACTTCAAGCCACAAAAGACTCACCTAACCAATAGGGGTAGTTGTTGGCAAGTTATAAAACAGTCATTAAGAATTGAAGGCAAATGTTGTTACCATTCAATTTTTCATGCTTATGGCTTAGGCTGGGGAAACAATCGATGATTGGGTTTAGGGTCTAGGGTTAGGGGGACATGGTAAAGGCTCCAATGGGGCATATGGTTGGATCAGCTCTTGGGTCAATGCACCAGAAATACTTTGAACATCACTAGGATCTCCATCCGGTTTTTTGGCAATCATAGTGAAGAATGGACTAAACCCTAAGCTCCAAAGTGCACAGCCAACAATAGGGCCAACACTCTCCTATTGCTAATGTGAAAGCTAAATTTGTTTGTTTTGGTGGAGTTCTCACACTAGAATTTACCTTTTCAGGGGTTAAGTGCTACCTCTCTAAGAAAGAGTAACTCAGTGAATTATGTGATGAACACAAGCATGCCAAGTAAGTACCTGTTGGATGGACCTGGTTGAGCAATCCTTGCAATAGGATATGAAATCAGTGTCCTGGGCCAGGACTTGAGTATCTGTGTTGACTGGAAAATGTTACAGCTGTTGAAGGATTCAGCTCCTGGAGAGGTAAACATGGGATATCTTATATCCCATATTCAATGGATTGAGTGAATGGAGGAAGACAGTCTTCCACTGCACCATATCTGCTAATGCTGTTCAAATTTTGGCATCCAATGAAAAGGAAGCCCATAGGAGTCAGGGCAAGGTCTCCGGAAATATAATTGGCCCAAATTTTGAATCACGAATCATAAATACCATTTGGATGGTGTATGTGGTGAATGGAGGGTAAAAGAATATGGAAGCAAATTTTGCACATTTTACATTGAAGTGTGTTAATGTCTTGTGCAACTAGCATTGCAAACATTACACATGAAAATTTCCAACATCTTACCAAAAGGTTCACACAGACATGATCAAAAATCAATCAAAACCATTAAAAATGTATTTGAACCATTTCTATAATGGTGTTTGAATAACATATAGTTTTTTCCATGTTTATTAATGTAACTATTGGAAATATGTTATTAAACAAATATTCTATAATTAGTGGCCTTAAATTTGAAAAAATCCATTGTAATCACGTGCATTGCATAGTATGAAATTGCAATATTTGTTTAATAACATATTTGTTAGATAACATTAGTAAATATGAAATATTTATTAGCTGAGTAAGGTAATTAAAAGGGTAGGTTCCAGGCATGGTAAAGTATGCCAATGATGTTTTTTTGTTGGCACAAATGAAAAAAATCATAAATTATGCTTTAATATATATATTTAGAAATATTATTTATTTCAAGCTCAATAATATTTTTAAAAAAAATCATTGGTTAATTTTGAAGAATTGTATATTTTAAATGTATTTAAATACATTTTTAGATAGTCAAGTATAAGAAAATATTGTTCCATTATATTTCAAATATACAAAAGTAGGACTTTGATTAAAATTTTGATACTTTCAAGTTGATGGAGCTTTACAATGTATTTAATATGCTTTCAAATTTTTCATATTATAGTCATAATCTATCATACTCTAATGTAAAAATGTTTTTTAAATCTTGAAAAAACAATCAGATATATTTCATCTATTTTTTTCTAATAAAATATTTCAAACTTTAAGTTTAGCTACCATAAACCCAATGGAGGGTCCCATGGTCTCATAAAGAAAATTTTAAAAGTTTTTATAATATATTTTTAATGTTTATGTTGGAATTGTGACTATTGTTTGAATTTTTATTTTTAACATACTTTACCATGATTATAACTTCATAACCAAAATTGTTTACCAACCATATATTACCTTGTGATATAATTGAACACATATCAAGGTCATAAATTTGCAATCTCAACACAGGTCTCTTCCAATATTGTCTATACCAGTGTTAGGCAGTTCTATCCTTTTTCAAAAAAGAATCAACAAGTAAGGGTTGAGTCTATGGACCTTTTATTGGTGATTCTCAAAAAACTAAAAGAATCAATTTTGATCCATAGCCATTTTTAATAAAAAAATCAAAGCATTGGTCAAAGAACTTAACTTGAATTGTTGGTTTTTTTAAAAAAAATATCAAGAAACCTAAACGTTCTTTGAAATCTTTTTAAGGATAAAATTGAAAGTTATTTTCAAATTTTGGTGTTGGGTGGGTTTCACAAAACAAGTGAGTATTGGCAAAGATTTCAAGTTGATTTGAACTATAAATATTAATGTTTAAGTGCAAATTGACTAGGGTATTACTTGGCCCCAACTTTGATACATGTAGCAATTATAAGGTTGACCTTGGAGAGCTATTCTCAAATCAATAGAGGCTAAAAACTATAGTAGTAGGTAGAGGTTGGTAAAACATAAAGTTCAACTCAAAAACAAAAGGTTTAAAAAACTTGGTGAATCCATGGATGGTTCTATAGGATAGTATAAATAGCCAAAGGTGAGCATCACTCCTCAATTTCATCAACATAAGTCGTGACTAGTGTTGCCCAATTCCAATTTTGAACTAGTTTTGGTTTCTGTTCTTGAGCCAATTATTAGGTACTCAAAGCATTGTTTTGTTTTTGTTTTTTCTTTTTCTTTCTTTCTTTTGAAGAAAAAAGCTTTGGAATCGGAATGAGAATTGAAATTGACCTTCGATTACAACCAAAATTAGATTTGATCAAAATTGGTTCTAAAATCTGTTTAATTTTATATAGGTTTTGGTTCTTCATTTTTTGGAAGAACGTTTCTTTTAAATTTTAAATTCCAACTAGGATTAGACATGTTATTTTGAGAAAAAAATTCAGGTATACATTTTTTGAATAATGAAATTAGGGTTGGGTGGGGAAGGGGGTGGTGGCATTAGACATGTAATTGATATAGGTGGTCATTGGTTATTGGTCATACAATGTTAGTAACTAGTTCTACAAAAATCAGTTTTGGGCTATGTATAGGTAGGTCGAATGGGATCTGGGTTGGAACTGACTTGCCTAGGAATTGTTTTTTGAAAAACCAAGAACTGGGAGTCTTACCATGTGAAGAATGGAGTCTGCAACAAAACTAGAGGTTCTATCCAAATTTTGAAAAATTCCTTCAAACAGAATTGGGGGTTCTTTCAAATTTTAAAAAAAAGTTAGAATTGAGACTAAAAGTTCTTTTAAAAAATAAGAACCATACAACATTTGCCGTGACCTATTATAGTGCAATTGTATTTCAAGCAATCCTAGTCTTTTATCATACCTTCTCTATCAATTAATCTTTTATTTCACATTCATCGTCGAGATTTTAGTCATTATGTTTCATGAAATCCACAAAAAAAATTTCATTTAGTCTTTGTCTTGTACTTAATAGGTATGATCAAGTATTCTTTATACCATTCCAGCATTGGTACATGAGTGTTTCCAAAAATGAAATACCAATTTCAAAAACTAGTATCAGAAAATTGTTCAAAAATACTAGGTCAATTTAAGTAAAATACCATTCAAATATATTCAAATATATCATGTATTGATGATGCATTGGCATGAATAAAGATATGTTTAATGTAATAGGGGGTGGCTATTTTGGGTGCAAAGCTTCAGGTGCATGGGTGTGGGTGCACAAAGTTGACATGGACAATCATTAATGACCCCTTCGCCACATCAACATCCCTATGGCAAATGACATAACACCTAGTGGTTCTAACATGACACGATGTGGCAAATGGTGATGTGGCATTTTGATGGCATGGTAGATGGTGATGTGGCGCTAAGGTTGGATGGATGATGGATAAATATTTGCAAATTTAGTTTAACAATAAACGCTACATTTGGATGAAAACCCTACACACCCATTAATTTCAATGTTTCAATCATTCAATTTGTCCTTTCAAATAATCCATGTTATTTTTGGTGTTCAAGTTCATTAAGGATTGAGAGCAAGGTTTTTTTCTCATTTTCTCCATGTTGCTAGGTTGGCTACCTAATGGGCCTTCTTGGCAAGAATTTGGCTACATTAAGCCCAAAATTGTTGAATAGGTTCATGACTTACAAATTGGGCATAGAAGGTTTTAGTGAGTGCCCATTTTTTTCAAGCTTGACATTAGCGAACTGACCTCAATTTTAGTTGGTGTATTCGTGAGGCGGCCATTATTTTCTTAGATTCATACATGACTTAAGATTTTATTTTCTCATACTATGAAGAATTGGCCATGTGAGGGAATCAAACCATAACCAAATTAGTCCTACCCACTACATCACATGGTGGACCTACACAAACAAGCAATTAATTTCAAATTTTCAAAGACAAGTAGAATAGTTACTGCATTATCCTGGCCTTATTGTAGCTTGTAACAATTATAAATCCGATTTTCTAA
>Ga0209208_10004607_pt1 | contig 19488 bp, 16 predicted proteins | sample S1TSphfallax_3_FD_187694 | JGI IMG/M metagenome (GOLD analysis project Ga0209208, IMG submission 187694) | Host-associated microbial communities from peat moss isolated from Minnesota, USA - S1T2_Fd - Sphagnum fallax MG (SPAdes) (version 2) | ecosystem: Host-associated > Plants > Peat moss >... | reverse complement strand
TAACAAGTTCAAAGGATAACCAATTTGTTACAAGAACTGATAACTAGACTATTGTAGTAATTGATTGGTAAACAGAATAGGAGAATTTGAACTTGTGACCAATAATTTGTTATTTTAATTTTTTATTGTACTGGTCCAATGATTGTTTAAGTTACAACAGCACTATGAGTTTGCATAAATAAGAGAATTTGAACATAGAGAGGATTTGAATTCCTTTCCATTAATTTTTCATGTAACTCTTGGAGAAGTTTTGAATTTTTGAGTCAAGATTGCTTGAGATTTCTTAACATTTTTCCTTTCTATTATGAGAATGCAATGCTTGAAATCGTTTTTTCTAATGTAAAACCAAAAAACTAAAAAGCTTATGGTGGTTTTCTAATGTAAAAATTTGAACAACCTATTGATGAAATTCAATAAACCAAAGTCATAAATTTGAAAGAAGAAAGATAAACTAAGTAGGGCAGAAAACGCCTTTGATATTTGGCGACCATGCAATGGAATGAAATTATAAGCAAAAAAATGCTTATGCTTTTTTATATTAGTAATTTTTTTGTTTTAATATTTTAAGTTTGAATCTAAAACAAGTTTTAGGAGTTTTCTAAGATTTGATTTGTGTCCATATTTTTTGTTTTTCTTTACAAGCAATAATCACGAATATCTTTAGATTTACATGTTGAGTTTTGATATTTTCTCTAGCAACCTATTGACTGAAAGAAATTATAAAATAATGATTTCTAAAAGATGTCAAGAATAGTCACAAGAAGATTTAAAAGGCAATTATAATTAGAAGTGTTACAACAACCTATTCGTGAGGTGGTTCAACCATAAGAACAAATACGTTCTCAAGTCAAGGGAGCATAATCGTTTGAAGCTCCTAACGATGAGCCTCAACAACCTATTATGGCAAAAGTACATTCGCATCAGATACGCACAAAGTATGAAGAAAGAAAGGAACAACAAGTATTTTCAACTAGTCAATTTTTAACACTCTGACAATTGTCCCAACAATAGATATCAAATGCACAACTAGGTGAATAAAATATCAAACATGTTCGACATGCTAATGAAGTAACCTTTGTAAATGGCAATTTGTGACACCTGATTACTATATTCTTAGAACAATTGCACCCTTTCGATTAGCACCAATTGTTAAGTATTATACATCTAATGTCGCAACCTTAGCCTTGGGCTTGCAACCAAGGCAAAAGGGTTGCAAAAGCTCGGGCTAAAAAGAGTGTGAGAGAATGTGAAGATGAAGACTCACACTCCCAAGCGAGCTCCCATGTTGGGAGTGTGAGTCCCGGTGGACTCCCAAACCTTCAGAGAGTAATTGCAAGGGTCAAAACACCTCTCATTGAAAAGTTCTCTATATCATTGGAAATCTATTGAAGTGTAGATGTTTAAATGGGCTCGCATGACCCATTTGGACATCTACAATACAAGTTATGGCAAAAAGAAAGGTCAAGAGTCAAACTAGCAATTTGACTCCCAACCACAAAAAAGTTGGGAATCGACCCGACTTCCATGCATGTAAGTAATGTGCAACACACCTTGGAAGCTCTCGACAAAAGCTACAACTTTGGTTCAGACCACTTCCCGATTAGAGGTCTGTGCATGAAGTTATAGCCCCGCAAAGTTGTCAAAGTTTTAGCCTTAGCAGTTTTGGGACTCCCCTTTGTGAATGTCGAGACAAAAAGCCATCTAGATGTGGCTCTTGCGAAAAGGTGCAGAGTATACTATATGGGGGAAGGTGGTGGCTTCCCCCGAATCCAGGCGGTGGTGAATCTTGTGAGTCTAAGGTCGTTTGTGGCTTGTCCTAGCACCAAAGGTGCTTCAACATTGTACTAACGAACTTATTGGTTGGCTTGATGCAAGTTCGTGTGAATGAATAAATTACTTATCATTTTTCCTAGTCTCATCCCAAAGCTCCAACACGCCCCTTTACCCCTTAAAGTGCTAAGAACCAAAGAACATGCCCCAAGTTCCTAACCTTTCCATTATTTTCTACCTTAAACTCATCTTTGAGTCTAGCAAGGGGCTTGGAAGCGCATCATTTGAACCGATTCTTGTTTTGACTCCAACCATAGCTGATTCAAAATTGGAACGCAATCAATTTTTAACCCAATTGGAACAATTACACAACTTGGAGCAAAAACCTTCACACCAATTGAATTTTCAACAACATGTAGAACCAGTGGAAACAATATATTGACCTCTGTTGCTATTCAACAAACATAACCATTTCATCAAACTATTTGGCTGAATGTAGTTGTCATGCAAATTGTTGAAGGAACATGGGTTCAACAAAAAATACCAATTACAACCACCCAACCTACTATTGAAGCTACATTAAATTGTGCTTATCGTCAACAAGTTGGACATGAGTTCAAGAATCATCCTTTTGCGAATGATAAATTGAAAAAAGTAATGAGAAAAAAATTTTGAACTTCTCTGCAGCTTATGGTACCAAACACTCCAACAACCCATGTTGCTGTACCTATACAACAAACTCAAATACAACCGAGTTTGATTGCCAATCCAATATCAGTTAGTCAACATGTAGGTTGACCACAACTTGTTACACCACTCATAGCGCAAGGCAACCTAGAACTGTACAATATCCAATGTGGTACAATATAGTTCCATCCTTTGTACCTACGGATCCTAACCTTTACCCAATGTACTATTCAGTAATCAAAAGACCTGACCCATTGATTTCTAGAAGGAGGAAGGGGTTTGCAGTGTGTGCTACTCAACTACAACAAGCGCCACCACTTGTTGAACAATTGATGTAGAACCAATATCCTATCAGAAGGTAGTAGAGTGCTATGTAGGTGAGATCAGAGTCGAGAGAACCATAAGAAAAAATACTCCCAAGGAAAGGATCAGCACCAAAAAGGTTAACAGTTGTCAACGCACATTCAACCACTGGATGAGAAATGCCCCCCTCCCCCTCACCAGTGAATAAAACTGCCGACTGCTGCACTGGTGGGTGCTGGTTCACGCTGGCGCTCAGTGTTTTCATTGAATTACGAAGTACTACTCAAATATATATATATCGTGGCTCAGTCGGTTGGTCATCAGATTCCTTCACTGAAATTTTCAGTCTAAGAACGTGTACAGCTTGCAGGATTGCATCATAGTATGGATCAACTGTCACACATATAATATTATGCAGGAAGCAGCGTTTTTTTTCTGTGTAAACTTCGGCCGAAATGTGAGAAATCAGGTTGAAAATGGAATATTTTGTCGGAGTATTTCTTTTTCCTTTTGTTTTAATCACCAAATTTCGAAAGACATTGCAAAAATTAAGTCAGATTTCAATTTGCTATCGTTTTAAAACTAGTTTTTTACTATTTACACCACGTTCTGAAAGCCTGTGACCATTTCATTCTACATCCTTCTTTGGATGCTAGCGAATGCTGGAACATCAGGAAATTTGAAAAAGCAAATATCACTAAGTAGGAAAGAGTGTGCAGAAATATTCAGAGATATTATTAACTTATTAGAAGTGCAACTGGAAAGTTCTTTGCTTTTCAAAAAAAAAAAGAATTAAGTATATGTACCCATTTCTAATAAGTATATTAACTTATTACAAGTATACTGCACAGACTCTCAGAGGCCACGTGATAGCGACTTTGTGAAGTCAGCGGACTCTGTGATTCTTGGTTCAAATCGGCCGCGCTTGCTCGACTTTACGCAAGGAATGGTTGAAAAGGCGGTGCTAAAGCCACGATCGTCATTTCGGAATGTTCCTGTTAATTAATATCGGTTCTAGATAAAAGTCGGTCCTCACGCTGACTAGATGATCGCGGTTTACACCTTTTAAGATCTGTAGTCAAATACGACACGTTTTGGCTAGAACGTAGTTTCGCGAAAAATACAAACTGGACACTTGAGATTGGTGGAGCAAAATACTAAGTGGGCACTTGAGATTGGTGATGCAGCGACTGTAGCTTCGCACCCAAAGGACATTTCTGACCAGTACTTGTTGTACGCGGCTCGCTCTGTAGCAACCCTGATATATGATGACCTTGGCATCACCAGCAGTACTGATAAGTTTCTTTGCAGATTCTAGACGCGTGACCACCACGGAGATCGGAAAAAACCTAATCTATCTAAATGATTAGACGTCGACCAACACATGCACTGAAGCTTGTTGGTGTAAAAGATCGGCTTCGACCTTTTGAGCCGACTTGCTCGATACGTATACATTTCTAGATTGGCGAGAATTGAAATTCTCGATTACGGACGTTCCTTCTTCGATCTCGGATCGACGTCTAAGGGTCGTAATCGATAGGTTCTCTTAATAATTAGCAAGTTCATTTCTGTCTAGATCAACTGCAGGTGACGGTTCTGGTGTGATCCTCTAGTTGTCCTCATTAGTTGTGCGATTAGTCATCGGACGTATTGTTTTGGCAACTAGGAGCGGCAGGAGGTTTGCTCTGCAACCGGCTATGATGCGACCGAGTGCTGAGCCCCTCCGGACGGCGGCCAAAGATGGAGATCTCGATGCAGTGCAAAAGCTTCTCCAACAGCAGCCTCCCGTTGATGTGAACGAGGCGGACGAGGATACCCACTTCACGGCTTTATACGTGGCAGCACGAGCCGGGCACGTCCTCGTGGTGGAACTCCTCTTGCAGCAACCAGGGATCGATGTAAACTTCCATGTCCACAAAACCGCCTTATGTATAGCTGCTCAGAACGGGCACGTTGCAATCGTCAAACTCCTTCTAGCCGTGCCGGGGATAGATGTGAATGCTGGGTATGCAGGTCTTCGCAGCGTCGATTACTGGGCGGCCTTAACATATTCACCCCTGCATGCCGCCACGACCTCCAACCATCTAGAGATCGTGAAGCTGCTCTTAGAGCGTCCAGACATCGACGTGAATGCTAACAAATCTTTTCGAGAATTGACCCCTTTGCATGTGGCGCTCTGGAAGCCGAATCGGAAGTACTCGAGGCCCTTGAAGAAACCTAACAAAGTCTCAAGGTCCGGTTTCCATGCGGATGAGTCCCGGAGGGAGGTCGTCTTGGCTCTACTGGCACACAAAAATCTGAATGCGAATCTCGAGAACCGGTCGCGACATACCCAGTTGCACTACATGGTGTTCTTCGATGCTGAGATAGACCTGGTGGTGCGTCTCTTGCAACGGCCGGAAGTAGACGTCAATGCGCGGGGCGAAGGCAACATGACTCCTTTGCACCATGCAGCTGTAAATGGCAACCTTGAGATGATTCAGCTTTTCCTCCGGCACCCGCGAATCATCGTGAATTTTCATGACATGTACAGGAGCACGCCACTGTTTGCAGCTGCAGAAAAAGGGAAGGCAGCAGCGGCTCAGCTGCTTCTAGAAAAGGGAGCCGACATCCACGCCGTTTCTTCCAAACTTTCTCAAACATTTTCCAGCAAGTGGTTGTGTCGCAACACACCGTTGTACTGTGCTGCGGAGGGAGGACACAAGGACATGGTCGAGCTGCTGTTGAAGCAACCAGGCATACAATCTGAAATTGCGCCCACCAATAAAAATTGGTTGACGCCCTTGCACGCTGCAGCATCCAGGGGTCACAACGCCGTGGTGAAGCTGCTCTTGGAGGTTCCAGAGGTGCGGGCAAGTCTGAACGATGCAACTAAATCGAGCGTCAAATCCACAACCGCTCTTCACTTGGCCTGCAAGCACGGACACGCAGAAACTGCGGCCTCTCTTCTGTCCTGTGAGGAGGTGAACGTGAACGTAAAAAACGGCGAAGGCTTCACGCCCTTACACCTTGCCATTCGAAAGGGCCACACCAAGGTTGTGAAGTTGCTCCTCAATAAATTTGCAGAAGTCGATTCTCAGTCAGTGCACTTGACTGCTACGTTACGGAACGAGGTGGGGCTCACAATTGCAGCTCTGTTAGCCGAGAAGAACAGGGAGGCGATTCTGCAGCAAGTGGAAGAAGAGAAAGATCCCCTAGGACGAGAGTTCCTCGAGAAGGTACTATACAAGACTCAAGCTTTATAATAAATCCGGGCAGAAATTGAAACATCATGACTGCTAATTTTCCCCTTCCTGATCGAATTCTTTTGCACCTTCCTTGTCAAATTCATCAGCAGAAATTCGGTATTTTGCTTGCAAACTCTGAAAATTTTCCCTGAACAGAAAAAGGATTGAGACTCCTCCCAAAACCCATTCAAGAATGCTTATTTTGCTCATTCCAAGCTCGCCTTAACATGTTGAGCAAAAATACTGAGCCACAGCCATTTTACTGAGCCTGTTGGGCAATTCTTTACTATTAGATCTTCATTCAAAACATGCTATGGATAAGTGTGTTGGTGGAGATGCTCTACCGGTTTGTGAATTGTAAATCTTTTCTTGGTCCCTCACAGGTGAGGCTTGTTGAAGATCCGATGGGTCAGTTCACTGTGGCTCTGAAGCAGCACCTGAAAGAAGGAGGTCGCAATGACGTGATGTTCGCAGATCACAGCCCTTCCAAATCGCCTGTTGTGATCAAGTACTATCAGGACGAAAGTGAACGTCAGCACAACATCGACCTATTGCAAGGTAAGCAAACTTATGGGAAACGACCTCAGATGATAGCATCCCATTGCACAGATCCCATAATCTCGAAACATTTGGCCAAACACGCTGATCAAGATGGATGACATGCACGTCTTGCAGGTCTGAAGCAGGAGGGAGTTCAACTCAAGCACGTGACAAACCTGTTCAGCTATGAAAGCACGCCTTACTTCGCCTGGAAGAAAGAGAACCAGTTGCGCCCCTACGCGCTTGTGTTTACATCGGAACCAGGCGCAGGAGGAACGGAGCGGCGGACGCTGCGTAACCTGATGGACCGTGGAGTGCTCCTGCACCAGTACAACGAGAAGCGACAAATTTTCGAGCTGGTGGTGAGTGCCATCCGGGAGCTTCACCGAATAGACATTGCTCACGGCGATTTGACTCCCGAGAATTTAGTCGTCTACTCTACACAAGGCTATCTCGAGTGTAAGGTGATCGATTTGGACAACGCGAGGCGGAAGAGCAAGGAGTGGCGAAGGGAAGGGACTATCATCTACTACTCCCCCGAGCTGGCAAAGGAGCACACCAATCCTGATAATGCAGGCCGCGGCGTGCAAGCCACACTAGAAGGAGATCGGTGGGCAATCGGTGCGATCTTGTATGAACTCGTCACTGGTCAGAAGCTCGTGTGTCGCTTGCTCGACAAGGCCGAAGGTAAAAGGCATTTCCTATTGGGAAAAAAATGGACCCAGGCCGCCACATTATGAGGAAAAAACAATCTAAAGTTTCAACAAGTAGCCAAATTATAGGAGGAATCCCAAATTTTTTTTCTTCCCCCCCCTGAAATCTAGACAGATTTGGCTAAGTCCTCTTGTGCACGATCGCCAACCCGCCTCCTTCACAATTTTGAAAAAACGAATCACTGGTTGTGACAGGGGAAAATTATGAATCGTCCGATGAAGGGAGAGCGCTAGAGAAACTGGCAGAAGTGAAGCAGGAAATGCTTGACGACTTGGGCGACGTGATCACAGACGGAGGCTCCGACTATTATAAGCAAGCAGGGGAGCTTCTGCAGAAGGTTTTGAAGACGGACAAGATTCGGCGATGGTCCGTAGAGAAGATGTTGGACTCTAGTTTTGTGAAAGGCGGTTCTACTGTTGGTTCCAAGAAGCAATTGATGTCCCTATTTGACAACGTCACCAAAGTTTCTGGTACCAACCTATATCCTCTCAATCCGTTGCACATTTGACAAGGTTTGAATTGAATCGATAGCAGCACCTTCAGACTCTTATTTGTCACATGCAATATTTCAATGGGATTGTTGTTTGCTGCAGGGAAGCTTGATGAAGCTACAAAGGAAATGAAACAGCTTCATGAGACTATGAAAACACTGCAAGGTACCATGTGACCATCTTTTTAGGTCTTGCTCTGTTTTTTTGGGTGATTGTGTGATGCATAGGTAGCAGCAACATTGCTGCACACATTCGAAGCAACCCACAATTTTTTTACTTTTCCAAGGTGTGGATGGCAATTCTAGGATGTTCGTTCATTCACTGATGAACTTGGATTTTGCTGCTGGGAATCTTACAGCCTTAGTGGGTCATTTGGTGATGGGCTTGCACAGATGCTTGCACAGATGTGGAAAAACAGATCAAGGCAATGCCGCCAATACCATATAACCTTGGAGAGACAATCCTTTCGTACCAGAAAGGATTGTACAACTTGGTTAAAAATGTGGGCTTAACTCCACATCCACGCTGCTTCATTGTTCTACCCTCCAACCTGGATGGTGATTCTCAAGCTCTGAGCACTCTCTCTCCTTCCTGCCTGCTCTTCATTTGCACCTCCACACCCTCAACCCTCTCTGTCTTTCTTTTTATTCTTTCCAATCCATTTTCTCAGCACAGGTATTTTTTATTTCATGGTATCTTTAGTGTTCCTCTCCTCTTTTCTCCTGATCTTTTTTCTGTTACTGAAACACAGTTCAACTCTACACAATCAGCTGCAGACCAAAGAATCACAGTAACATATGGTTTTGGTTAAATCTTTTGGCCTTGCCTTCACACCACCCAAGACTCTCCACTAATTTTATGTCTCAAACTTTATCAAGCTATTGGGGGAATCCATTTCATTAGTTATTCCGTAGATCAGATGTCACACATAGGTGTTAAATAAGATCCAACTTGGTTTGGGCGTAGATATTGAGTTGATGAACGACAAGGATCGTGAGGAGAAGCTGCTTGACATTCAAAATTTTTTGGAGGATGTTGCAAAGTCTGTGAAAGATGGCAAGCCAGACTCTCTCCTTGCCTACATTGGCAGGAAGATTGGAAACAGGTTGCATAAGAAGGTAGGCCTTCTCATGGATTAAAGATACAAGCTTGTGAAGTTTCAAATACAATGCATGAATTGGACTCCATCTGTTCTCTTCAGCTCTAAGCGGAACTTGACTTGTTTGTGTTTGTGATGTAGGTGTTCATTGCTCTTGTATGTGAGGAATGTTGGAAGCCACAGTTGCCACCCTATCCAGTAAGAGTGAAGAGACAGGAAGCTGTTAAGTTGATGGAAGCTGTGAAAATCTCAACTTGCTTGTGCCAGGTTGTGAATATGGCTGCTGGTATCGTGAACTGCCTTTACCCAGTGGTTCCAAGTAAAGTGGTGCCTGATCAACTCATTGGCTACTTGAAAACAATTCAATACATTCATGAGCAAGGAAGTGAATACGGGCCTATAGGTGATTGTGTTCAAGGAAGTTATGCAGAACTGAACAAGTTGTCTGATGCTGACGCAAGGTAAATTATGATGCTTTTCACAATTGTCCATGGTTTCTACAGATTTGAATACAAAAGTTGAGCTTCAATAAGATGTGCAAACCTGAGAAACAATTATGTGAAAATGAATGTTATATTGCTAAGCACAAAACATTCTGCATTTTCAATTTTGAACTGTTGTCCTGTCCTAAGTGATTTGCTAATGGTTTTGAAAAAGGCTGTGTACTACAGGCAATGCAAGGTTTTGTTTGAACTCAAAGCATGTTGCCTTGGTCATGTCCAATCTTGCTGACAAGTTGGCCTATCTGATGTGAAGGTCGCTTAGCGAGTTCTTGAAGCTGGTGGATGCTGGTCAAGATTGGGGGCACTTGGAACCAAAAGTTGTGTTTGGCAAAGGTGACCTGAAGTGGGTCTGCAAGGAATGCCTGCGAATAGATTGAATTGTGCACACCCATGTTGTTCATACACAAAACTACACACTAGTTCTTCTAGGCATCAATGTCATGTATCATAGTACACATCTCCACCTCATTTGAGGTTGCAGACAAAGATTGGATGGAAGATTGGGCAATTATACCTTCCTTGTATCAATTTTGATCTCTTACTAGTGTTGAAACCACATCTTTGGATGTGTCCCAGAGAAAGGAAAGCTAGCAGAATTAGACTAATTCTTTAAGGACCTTCTTGCAAAATGGAGGTTCTCCTCAGTGTCTAGGCAAGTTCTTATTCTAGAAGACAATACAAATAATCAACTATGGCTTAGGAGAGAATTGTGGCTTTAACACTTCACAAATTTGAATTGCAGCACTAGTCAAGGTGCATGCAGAGAAATATCAACCGATGATCTGCCTATATGTAGATTGTACCTTTGTTGTTCCTTTTCTAGGATTAGACCTTGACATCTTGGTAAACTCAATTTTCCTTTCCTCAAAAGTCAAATGCTTGTCCCAGTGCTCATCAAATTGGGTCTAGCCCAATCTTATCTAAGTGTATGGAGCTGAATCTCTAGTACTGCACAACCCCATTGCCATTCAGTGCCAAAATATACCTGAGCCAATGTTTTCATGAACTGAGCTTTGGAGATGAAAAGTTCACCTGTGCAATGAAAGTGAAAGCTAAGATTTTGTTGTCCATGTGATCAAATTAATCTAATTTGAACCAACAACCATGGATAAGCCAATCAACAATAACCTTGTCATTGCAGATCTAGAAGCATAGATAGAAATAAATCAGGAAGGACTTAGTTGCAGGAAATCAACAGAGGCAAATGTAGCAAAAATTAATGAATTTAGTGACCATTTTACTGGAAAGACAAGAAGATAGCTAGTTAATTAAGACAGATTCATGTATAAGTAGGACTCCTATTGAAATGAAAATACCAGATCTTGTGTATTCTTCCTAACTTCTCAGAGCAGATCGTTCTTTATTCATATCTTCTTCTGTCTCTACCTTCCCACATGGATGAATCATCAGTTCACTGCTCATAGGTTATGGGCCCACTCATGTACAAGTTTAAAAACACAAACTACATGTTACTGCAATTCAAGGTGGAGATGATGATGAAGGCAGAGTTGTGAGGCTTGATAGAAAAGATCAAGACAGAGGTCAAACCAGATGAAGCTGATGTCAAAGCTATTGCAACATGTGCAGAGAAGGAGAACCAAGTGTGAAACTTGCTCGTTCAAAGCCCATCCAACAATTAGTTGATGAAAGTTTGAAAAGAAACCATTGCACATGGCATCTGGGAAGCTCTGGCCAAACGCTTCACAGATAAGGGATTTTGCTAACAAGATTTTTCTAACCAAGAAGTCTTTCATGTCACAGATGAATCCTCTGGACACAATGGAACAGCATGTGAACATGCTTGGAGTGATAGCAAAAGAATTTGATGCACTTGGAGTTAGAGTTCTTAATGAAGTGAAAGTCATGGTACTCTTCATCAATTCACCAAAAAGCTCTCAGCATTTTATCACAGCTTTGGAGTCCCTGAAGAGTCCCTGAAGCCTGCAGACCACACCTAGGTCGATGTGTGCACAAGATTGCTAAATGAAGAACTAATGCAGAAGGAGAAAGGCAGGACTACTGAAGCAGCTTTGCTCACTCAGAAGTAATCTGATTCCAAGAAAGGTATGAGAGATAAAAGCAAGGATGTTTACAACTATGGCAACATACACTAGCCACCTCAGGAGTTCTGGTAGTCCTCAAATTATCCTGCATTATTGATGACAAAAATAAACTGCACTGCTCTGAATGTTCCTGAGAGAAAATACTAGTCACTTACCCCACTCAAATATAACTGAAAACCTGAAAACAGATGCAAAACAGAAGAGAAATCCAATTGCTCTCAAAGTTGAAGTCCCATGACATACAGCAAATTCAAAAATGAACCATCTCATACCATAGTGAAGGGACTCCCAGAAAATGAAGACACCTCATTCATTTATGCACTGAAGAGAAGGAAAGAAGCCAAGGGCCCAATTGCAAATCCCTTTGTTGTTGCCTTTGCGGTGTCTCCAACACCATCAAGCAAGTCGATAATCTCTCTTACACTTTCTGGCTGCATCAATCCAATGACAATACTGTTGGTGCCATATAGAACATTTGGTAAGGACAGGTTGTAGACTATAACAAAATGATGAAGTGAACAAGATTCCAAAAGTCAGACATGCTCTAAGATCTTTTAGCTCACAGGAAAGGTTCCAATGCTACGTGTTGGTGTTCTGCCAAAACTTTGAGTTCAAGGCTTGGTCAAAACCAGGCACAACTTGCATGGAACCATGTACCATACAAACTAGCAACATTCTCTGTAAGATCTTCCACCAGAAAAAACCAATCAAATGCAAATAAAATGAGGTGATGTTTATACTTCATGAAAAAACTAAGCAACAATTTTGGATCCATACCTGCTGGCTCATTTCGACAATCTTTCTCTTCTCAAAACATGCATCGCTGTGAATTTGAGACCCAGTCCCACTCCTGAATTTCAAAGGACATCGTCAGAAGCCTGAAGAACTTTTCCATGCTTATGATTTAAGTCAACCTAAATAGAATTCCGAGTACACAATACCAAGGTTATAGAGATTCCAGATCTGGCAGCATACAGCGAACAGAAAACAAGAGGAGGCCCAACACACAGTAACTGAGAAAAAACTGAGACGCAGTTTTAACAACGGCGACAATCACACATGTTCAGGGACCTTCAGTAGACCTTCAATAGCAACTTCATTTGCATCTAAGATCTGAACTGCTCTTCCGTCAGGGTCGGATCAGGGCTCTCACCCGCTTTACTGTTCGATCTCTTCGACTCCGTCGGTGTGTTGTCGTCATATGGTTATTAGGGTTTGCTTCATTCTTCGGTGTCTTTTTGTCCGTTTGTGTTTCTTGAGGTTGTCGTGCAGCAGAAACCCTACGGAGCCTGCGCTTGAGGATCTATCTGTAGACGCGACAGACCAACGATAGACGGTGCTTCTTGCTACTTACCAGGACTGCAGCAGACTCGACGATAGACATGGCTCCAACTCCGCGATCAGTTGCACGCGGTACGTTTGCACTCTTTGGCCTTGTTGATTCCTCCATTTGTAAACAAAAACCTTTTTTCTGTGAAGTTATGATCTTTCTTCGAGCTTTCAGTTGGAGCGAGTAGAAGAGGAGGAGAAGAAGGGGGCTGTCCGATTTCATTTGGAGAAGAATGGATTCGAGAAATGATGGTGACGAAGTAGTATTTCCCTGATGGATCAGTGCGGGAGAGGTTGGTTGTGTCTCCTGCAGGAGCTGCGAAAGATGCGAAAAAGAGCGATGAAGTTGTGGAGACACCGGCTTACAGCCAGGAAAACATACAACACAACATGCGCATTATCTATTACAGGTATATGTAGGAGGAGTTTTTGTTTTTGATTGATTTGCTTGAGGGATGCTGTTGTAGATTTTGTGATTCTTCTGGTATGTGTGTTGAGGAGCGAGTGTGTAGTTTCGGAGTTTGCAGCGAGAGGAAGAAGGGATGGATCTGACATAGAAGAACTTTGTTGTTGTTGGTGGTGGTGATGGTGGCTGGTTGCACGGCTGGGGTTCTTCTGCTACAGTCGGACTTTCTTGTCCATCGTTGGAGGTGTGGTTGCAGGAGTGTTAGGGTTGACGGGAGTGACAGGCTTCCTTTGCTATTTTGTGATCATGATGCTGGCCTCAGCTGGGATTGCAGTGAAAACCAAGTTTGATGTGTTCTCCTTCTTTGATTCCTGGAACCGTATCACAATCGATGGCATTGCGCAAGGATTTATGGTGCGTGCCTTGGCATTCATTCCTCCTTTCGATCTCATTCCATGTTTTGCCAATTGTGCCACAAGTTCTTGTGAAGACATGACACTCATGCAATAACCTTCTTACATGCATTCATGTTTTGCCAATTGGACTTTGAATTCTCAAAGAGACAGACTCTTGCAACAACCTCCTTCTGATCCGATATGTTCCTCTTGCGCTACATTTCTGGACTCATACAATTGTCTTCCAACAACTTTCTGAATTGATAATGTTCCTCTTGCAACTACTGTCGGAGCTGACATGTTTTTTCTATGAGAACATGGAATGGACATTGGTTTCTTTTTTTTATCAGAATTGTGTGGATGTGGGACTTAGGTTTAGGTTTTGTAGCATTCAGGGTGTCTTTTTTGAGGCTACAAGTAGGATGGCAAGGGTGTTGATGATACAGTTCCAGGAGTGAGAAATACCATAGACGTGTACTAATTTGGTCCAATTGCTTTTCGTGTGTGGGGTGTGTGGTTGGAGCAGTCTTTCATCCTCTTCTGGACGTATCCTACACACATTTTCTGAATTCATGTTCATTTTTGCTTTGAGGTTGATGAAACAGGCTTTGGAGGATGTGTTAGAATAAATTTCAGCCTTTCTGCATGTGTTTCTTTTGTGTTGGAGCGAAGTTTGTCAGCAAATTTTGTGTCTGAAAGTCTGTTTCTGTTGCAATGTAATCAGACTATCATGAGAGGACTAGAGAGGACAAACTTTCTTGCAACTATTGTTTCTGCTCTGTTATCACCTTGACCTCTCTTCTCAGGTTTGCATATGATATTGTACATATATTTTAAAGATCCCAAGGTCCTTGCAATTGTGGGTTCTGCATCAACAGAAAGTTCTTGGCGCAAGTGATGCTGACAATGAGAAATTGGCATCAGTGAAGAGGATTCTCAACTCGTGCACAATACAATGCTACTGAAGAAGATGAGCTTGAGACACGGGTTGTAGCAGGTCTTCCAGAGAGATTGGGAACACGTAGAATGGAGATACTACCTTGTTTTAGGTGGTCCATGCTTCTCTTTTGAGTTTGTTTCAAAGTCACCAGCAAAAATGAGTAAAAATCTGACAGTAAAAATGGTGCCATGTTGTGGACAATGTATTATTGTCAGTTGTGTGTGTGCATCAGATGGAACATGTTTCTCTCATCAACAATGGAATGGTGAGTGTATACACAAAACTTGCCAGATTTGTGATTTCAAGAGCTCAATGAGATACCCCTCTGCAATAGGTCCCATGACTTGATTTCACTATAAGCTTCTGAAAATAGTGAAATTTTCAGCAAGTTTCTGAAACTGTTCAGCAACTGGAGGTTACTGACATGCAATGATTTCTGAATTTCATGTCAGTAGGAAAAAAAAAGTTTACCCATCACTCTATTGCATCTGTATACAGCACTGATTATTGATTGTACAACGAGCAACTAAACTGTTGTGGGTGTGAAGACAGATGAAAAAAAAAGAGAAGAGATTGGAGGTTCACACATTCTGCCATGAAGGCAGACTCCAGTTACATTCCTGTGCATAGTGCAAGCGGTTTGAACAGGAAGAAATTCTTGCTAAAACAGGTAATATATGCAGTCCTAGATCAGGACATGCAGTCCTTGATCGGCACATTTGTAGGAATTTTCACACATTATGTGTATCACCTTGTTTAGCAAGAATCTCTTTCTGTTTGTAAGTCGTTCTAGATGAAAATAAATTTTTGATGCACAAACTGCCTGTAGTCTGAACCTCAATAATCACCTGAAGTGATGACCACAGATATCAGTTTTGAGCCCACAGACAAGACTAAGAAACAGATCATGATAAGATAGGAAAGCTGAATACACAGTTCCAAGTGTTTAAAGCAATAATGTACATCTTACTGTGGTCATGGTCACCTTCAGAAAGCCAACATACTGCAACTACCAGCCAAATTGCATTATGTGGCCACCAGCACTTCCCCCCCCACCCAGTAATTGTTGTAACATCGTACAATGACTTCTGCTATCAAATTGTATTTTTGTGCATTTTTGGAAGTGAGTGACCACCATGATGAATCCATAAGCATGGGAATCAAGTCTTCCTGTGAAAGAATGGTTTCTTTATGTTCACACTTCTGGTGTTGGCCCAAGAGACTGTGTCATGTTCCATAGCCATGATGTAGGTCTTGAATTGCAGTGAACATCTTCCTGCGGGCACCGACAGCATTCACTCCCATTTCCCTTAGATCCTCCATTGTCAACAATGGCAGCACCTCATTGTCCACCTCATGGAGCTCAAATGTCTCTGCATACCTTGCCAAATCAAGCACCCGGAGCCATCCCTGAACCCCACTGGTGAGAGTGATGCATTGTCTGATTGTTGGTTTAGCTGCAGGAAGAAGGTGCGCACCATTCTCCCCTGCTGTATCACTGTCTCCTCTCTGTCTAGTACCCAGATTTTGCTCCAAATCCTGTTTTGCAACAGTGCGCTGTTTGCCACTCCTATTATTGCGCATAGGTCCATCCTCGATAGCTCCTTGGATTTCATCCCCATGGCTATTAGGGTGATGAGCATCCCCTTGTTCTTCCTCAGCTGAAGTTGTTGCAGGATCCCTTGAATCTGCTGCCACTTTCCCACCATCACCATAAAGTTCTAGAGAGCTTGAAGAAGTTTTAGCAAACGAAGTTTCATGCTCATCAACAGGCAAAGCTCCATCTATTTTAGGATTTGCAGTACCATTGACATCACCAGCAGTAGCACCAACAGCACCGCCAAGGTTCACAAATCCTTCCTCCCTCCGCTCCAGTTTCCCAGCAGAATGATCAGCAACACCAAATCTACTCCCCAAGCCCATTCCGGAACCACCTGGAGCTGCCCGCTTGCGCCTCATCTGCTTCACCTTCCTGCCAGCGATTCCCAACTTTAACCCTGGCTCAACATCCCCCCGACCACTAGTGCTTGCAAGAACAGCTTCCGTCTTGGTCTCCTCTTCACCCGCACTCTGCTGTTGCCTGGTGTCCGCAGCTTCCAAAGGACTCCACCGCTCATCGCGCTGCTGCTTCCTCTCCACTGCAACATGGTCTAAGAGACGAGTCCGCGGTGCCTTTACCGGACTGACACCGGATTCCACCACCTGTTGCTGCTTCTTACGCTTAGCAGGCTCAAGGACGAACGAAGCCTTGAGGTAGGGTGCAGAGTACCCTATCTCCCCTAAGCGCACGCTCGGTCGCCGCTTCCGCTTCTGAGGAGATACCGGCTCTTGCACTTCCTCCATGGTTCTTTAGAATCCAGATGCTCTCTCAATCCAGAGCTTGAGCTAAAACTCCCGCAAAACAAACCAGGCCGCATCAAGTACCATCCAAATTGAGACAAACCTAAGCCCCAAAAAAGAATTCAGAAAAAGAAGTGTAGAGAAGAAGAAGAAGAAGAAGAAGAAACGCCATCCCGCAAACAAAACAAGAATCAAAAAACTTCATACACACACAATTGACCAATAACAGAAAGAGAAGCAACGGAACAAGAACAGAACAAGCAACACAACAGCAGTCAACCGCAAGAAACAAACAAACAAACAAGGGTCAGGAGGATTCAGGCATACCTGATGGAAAAACCACGACTGGATTCGCAGAAGGAAGTTGACACCTCTAGTGGTGACCACCAGATCCCGATCCAAAAGTCACCGGAAACTCTTCACAGCGACAGATTCCAAGAGAAGAAAGAAACCTCGAGACGAGACGGGAAGAGAAGTGCGAGCACAGAGTCCGAAGCTGGCGATGGCGGCAGACGAGGTCAAACACACGACCGCTTTACGCGGGCGGGCGGGCGACGTTGGGGACACGAATTTCTACGCAAATTTGGGGCTCATGATTGGGTTTTTTTTCTCTCTTTGTTTTGCCCCTTTTTTCTCCCTTTTTGTCTCAAGCAAGTAAACCCAAGAATATATAAACTAGAGAATTTTTTCGTTTTTTTTTTTTTTTTGGGTTTTTTCCCCCCACCATATATATGTCCCTAATTCCCTTTTTTTAGTGAAAAAAAGACAAGTTTAGTGTATTCACGTATGGCCAAATTTTTCAAATGTGTTCTTTCAAGTTCATTTAGTTCCAAGTGCACTAAATAAGTGAACAAGTGAAGACAAAAACATCAAATTCACTTGTTCACTTGATTTGTGAACAAGACAAGTCAAGTACATTCAAAACAAAGTGCACAAGTAACTTGCAAGAACCGTGTCTGTAGCCCAAATCCAGCAATTTCATTGGCCATAACATTCTTTCTGCACACCTACACCCAAGCCTATTCAACAAACTCTGTATATTTATTTATACATTAATACTAAACTCCTTGTCCGTATACAAACATGTTTTAAATTTTGGAGAATTATTTATGTTTGTGTTTTTTTTTTTTTCATTTTCCTTTGCCACCCACAATTCTCGCAAATTCCATTTTTTTTGGGGTGAACAAGACAAGTTTAATGCATTTCAGGTATGGCCAAAACTTTTGTGTGTGGTCAAGTGCATTTTTTTAGTGCACTACTAAGTCTTTGTTGTTTTTTTTTTTTTTTTTTTTTTTTTTTTTTGGGTGAACAAGACAATTGTAGAAGTGCATTCAGGTATGGCCAAATTTCTGTGTGTGGTCAAGTTCATTAAACTAGTGCTATATTTGTCAAATGTGGCCTTTCATGCATGGATTGGCTCAATCTTTGTTGTGTTGTTTATTATTAAACCTAGATACATATGTGGATCCTTCCAAATGGATGCATTATTTATGGACATCCTTTCCTAAGTAGGTATAGGCTTCTAGAAAGTGTGAGCGATGTGGCAACTTGTAAGTCGTGGCAATTTATTTTGACTTGGGTGGTGGGGACACACCATACAGCCTATTTTTTTATTGGCAAAATTTTTGCTAAAAAGAAACAAAATTTCAAAATTCAAAATTTGAAAATCAAGTAATTTTGGAGATTTACAATCGCCAGAAGTGAGGGGAGGGGGGGAAAAAAAAAGTAAATAAAAGTCGCCAAATAATATTTCTATACTTGGTTTTTAAAGTGTGGCCAAAAACTAAAAAGATGATCCAGGATTTCTATATCATATTTGGTTTATAGCCAGATTTGGCTAAATCGTACCCAAGATGATCGTCACTTGTTTCCACATCTCCTATACATGATGGCCACTTTTGGCTACAAACAAAAATTCTTGAAAAAAAACACTTACAACATGTGACTTTGAACACACCATATTTTTAGAGAGATTTGAAGCCAGCACCAGCTGATATGTTCAAAAGTAGATACCCGCCCAACGTTCATGTGGGACAACAACTATTGGATCATATCTATGGTACGAGTTCATGCCCCTTGTTGTTCACTCATATCCATACCCATCATTATAATAACCCTTCTTTGTACAGACAAAGGCTATAACTTATAATACTAGTGTAAAAAATTATACACAAATATATAGGGTACGTGAAATGGGCTAGTGCCTAGGTTTGAAAACACAGCATATGTGACCAATGAGATTGTTAGAATTGGAGCCTTGAATTGTTTCGAGAAATTTGCTTTGGAAACTGGCACTACAATGTTACATTACTCTCATAGGCTTGTGCTTAGTTGTGCAGAAAAAAATTTGGGACCAAAACGATTGTTGGAATTGGTGCCTCGAGTTGTTTTGAAGAGTTGCTCTAGTGAAGTATTTCCTTTAAGGTTGTTGCATGTGACCTTTTGCGCCCAATTTTAGCTACTAACATACAGCCTCCTGCTTGTTTATTTCTATTGAAGGATGCACAAATCTTGACATTTAGATATGCAATTGTCAACCATGCAACCTCCTCCTCATACTAAGAACAAGATTCTAGCACATTACTTTGAGTTCTTTTGTTTACTCACATATGTTTTTGTTGCATCACATGTTCTCTTGACTTTCATCTTAATTGCGTATTTTTAAAAGTCGATGTGACAAA
>Ga0209208_10004606_pt1 | contig 19490 bp, 13 predicted proteins | sample S1TSphfallax_3_FD_187694 | JGI IMG/M metagenome (GOLD analysis project Ga0209208, IMG submission 187694) | Host-associated microbial communities from peat moss isolated from Minnesota, USA - S1T2_Fd - Sphagnum fallax MG (SPAdes) (version 2) | ecosystem: Host-associated > Plants > Peat moss >... | reverse complement strand
AAAATTTTAAAAGAAGCTTTGCATATAATTGCACCATGATGTAGCTTTTCTATGTACACACAATCTTGTTGCAGAACTGACACTTCTTTACAAAGGAGGAGGAGAAGGATGGTCCCCACTCCCCCCATCCCCCCCCCCCACTTCCCACACTCCGGAGGTCCCCACTTCACATTTGGGTCCCTTACTTCCCCCAACTTCTCATCTCTTTCTCTCTCTCTTTTTCTCTCTCCATTTTCTTAATTTCAACCACAATGCACATCTTGGGTGATGGACATGTTGATGAGTTTCGTTAATTTCGACTATAATGCACATACATCTTGGTTGATGGACATGTTGATGAGTTTTGTTAATTTTGACTATAATGCACATACATCTTGGGTGATGGATATGTTGATGAGTTTTGTTAATTTTGACTATAATGCACATACATCTTGGGTGATGGACATGTTGATGAGTTTTGTTAATTTCGACTATAATGCACATACATCTTGGGTGATGGACATGTTGATGAACGTGTTTTGTTGGCCTTGCCTACACAAGACAAGGATATTGTGTTTAGAGAATAATAGCTTAAGGATTTTGGGCCCTCCCTCCCTCCCACCCCCCATAGTAGGTCTATTTCATTGGGTGGGTGATGTGTGTGTATCTCTTATGTTATAATTTTGTCAATGTTTTGTGAAAGCCAAATGTGTGTGTGTGTATTCTTATGTTGTAATTTTTTTTGGTGTTTTGTGAAGCCAAATGTGTGTACCCAAAAGAGTGCAAAAGATGCTCTTTCTATCTTTGGGACTTTATAATGGATATCAATCCAAGGGAAGAATTTTGATTGATAATTGGACAGATGGGTTGTTGCCGAGATTTTGTGTAAATGCAATTGTATATTATTATTAGTCATATTATTAGTATATAACTAACTGCACCATACAAACTTGTTTGATTGGAGTCATATTATTAGCAATGAGCATACAAGTAATCCAAGCACTATGAGTTCCCGCACTCAAGAAGCAACCCAGTTTGCTAGATTTAGGTCAACTTTTGCTCCACATAATTTCCAACATGGGGTTTAACTTACAGTGTAATGTTCAACACCTAACCCCAAAATTGTCACCATTGTTAGTGTTTGCTAAGTTTAGGGTTGGAGTAGGGTATAATTGAAATGTTGGTTGGAAACTTGAAGCGAAGGTGCTTACTTGTGCTTACTTGTTATATAAATGGGATTTTTGGAAGAAGAAAAAATGATCACCCAATGTGTGCACCACCGGGCTAGAGGCTATTGACATTAAATGATTGTTGTTACTTGTTCAGATTCAGGTTTGCCGAGTGTGTATGTAAGTAAGTAGAAAGGTTGCATGATTTGGAGCTGGTTTGTTGAAGATCATAGCTGTTGTGCTGTTGCACTGTGGCATTTCATTCTTTGCTGAAGAGGAAGAAGGCACAGAAGACAGACAAATTTTGCAAAAAAAAATCATCACATATTTGTGAGTTGAAATCCTTTTTTTGCCAGAATGTTGTCAGCTTCAGAACAACAAGGCAAAAGTAGTTTGGCTGCATCAAATCAACTTCCTTTTAATGGGAACCAAAAAATAAATTAAAATTAAAATTAAAATTATATATATATATACAATTTACAATAATAAAGGAAATCTCCAAGCCAAATATATTGAGAGCCAAATTTTTAATATTATCGATCATGAGAAAGTTGGTTTTATTAGAGGGTTTTATGCTCGATCTGCAAGTGAAAAAAATAGAAGTCAATAGTTAATACATTCATTGGTGCAAGAACATTTAGGGTTAAAGAAGATAAAGGAAAGCACATTCTGTATTTTTCACATTTTTAGAATTGAAAATTTCTAAATTCAGCTATGTGACCACACTGAGAGCGCAACTGATTTTATTTTTTCCTTCCAAATGCAATTTTTGTAATTTGTTTGAATTTTCAGCAACAAAATCCACTCAAAAAATCAATTTCTTCAACACCATAGCTCTGAAAATTGTGAAATACATTCTATTAAATCTGACTCACCGAAGGGTTTCCAAACCCTAAACCCAAAAACACCCCCAGATTTCAATATAGTTCTCAATTTTAATTTTGTTTAATTTTCATTGAGAAAATGGTTCAATAATCAATAGCTTCCACACCATAGCTCCAAATAGTCTCAAACCAAAGTTGTGCACCTCTCTACTCATTGAAAGCCTTCCGAAGATACCAAGAGTGTAGCATGAAATGTTGTGATTTGCAAGATCACCAACTTTGGTCAAAACATATGGGATGAAAGTGAGGTGCCTAATAGGATCATCTTTGGGAACACATTGAGAACCAAAAAAGAAAAACCATCAAACCTCCGCACCCCTCACCCACCTAGGCCCCCCAAAAACCCAAAAGAAAAAAATTTGGGCCATTGTTGAGCCTTCTCATTGGTCACATGAAAATTATGGTCCTAAATTTTTTTGTCATCCTCTTTTTGGCCTACAGTAATACCCTTATCTTCTAACAAGGTGGGTACATGTTGCAACTTCTATTAATTAGTTAGAGGTGCACCCAAAGTTTTTTTTTTTTTTTTTTTTTTTTTGAGAAGGAGCCACTTTGATTGGTTCATTACCAATTTTATTTTGAAACATTAGGTACTGCCAAAATAGGAGCACAAAAGTGCTTTCCTTTGGCCCATCTTTATTATATTGTATATGTATGAAAGTTCAACTTCAGCCGAAGTGAACGGGATAAAAGTGTGGTGCTATTGGGAACATTTTGGGAAACGCATTTGAAACTTGGGGAACCTTTTGAGAAGTTGATGGGAACTAAATGAGAATAAATCAAGAACATAAAAATCACCCCTTCAAACCCAAAAGAAAAAAAAAATCTATAAATAAAGGAAAAAGACCAAGCAAAATGTCAGGCATCATCTTTGTTCCCTTGAGTGTTGGATTGTGTCTTTTTCTTTTTTTCTTCTTGTTGCAAAGCATAACATTTTGTAACAATAAAAATTGTCACAAAACAACCCAAAGTTGTCACAAAAACATGAGTTTGTCTGATCTTTCCACATACATTCTTAAGTGCTCCACCCTGAAAGCCCCCCTTTACCCAATGGATAATTTGAACCCGCACCCACTTTGACTTGTGCCTCACATTGCCACCATATTCTTACCATGGATACAAGGCTTGTAAGTGTAAGGTCATGCCGTGGCACATGCCTTGCAAAGCAAGGGTGGAAGTCAGATTGTTAATGCCCAGGTGGTGTAAGGCATTCCCAGCCAGGGCGAAATGAGAACCACCTTTGGAAGTTACTAGGACACAAGATGGTGGATGACATTAAGCCAAATTTGGGTTCAATAAGTTCCCATTGGTTGTTCCCCAAGAGTCCCCAAGATAAACCCCTTGGCCCACCTCCCCTTCCTTGCCTCCAAGAGCCTAAAAATTGCATTCCTAATGGTTTTCCCCTCGAGGCGGCTTCAATTAACAATATATATATCTTCTTCTTTAATGGGTTGTTATGAATGGAGAACTATGGGGGTCATTAAGCTGAGCATTTTGAAGGCAAAGGTGAGCATTTCTCTTTTCAAAAAGCACATGTTTTTTTTTTTTTTTTTTAAAACCATAATACTCGGATGGTACCCACAAGGTATACAATAATGTTTCTTTTTTAGAAAGTAAAAATCCATTCAATTTTATTTTTATCTAAGTTGTGCAACAACCCAGCCCGATGGTGTTACCTTACACATAAGCTCACACATGTCAATTGTAATGTAGCATCGGTAGGAAGGAAGGAAATATCTTTTCCAGAGTGATGATGATGATCAATTCTCTCATTGAAAGACAACTTGAAAACCTGCTGAATCAAAAGAGGTATGAACCTTTTGAGTGCTTGTGCAATTGTGGGCAAATTGGTGCACAAGGTGCAAAGGAAGCATCACCTTTGTATAAAACATTTGACCATGGTTTCATGACCCAACCACACAAGGTGCTAAGCACCACCTTTGTATAAAACACTTGACCATGGTTTCATGACTCTCCCACACAAAGTGCTAAGCACCACCTTTGTATAAAACATTTGACCATGGTTTCATGACCCAACCACACAAGGTGCTAAGCACCACCTTTGTATAAAACATTTGACAATGGTTTCATGACCCAACCACACAAGGTGCTAAGCACCACCATTGTATAAAACACTTGACCATGGTTTCATGACCCAACCACACAAGGTGCTTAGTACCACCTTTGTATAAAACATTTGACCATGGTTTCATGACCCAACCACATTTCTCTACCCACCTTTGGAAAGGAAAAAAATGTAAGGGGTGAGGAGTGGAGGGATCCACCTACATTCACTTTTTTCTAACCAGGAAACCCATGTGCATGCTCACATATCAACAACTTTTTGTCAGGTTGTGCAGTTTGAAGGCTGAAGCACAACTCCCCATGTACTCAAACTCCACCCAAAAAACTTCCTTGTCCAATTAGAGTCAATGAAGTGCAGAGAAAAAATACAATAGACTAGGAGGCTAACACAAGACCAGCTAAATTAATGGACCCAATGACTCATCTCATGCCTATCACTCTTTTCTTTCAATTGGGGTACCTTGATGGAAACATGATATGAATGAAGTTTTCATTCACAAATTTGTGTGTTTTTTTAAAAATAAAGCATCATAATCTTTTCCATTCACCAAACCTTTCAATCTTTTGAAGCCAATGATGTTAAACTTTACTTTACTTTGATAGTAAAATCTGGTATCTATCACTCTTGTGTTCTTTTTTTGTTGGCGAATTTGTTTTTCAAAATAAATGGCTAAAAAACAAAAAAAACTAGTGTTATTTGGGTTTGTTAATTGCCAAATTTCTAAAAAAAGATTTTCTTTTAATAATTCAGACTCTATATATTATGTTCCAAAAGGTAGTCCGAAATATACAAAGGATGTTTTTTTAAAAGATTTTTTTAAATATTTTTTCATTGATAGATTTAGTTAAATTGTCTTATGGATGATCCCCACTTCAACTACATCATGAAATTGAGAAGAAAAGAAAAACATTGCGTGAATTTACAAAGAAAATTTTCTAATTTATGCGGCCTCTAATCAAGAAACTAATTAAGAAGTTCAAATCCATCATGTTGCATTCAAAATAAGAATGTATAGATTCTTTGAATCAACTTGGGATTCGAAGAGAACAGAAAGTACATAAAATTTTGCAATTTAGATGCACATATTGCCATATAATTATTTTAGAATATTAATTTCTTGTAGTTATTTATTGTTGGAACTTTTCTTTAATGTGAGCAAGATTTCAATCTTGTTTGTTTGAAAGGTTTTTAATTCTAAGGAATGCCTTTGGAATCTCTTATATATGGTGTTACAAATTGAATCCAAAAGAATCATTGCAACTTCAAAATCAGTTTTCAAAACCAATAAATAATAAATAAATAAACTTGATTTTAATGATATCAAGCACTCATTTAATAAGGTAAATGTGTACAAAATACCACCAATGGGCCCAAAACGAACTAGTAGGGTCAACAATTTTGATCTCATCTACTATTGAAATTCACATTTTATGCCTAATTAGAGTACATGAGATTGGCTATTAGTTTATAATCAATGGATAATCCAATAAGTTAAGCAATCATTAATTGAACATTTGTGTCCTAACATTATGAAATAAAAATCATGGGGATTCATTTTAATAAGTATTGGTTTGGGGAACATGACTCAATGGTTTCTAAATCATTAACCAAACAAAATTGCATCAAACTTCAAGCACCTTTCAATTGACTAAATAGTCCTTTGATGGTTCTTATGTTATTGGGGGGAAGGAATACAATCAAACTAGTTTTACAAAATGCTTGAAATTGAAATTGGTTTAAATTCCTTTACACATAACATATGGCATCACATACAAACCTTGTTTCAAAATTATCATGCATGTGACTTTTCAAGTTTGCACCTTTTTGCTCAATTTTCTTCTAATATTTTTTATAATGCTTTCAAAGTTTATGTTTTTTTTCTCATTCTTTTCATTTGCCTCCAAGGTGCAATCATTTTGTTGTAATAAATGGACATTAACATGTGGCTTGAAGGGAGAATGGGTAGAGAAGCAAGATTCCATTAATAGATTAAAGTTTTGATTTTCTTGGGTTTAGTAAGGGATAGTCAAAGCAAAGGGAGCTTGACATCCTTGCAAGGTGAGGAATATATTTAAGGAGACTTCAAATTTGTTACACATTGAGATAAATAGTGCACATTCCTAGATGCATTTTTTTATCAAAACAAAAATGTCTAGTCTAATATCATTCACAAATGGTAATGTAACTTAGTACTAGAAGACGAAAGATCCCTCCATGCCTTTTTTTTTCACTCTAAAATATCAAATTTTAGCACTACTCTTGATCATTGGTCTACTTCTTCCATTTTTGTTACAAATGTCCATGAGAGTTGTGGAAAAATTGAAAGTTGGTTCAAGGACTCTAAAACCCTCCTCTAAAACTTTATTTCCAAACCCTAATAAATCTACAAAACCACCATCAAGAGATATCAATAACCTTTCTTTTTTTTATTATTATCAACAATGTCATGCTTCAAACCTCTGGCACAATCCTAGGCCATCTCCCCTCTCATTTGTAATCATGCTTCAAACCAAATCAACCATGAAAAATCAAAGTGGGGAAAAATTGGTAATTGGACAAATGATTCATTCAAGGTAGGCTCAAGGCAACATTAAAAGTAATTGATGAAAATAGAACCCTAGAAGGCATGGTGCATATCGAGTGACCTTTCTAATTTGAGGGATCATGTTATTGGCAAATGTGGGTGCATTTTAATTTGTAAAATGAACCAAAGGTGTTCACTTGGGGTGACTCTTTACAAAGATTGGATAATCTAGTATAGTCGGCATGATTAAATATGATTGGTCATTCATGGAGAGTATTCACAATTTGCATGTTGACATTTTATTTTTTTTAAATTGGGCATTCCATACTTATTAGATTAATTTCAAAGTATTCTCATAAAACATAAAAATATTACATTATACTATTACATAAACGTGTATTTTCAAGAATTCCAATAAATAAATTATTTTCAAATAATTAAAAATTTGTCAAATAATCCATTGCGTAGCAAAAACACACACTACATTACATTTTTGAAAAAAATTGGACATTCCATACTTATTAGATTAATTTCAAAGTATTCTCATAAAACATAAAAAATATTGTGACACAAATAGTTTTTTAAATCAACATCAATTTAATTCATGATTTAAGACGATGAAAAAATCAAGTAGTCATTATACAAGTAGGGACTTTTTATAGCAAATATACACCCATTTGTGGGGGTGAAAACAAGGACTATCCCAAATATTACCTATGCAAGAAAAGGAAAAAGTGGTGAAATGGGCATATTTGAAACATGCAACAATTGTTGATGGTGGACAAAATTACCTAAACTTGTGTGACACCTTTCACAAATGGCATCCCAAGGTAGAGTTCTTGGAGAGGTTTCATGTGACACCATTCGTAGTTCCCAATAAGATCATGTTAATGGCTAGAGGTTAATGGAGTTAAAACACATCACTTGTAAAATTGCATAAGTGTTTATAGCAACTTTAAGGAACTCTACACAACAAGCATAATTATCCACTTTCTCACATTTGGAATTGTGATGAAAATACAAAACAAGCACAACATGCAATTATTTAAACAAGAGTAATTACAAAACAAAAATCACACTAGTTTATAACATCATTCCAAAATCATGGAAATGGTTGTTAATACAATTGGCATGTGTTCATAGTGCAAATATATACATGCCTAATTTTTACATATTTAAAAAGAAAAAAAATTCAAGGATTTACAGTAATAGGTACAAAGAAAATAACAACATGGCAATGTAATCAAAAACATGGATGACAAATTATTCTTTTGCAAAATGGATATCTCACAAGTTGCAAAATCTTTGGATGGAAATATATGTCCAACCAATCATCCTCTCCTTATTCTTTATGGGCATGGCTTTCATGTCACCTTGCATGTTACCACACGAGCACAAGAATTCAAGCTATACCTTTTAACTCATTTAGCAAACGCAAATCATGTTTTATAACTTATGTATGTGTATTGTTTTAAGTAATTCAAGCCTGCATTTACCAAAGGTGAATGACAATTGGAACAAAATTATGTTAACCCTGATAAACAAGGTTATGATATTGGATTATGATATCGTTTTTGTCAATCCCAAACTATAAATATATCTCATGATATCCCTTTTTGGTCAATTACTTCTAAAATTCATAACTAATTATTAATTTATAATGGACAAGGTAAAATTTTCATAAGTTTATTCAAGCCTAATTCAAAACACTTCAATTCATTCTTACAAATGTGATTTTTACACATATGCCTTAATGCATGACAACATCCTTCATAAGTCCTAATGGTTGGGACTTGGAAAAAATGTCAAGAAAAATTATTTGTTTCACATTCAAAGCATTAAATGTGTGCGTGTCAAAATTAAAATCTCTTTCACAAAATCTTTGTAGGTTTTGCATTTGTAAATATTGAAAACAAAAGAAGAAATGGATTTGATTTGTGACTATAAAGATATCACATATCAAAATCCATTTTTTGGTTGACAAGTTTGTAAATTATGAAGGATAAATTATGGACAATTTCTTTCACACAAAGATTAACTTGCTGGGCCATACTTTTAGGCAAGGACTATGCATTCACTTGAATTTATAATACATTAATGCTAGAAGTAGATTACACCCTATGAACAAAACTAGGTAATTTTCAAGCACACGTATGCAAAAAATTTTGTAATTCAGATTTAGCTTAAGAGACTACATAGGTTGGACTTTTGAATTGGGTAAGGGAGGGAAATGATTATCCACTTTGGATCGGTTTTTCTTTGTTCATTTGTAATTTTGATTTAATTGTGTTTTAAATCCTATTTTAAGGAATGCAAATGATTAGGTATATAGTAAATGAGGTAATCTAAATTTTAAAAATGTTTAAAACAAAATAAAATTAATGGAAATACAATAACAACACAACATTTCTCATTCCTTTGCCTACTCATTACATGTCATTGTGGTTTGGGGTTCAAAGGATGATAACATGGTCACCATTGACCGCATATGGATAAATGAATATCAACACATGCTAGAAGGCACATTTGTAGCATGAGATGAATTTTTTCCTTGAGGTCAAAATGTTCATAATGATGGTAGTGTAGTTGTTGTTCGGATGAAATTGGGGGTATTAATGCTTGGACTTCACCATATTGGCATTAATGGAGCATGTGTCAAGCCCCAATGGAATTGCTCTTATGCATTGTAAAACTATCCTCCATAGTAGAGCCCAAGGTTAATGGGATTTGCAATATAAGGGGTTTAGGAAAAGGCAATAGCCAAATTTGATCCTAGCAATTTCTCCATGTGCTTTACATGAAATGTGACAAGATTTTGAGATTAAGAACCCAATTTTTTTGCAAGTATTTTTTAATGTTTTGGGGTGCTAATGTGTTTGCAAGGAGTCTCGGATGCAGAGAGACCACGGTCTAAATTTTTTTTGATCATATATATTTTACAATAAGTGTTAATATCTGAAGAAAGTTAAAAGCTACTTACCTAATACCTTCAGCAAAGAAGAAGGGTTGTTTTAAGGTATGTGTCTATATACCCAACTCCTTTTTCTTTTTAAAAAAAATTTATTTTCCTGCATTATATGACATATTTTAGGCCCATTTGAACAATTGGATGTATTTTGGTTTAGAGTTTTTGATTTTGATGAAGTTCATTCATTAGAAGGAAAGGAAATGGTTCAAAATGAATGAAAAACTTTTCAGCTACTTGTTTCTTATTGTCTTTGATTGTGGGTATGGGAGGACATGTTTAACATCTTCGGGAGGAAGGACATGTGGTATGTTTTTCAATGTGTCCCTATTGACTATTGTGGTTGATAGTTGAGACAAGCATTGAGTAGTTGGGTTTACAGTCAAAACTCACACAATGTAATTCAAAGATACATACAATCTTCAATAATTTTGTTTAAGTAACATGCTCGAAGATTGTGTTGGTCGGTGGCTCTCAATTATATATAACACATTTGATGACTTTTGTAGTCAACAAATGTAATAGAGTTCAAATAAAGTGTTCTCCACAAAATGATTGATTCCATCTCGAGCTTTCAAAGATTAGGAATTCATATCAAAACTTGCAAGATTCGGGATCCATGGATTTTGCTTTTCCATGGGGGATATATGACTTCAACTAAGAAATGTAGGTTGAAATGTGCACTTATTTAAGAAGAGGAAAGAACTAAGAAATGATTAGCAAAAGTGTGATGGAGAACATTTTTTTCCCTTGAAACTCTCCTTTGATCACCACCATGTGGGGGTATATTGGTTCCTTAACTTTTACTCATAATCTTAACATGTCATCCATCCCATGACTATTTTCAACTAAATTTTAACCATACTTTCAAAAGATCATCCATCTCAAGGCTATTTTCAACTAATGTTTAGCCATATTCTCAAAAGGTTATCCATCCCAAAACTATTTTCAACTAATTTTCATCCATATTCTTAAGAGGCCATCCAATCCAATACTATTTTCAACTAGGTAATTCTCAACCATCACCTTAAAAAGTCACCCATCCCAAGACTATTTTAAACTAAATTTCAATCATAATCTTGAAAGGTCATGGATCCCAAGACTAACTTCAATTTAAGGCTGCCTAGCTTAGAACTTCAAATGTGATCCAATACTAACTACAAGAGTATACAACCATGAAGCATCACACAAAAGCAAATCAAAACACTTGGGCTTGGGCCAAGTACAACAAAAAATAAATTGGAATATATTGCAACTCTCACATTAATTAATTGTGGGGACCCCAAAGGTTTGATTTGTTTTCTTTTGTAATGGAGATAATTGATTGGCCCATCACCAAAAAAGATATTCAAGCTTTGTATAGTCCCAAAATAGATATGTTGTAATCTCCTCTTTTGGGTTGCTTTATAAGCAGGTTATCGGCTTAGAACTTAGTGCAAATAAATAAATAAATGAATGAATAATAGTGCAAAGGATATGAGGTAAAGTGAGGAAGCTATTGGGAACATGTTGGGGAACACAATGAGAGCTTTGTGAGAACACTTTGGGAACAACAAAAATCCAACACCCCCGACAGTCCCCCCAAATGAAAAAAATAACTTGGGGTGCATGTTGCCTCACCTCATTAGGTGCAAGAAAGTTTTTTTTTGCTTACCTATGTTCTTCACCATTTTTGGCCTAAGCCAATGGCAAGGGCATGAACAACTATGGGTGTGTGTATGGAGGGAGGTGAACTTCCGGGGACACATGTTCCCTTTAAAAGTTGTTCATAGAATTACTCAAATTTGGCACAACATGTCAAGCCACCAAGTTGACATACAAGTAAGAGAAGCGGATTTGCGCAAACCCAGACAAAGTTTAAGAAGATGAAACAACCAAATTACAAGCAAAAGCACAAAGTAAGAGAAAGTATGGGAAACTCCACTTCAAGTACAAGTCAGATCCAGGCTTTGTCAAGATGATGGTCCTCTCTCCCCTTATGTGGACACCACCACCATCACCAGCACCAGCACCACCATAAACAATTCGCCTAGAGGACTACACTACAATTATCAAGGTTTTGTCTTCCCTTGTCTTTGTGAAGTACAATAAAACTGGCCCACAAGTTGGTATTCACACTGAAACCGCACATTCATTTGCTCTTGTAAGAAAGAAGGCAGGTCTCTAATGGCCTTGATTCTGTTGCAAATGTCTTTGCAATTTTTATTTTTTTCAATTTGCAAAAATGACAAAAGCAAATAAGAAAAAACCTCTTGAAAACGTTCCAAAGCATGTTTCAAACATTAAACACTTTGAGCGCTTGTTTTGTACAAGACGGGGGGTACAAACACCAAATTTCAATCATGTATGCTTCTGGAGGCTTTTTAACTATTGGTGCAACAAGGTGAATATCCTTCTTCTCAATTCATGATTTAGAGAATCAATGTGATGATCGCACACATACTTGTGTTAGTTTTGATTTTGCTTTAACCAATAGAACTAGTTTTGGCTTCCAAGTGGTGGCATTGTTGAGTCTTCTCTTCAATCCTATTGATAGCTACCCTGTCTGATAGAAAGAATCTGAGTTTGGACTCTATGTCTCTTGTGAGTGCTAGCCAACAATCATGACCAAGTCTTCCCCATTGCATTTCTGGAAATGTGAAAGAAACTCTCCCACAAGATGCAGATGTTTGTATTACAGTTTTGCCCAAATTTCAACCTTTTTACATGCTCCCAAAAAGATGAGCTCAAATGATGAAACCTTTTGCTATATTCACTAGAGAATTGTTATGTCGGATACTTCCCCTGGTCTCTTCGTTTGTTCACACGAGATAATCAACCCAAAGTGAAGACAATGCAACACAACACACTTTGTAAATTGATTGCAAGCTTGTTAAACATCACACCCATGGTGCATCATTCTTACAAGAGGTTAGTTTGAGTTATATTGAGGATACAATCTACTAGGAAGGAGAGGTTGATAGAGAAATGAGTTCTACCTTTCAGGTCCGGATCTTGCCATTGTAGCCATAATCATCTAGGAGTTCCTCATTTTCACGCCAATTTTCCTTCACCTTCACTTTCAACTGCATACAAACATGGCCACTGCTGAGTTGATCTGAAGCCATACCAGACATCAATAACTGGAAAATCTCAACACTATGTTTTCATTGTAATTTTCATGATCAGATCCTGGCAAGAATCCATACACTGCAGATCTGAGAAGGTGCAAAGGGATTTCATAGAGCTTAAAGACTCAAACTTTTCAACACAAAAGTAATCTCAGCTCTTATGCTTGTTGCAAATGTTGCTGCTAACACCAAAAGGCAGAAGTTGAAAGCCACAATTGAAAATTTCAGCACAAGTGATGTTCATACCCAGAACTCGGAGAATTCTGCCTGGTGATTTTACCATATATCAAAGGATAGGTCTGACATGATTCCATATATATACCCTTCTTGAGGTGTCGGTTGCAAGCTTAAGAAAGATGCAGGAAAGAAACAAGATTGAAGAGGGTGGGATACCTCCAAATACACTTCCTTCCCCACAAAATCCTCAATATCCAGTCGAGCCGCAGTTGAAAGCAACTTCAAAGCATGCCCCTCCTGTTTACATCAGAACAAACAGATGCATGAGTGGTGGAATTTCTCTGTGACCTCAAAATATCATTCGCAATTTAGATTTGGTACGAGCCAGGCCTGATAACAGAAATACACACTAATCTGACAATATGCAACTCATGCTTAACTTTGCTCTAACAATGAAGGCAAAAAGCATGTGGTGATTGCAAACACACCTTGCCAATCAGGACACCTTTTTGTGATTCTTTTTCAGCAATGATCTCCACTTCTATGAAGTCCTTGTTTAATCTTCTTTCCATATAGTTGACTACATTCACCTGTTGAGTACCAGTGGAGTAAGCAACTGAATGCAAAAAATGACATTAAAGAATCTAAGGTCCTCTCACTCTGCTCAATAGAGAGCTTGAAACACTTCCAGAGTTGGCGTAACAGGAAGCACATTCCAAAAACCAACAGATGTGAACTTGACCAACAACTGTGATTTGAACATACCTGGCATGCATAAGGAATTTCTTGCCTATATTGTAGAAATATCTTTTCCCTTACAATCTCAGCAACAAAGAATCGCTCTGGATGCTCGCTTACTATATCCTGCAAGCTCCAAAGCCACATGTTAAAAGTCCACCAGAAACTGGAGCCAGTATTTCACTTGCTTCTTGTCTACTACTTGGGCAATGTTGGAAGCCACTTTATCAATTAGGCTTGATGCACTTGTGTTGCAACTAAACTCTGGGGTTGTCTAAAATCACACTCACTTCTGCCTGAAGGATGCAAATGCATTGTAAGACAACAGGGAAAGATCATGCAGCACCCTTAACTTTTCTATTATCTGTTTCAGATAGCTGCTAGCGGCCTGAGGAACTGATCACTGGATTCTCAATCATGCTAGCTTCAAGAAAAAAACATAGCCCGCTTGTGATCTTGCCTTGCTATGGAAGTGCAGACCACAAGCAACAAAAAACCCTCAAATTGGACATCAGTTCTTCCTAGGTCACATGATTCTGCATACCTTGGGATAGTAGGCAGGGCCATAAGGGAGGTGACCCAGCAGCCATTGTTTAACCTCATCCACCCCGGTTCCTTGCTTTGCACTTGCAGCAATCACCTCATCTACACCACTATTCTTCTGGTACCACTGTCCATCACAAAAGATACCATATCAGCTATGAAGCAAAACCATCTAGAGAAGAACTCTTGATTGTTGTCTTGCTGTCAACACTTGTGGACAACAACAACAACATAGTGCCTTCTCCAGATGCATCCAATTGACTAAAATCTGGACAATGCTGCAGTACTATAATTGGTGCAAGAGCCATTGAAGCTATACTAACCTCTTTCTTCTTGGCAATTTCACCAGGCTTGATGAGATCCTTTTTGTTAAGCACCAGCAAAGTGGGTCTTCTGTCTGTGACTGTTGTTGCTCCATCCTCCAACATGTCCATCACCTGCATTCCATTTTTCTTTCAAGCTAGGTACAGAAATTCGAATAGCTCTTTGAAATCTTTATTCAACACACACATGGATTGCTGCTGCTCACCTTTCAGTTGTGCAAGACAGCAAGCTAAATTCAACAACAACATAGAAAAGTATGAGAGATTGACCTGTTCAGGTGAATGGCATGCATCCACAACAACCAGAACACAATCAGCATTGAGTGTCGCTGTGCGCACATTTTGCATCATCATGTCATCCAGCTTCCTCAGCTTCTTCAGAATAACTCCTGGAGTGTCGTACAAAATCATCTACAAAAGAAGAAGAATCACCACACCCATTGCTTCTCCAATTCAATCTTCTCCAGAAAAGATGTTGTTACTCTGCAGATGCTTAAGTTGTTACTCTAGAGATGAGCACACACTAGTTGACAGACAAAAACCATTCATTGCAAAGCCATTTTCACTTCTTTAGTTAACATCTTCAACCTGGCAAAGCCCAGTGAGAATCAAAAAGCTTGCAACGAATTGCAGAATTCACACATTTGGTTACAGCCAGACAATTGTATCCAACCCCCCCTGGATGATATTGTTGTTGTTGTTATCTTTACCTGATACTCAGGAGTTGAGCAAATGCCAAGGATGCGGTGCCGAGTAGTCTGAGGCTTGTTGGTAACAATTGAAAGCTTCTGACCTATGATCTGGTTCAAGAGTGTGCTCTTCCCAACATTTGGCCTTCCAACAAGTGCAATGTAACCTGTGCATCCCCAAGCACCAATGTCCTACACTTATCAGTGTTGCAGAATTCTACCTAAAACCTAATTCCAAAAACAACAACAAAACGAAACACCATTCCATCTTCGCCAAGCAATCTGAGATAAACCCAGAATCAAAGAAAGAGATGAGCATATGAATGCATGATGGAGGGTTTTGCTGTTGCAGACAAAAAAAAAACTAGAGCAGGAGGCAACAAGCAAAGGAACTGAATGGCTGCAGTGGCAATCTCCTACACTCAGCGTTGCAAAATTCTACATAAACCCTAATTCCAAAAACAACAACAAAACAGAACACCATTCCATCTTCGGCAAGCAATCTCAGAAAAAACCAGAATCAAAGAGAGAGATGAGCATACAAATACATGATGGAGGGTTTTGCTGTTGCAGACAAAAAAAAACCTAAAGGAGGATGCAACAAGGAGAGGAACTGAATTGCTGCAGTGGCAATCTCCTACACTCAGTGTTGCAGAATTCTACTTAAACCCTAATTCCAAAAACAATAACAAAACAAAACACCATTCCATCTTCTGCAAGCAATTTCAGACAAACCCAGAATCAAAGAAAGAGATGAGCATAAGAATAAAACATGAATCCTAGAGGGTTTTGCTGTTGCAGACCAAAAAGAATCTAGAGGAGGAGGCAACAAGCAAAGGAACCGAACCGCTGCGGTGGTCAGGATCCACCTTGAAGGTCCCCAAGTCGATTTCTCCTTGCAATCCTGCTCCAGACATGTCTTGATGCAGAGGTTTCCGCTCCGGTTTCTCGTTCAGCACGAAGATCGGAGAAGGTTTCGCTGCTTGTCCACCACCGCCTCTAGCCCTCACGATCATCCCCAGTCTTCCTTGCCTTTGTCGTCTTCTTCTCCCTCCTCCTGCTGCTGCCGCCGCCGCTGTCCATTCTGGTCTGCCATTGCAACCCGCGAGATTCCTGACAGCAGCAAGATGCTCGCAGTAGACCGAGGACGACTTGTGTTCCAGGAACGTGTGAGTTGCCAAAGCGGGTGACGCGATGCTTTGCACGGACATGCTGCAGCGTCGTTGTCCCTCACCTCACTCGTTCTCGTTCTGGTTCTCAGAGCTGGAGCTTCGTCTTCCTGCAACCTATTCTTCTTTGCGGGCATGCCTAAGCGAAGCTGAAAGGCTTTCGAGCTGCATGGTTTCACAACACCAAATCTCTCCACCAAATCTCTCCACTCGTGCACTCAATAGAAGAGACGATCTTGCGCACTAATGCAGGTCATGAAGATCGTCGTCGTCTTCGTCTCTTTCAGAATTATCCGATGACGTTGTTAGGTCTTTTTGTATTAGGGATTTTTGTTCCAGAGCTTGTGCTATTGTCTTCCTCTTGTGCTGCTGCTGCTGTTTCTTCTTCTTGTTCTTCTTCTTCTGCTGCAGCTGCTGCTTCTTCTGCTTCTTTTCTTCTTGTTCTTCTGTTTCTGCTTCTGCTTCTTCACTCAAGGGATTCCGAGCAGCAGCTGGAGGGGGAGGCAATTGGCACGGTAGTACGACCATTTCAGCGATTTCAGATTGCGTCTTCTGACTTACCATCAAGCGAAAGATCAAATGATCCTCGCTCTTGTTTGCTTGCAGGCAAATAGATGATGGCCAGACGCTGGTGTTCCAGGCACCTAAATTTGCAGGGAATGGTTCAAGCTCCTCCAAGAACATGGACAAAGCTATATCACATGTTGCAGCAGCGCACCTTGTCGATACTAATGAATGCAGGGGATTCAATGGAGATGGAGACAAACTTTATGCAGGAGTCTCGATTACAGAAGAAGAAGGGTTGTCTGATGACAGATGATGATGAAGCAAGCTGCTCTCACTCATCCTTACCATCATTTCTCTTGCAATCTTCGTTTTCTTCATACCTGCTCAAGAACAGATTTGTTGCAGATCACATCCTGAGACCATCTAGACAATCTGCAGCAAGAATCCGGCCACTTCTTCAACAAGAAGTAGGCTATCATCATTACTCTAGTAGAGCATCAAGAATTGGTCTTCTTCTTCCAATTTTGATGTGTGAAAGAAGAGGTGGGTTTTGCAGAATGATGGAAACAATGTGCAATGAAAACGATCTAGAAACTAGAGTGCAAGTAGAAGAACAACAAAACAGCAATAGAAAGATGACCGTGGTGGATCACAGAAGTGGAAGAAGCTTGGAGGAGGAGGATGTGCGCAATGTGCGGCGGGAATGGGATGCAAAGCTCGTGTGGAGCATCTGCAACCAGATGAACCAAGGGGAATGGGGTGATGAGATGATGGACACATTAGAGAAGCTGTGTTCTTCTCGGTTGAAGACAAAGCATGTAAACAGCGTGGTGCGGCAACTGGACAATGTGGACATGGCTCTCAACTTCTTTCATTGGGCAGGGACACTGGCCGGATACAGCCACAGCACATACACTTATCATGCAATCCTTGAAAGGCTCGGAGCTTCTCAAAAGTTTGAGCTGCAGTACCAATTGTTCCAGGTAACTCCTCTTGCTATGTAGACTACACACTTTCTCTGCTGCCATTGTTTCTGTGCATCAATGTCTTCTAATAGAAACATTTGAATGATTACAACAAGGGACCCATACCACTCATGAAGACCTTGGCACTGCAATTTGTGATGAAGGGTTTAGGGTCTGACACTTAGTGAGAAATTCTCACAAGGTTGTGACTGTATTCATTGTTATGTTACCTTCAAAGTATTGGTGTGGAGATTTCCTCTGCAATCTCTCATAGATATTTAGTCAAGATCTATAGAGCTTTGAGTATATGCATATAAGCTGTAAAAGTGCTTGTTCAAAATGTATAGCAGTTCATCAGATCATTTTGAGTGGTTGCAGGACATGCATCACCAGGGATATCAGATTTCTGTAGCTACCTTCAACATTGTGATGGTGAGCTTCAGCAGGGCAAAGAACACAGCAGGTGTTCTGGACACCTTCAACAGGATGGAGGAATATGGCTGTAGTCCCAATGCTTTCAGCTTTCAGTGTCTCATACGCTCTCTTGTTTGGAGTGGTGAGATTCTGAAGGCTACTGAGGTTTACAGGCAGATGTTGCAGTTTGGTTTCTTGCCAGACAACTTCACGCTCAATGGTCTCATCGATGGACTTTGCAACACAGGGAAAGTGGATTTAGCACTTATTATTTTTCAAGACATGGAGCAGCGTGATTTCAATCCTGATGCAATTGCACATGCTGCTGTCATCCGGGGTCTTGACAAAGAAGGCCGCATTGAGGAGGCATGTAGAATGTTCCAGGAGATGACTGGCAAGGGCCTCCCTGCTGTCGTGAGTACATACAAGGGACCCATGGGTGTCTTCAGTAAAAAACATAGTCTACAGCATTATGCATTCATGAATGCTGAAAAGGATCCTGGCAGTCCAGCTGCTGGGTAACCAGAGCAATGCAGGAGCTTGGCTGCTGCCTGATGTTGCATTTCAATTTACAGTCATGTCCTCTGCATCAATCAAGATGATGGAAAAGGATCAGAATTGAGTAATTTGTACATATAAGCTTTTCCAGGAAGCTTACACATTCAGCATGTGGAGTTGAGACTACACTTTCTCAAAACCAAATTGCTTGTGATCACTCTCTTCAAGCCAATCTCTTCAAGCCAATGTTTGTGAGCAAATTAATTTGCAGTACACCAAATTTGTTTAGATAGATGGTATCATTTGTCCCACCTGTTGCTTGGCTTCTGGACTTCTGCCCTTCTAATCTCTAATTTGTGTTGGATTCATCCAGGATTCATTGGGTTGTACAAACCTGCTTTGCACCATGTGGTCACCTGTAGAGTCTTTGCAGTTGCTTACTTGTGGGCCTTGACAGGCGGTGAGTAGCCCAACATCTCCTTTTCTTTTTGAAGCAGCTTTGCTTTTGCTGTTTGCCCCTTCTTTTCTGTCAAGTTGGATAAGAATCTCATATATGTGTAGCATAGGCGATAACCCTGCTGTCGTAAAGCTTGGGACAGCCTTTGTTGTGTCTTTCAATTTGCCATAGAAACCCATCATAACCTGGAATGCTCACTCCTCAAAGTTTCTCAGCTTCATCTGTCATTGCTAGAATAGATGAGATTGAGCAACCTTCCTAAGGATGAAAGAAGAAAAATCATGTCGTCTTAC
>Ga0209208_10004605_pt1 | contig 19493 bp, 18 predicted proteins | sample S1TSphfallax_3_FD_187694 | JGI IMG/M metagenome (GOLD analysis project Ga0209208, IMG submission 187694) | Host-associated microbial communities from peat moss isolated from Minnesota, USA - S1T2_Fd - Sphagnum fallax MG (SPAdes) (version 2) | ecosystem: Host-associated > Plants > Peat moss >... | reverse complement strand
AATCAATGGGTTATGGTCCTGAACAGGTTGATATTCCAACTCTTGTGGAAAATGTGGTGGCCATCTTCCGTCCTGCAGTTTTTTCCATGGCAATGCATGTCACTGGCCTTTGCAAGGGTGCCATGCACACAGGCATATCTGCAGCCCCTATCTGCCCAAGGGGATACATATGTGATGGAAGTAGTCGCCAGGAATTACCTTGTGGCAGTGTTGTGGTCTTCCATACTTTTAAGGCTGCCACAAGTTGTTTGGAGTCAACCATGCCAATTCCCCTTATTCATGGTGGTGTTCAGCAGGCTTCAAAGAAGCTGTCAACCAAGAGCATTAAACTGAAGAAAGAGAAGATGGTGAGTGACCACATTTGAAAATTCAAATACTTTCAAGATCTACTCAGGTCATTCAATTAGCAGCAATGATTTGATGCAGGGAACTGTTGCAGTGTGGTGGAAGTAGAGATGTAGCCCTGACTCATGTACTATGAATTGTGTGTGCAGAATTTGTGAGGTGGAAATGGGCAAGCTTTTTGGAAGATTTTGGATGCTGTGGAGAAATCAATAGGCGCAGGAGTCACTCTTTAGAGTTAGACCAGAATAAACCATTCATTTGTGTTGCTCTGTACGTAGTATTTAGATAAAGTTTTGTTGCTCTACACCTACTGAATAGCGGACATGCATGTGAGATGTGAAATGTTTCGTGACATCACCAGCCGTTACACAGGAGGTGAAAATTTGTTGTGACTCTACTAGGGTTACATTTTATATCTTACTGAAATTATCTTTTTAAATGAAAGATTGTTCTGGATTTTATGATTGAATATATGCTCCCGGTTGCACTTGTTTGTGTTGATAAGCATGAAATCATGAACAGCATATACAAGTTGTATATGGAATGATACAAATCTCTAGACTTTCTTGACATGCAACTTTGTGAATGATAATAATAAGGCAGTTGCAATGTGGATTTCTCACCAGAAATTAAGGAATTTGAGTTGAATCACAAGATAAGGTAGTACCTATCTCGACCGTTGAAAATCCAAAATGTTTGTACTCGAAGTATTGGAGATAATGATGCAATTCCCAATGTGCAAATTCCTCATGTGCAAATGAACATATGAAATAGGTTGTGAAGAAATTCCATATATGCGAACTCACATATGTTAAGGTCCAGATTCAGTACAACTGCAAACTCGTTGGTACCAATTTTTCTACAATTTTGAAATTTATCCAAAACCTAAAATTTTCAAGTTGTAAAATAAGTGTGTGTGAATCCCAATTTAACCCTCTAATCCCTGTTTCATACTCAGTGAGAGAAATTGAAATTCATGTTACATTTCATATCTTTTCATTTTCTCAATTGGGATCTTTCATTTTCATTTGGAAGTTCCTTTCACTTTTATTTTTCCTTTCTGGGTTTCTCAAATGGTTGAAAGAGATCTCAGTCTAAAGGTTCTTTCACACATAGGGGCAGAAGTACTACTAACCAAACCTAGTATCAACAGCTACCCAACTTTTTAATATCTATCTAAACCCTAATAAAATTACTTTTCAGTAATTTACCTCACCTGCCTACCACCATCCAAACATGTTGCTTACCTAACCTACCAGTACTCCTTACTTACCCTGACTTTTATGGCCATTCACAGCTTTCTCCATATAATCACTTATTGCGTAGACAAGTGTGGTCTGTAGCCACCTCTCACAAACAACACCAAGACTAGGTAAGGCCCCTCTCCCTTTCTCATTCATCTGGAGCTATTGTTGGAGAGTTTCTTTACTCAGACACAGCTGATCTTTCCTGTCATTTTGGAGCTCTTGTTGTTGGAGAGTTTTTTTACTCAAATCATTGCCAATTTTCTCTTTCAATCATCATTCTAGAGCTCTTGTTTGAAGGTTTCTTTGCTCAGTCATCACTGATTTTTTTCATGTACTGCCTTGCTCAATCATTACCCATCTTCTTCATGCACTGCTTTGCTCAATCACTATCGATTTTGTTGATTTTCTTCTTTAGTTGCTTTGCTCAGTCTATTGATCTCATTGTTCTTGTTATTGTGATAGTGAAATATGCATTTCATCAAGCTTGTTTTGTTGGTTCATTTCTTACAAATGTTATATGAAGTGCATGCATTGTTGTTGTGTTATGAAAAAGACATTGATGAAATAACACATCAAATTTCGTGCATCAATGCAAAGTCAACAAGTAGGGAGATCTTTCAAACTTTATTAAACTATGTTGTGTTGCATGAATACCAGATGTCCCTTGTGTATGATTTGATGTTGACCATGGAATTAAGTGACTATGTGAGAATAAGGTCGACGACCCGGTTCACACATTTTTTGATGATGCAATACAATGATTTTAGGTGGATTGAGCACTTTAGAATAATGCGAAAGTTTGTGAGACAATTAACTAAAAAGTTGAAGCCTTTAATGTGGAGAAGGATATGACGTACCATTGCACAATTCCTATGACAATTTGAGTTGCATATTCTTTGTACAAGCTTGTTCATGGTGATGAGTACTTGCATTGTAGTGAATTGTTTGCCATGCGCAAGTTTGTATTGTGTGAGTTTGTTTCGTATGTGAATTAGGTGTTTCGAAATCAAATTACATGGTTGGAAGGAGAAGACTTGACTAAAATCATGAATGGTTTTAGGGAGCTTTGTAGTTTTCTAGCAATCCATGGATCAATTGATGCTACACATATTCACATGTTCAAACCGAAAATAGGCAACATGCAACTAAGTGTTTTTCCTACAAGTCTAAAGCCTACAACATGTAGTTTCAAGCTATAGTCAACTATTGAAAGAAATTCAAAGATGTATATGTTGGGATGCTAGGGTTGATGAACAATGTTCGTGTTTTGTAGATATCCTCTTTACATCAAAGTGCTACACATCAACAATTGTTTTGATTGGATTATAGTGAGTTTGGCATCAAACCTTACATATTAAATGATAAAGCATACCTTTTACAACCTTGGCTTATGATTCCCCATAAACAAGGATAGGTTTGCCACATTGTTATTGAATCCTTGTTTAATAGATAATTCTCTAGAGGTAGAAGTGTTGTTAACAACTCTTTCAAGATTTTTTTTAAAAGTTTTAGAAAGTTGTTGTTGAAGACTAACCTTCATGTGATGTTTTTGCCAAATGTCGTTGTTTGTTGTTGCATCATTTACAATATGATCCTTGATGGAAGGGATTTGGATATAAACAATTTGATGATGCAGCTAGAGTTGGAGAATAGACTTGTAAATGTTCATCTTACTAGTCATAGAAAGGTGAAAGAAGATGGGAATGATATAAAACTTGGAATTAAAAATGAAGTAGAATAAGGTTTGGAAATATTAAAAACAAATCAACACATAATTCTAGAACAATTTCTTGGAAACAAATTGCATCATATGCATTGAAGTTTTTTGAAAAAAATTTGTGCAAAGTTGCTTGAAATGGAAATTGAATTTTTGTGAATTATTTTCTTGCATGCAAACCTATTAATTATGTCTCAGTTGATCTATCACTGAATCCTCATGTCATGGATATGTTTATTAAACATTTGATTTAGTATTTGTGAATCACTTTTCATCTAATTAAGTTGAATCCAAATTCACTAGTGAAAGCATTTTAAAAATTGTGTATGAAAGCATGACACATGGTTGTACTCAAATTAGAAAGGACATTCACTGTGTTTTGACTTGCCTTGTGATTTTTCTTTTTTTTTGTTTTAGGTATTTGACACATTCTTTGAAGGTGCACTCATGGATTGTCATCTATTTCTCTTCAATTTTCATGTGTAGCATTCATGTGATCCATGGCTTCCACCATCGCCTTGTTGCTCCCGATAGCTACTTCAATTACTAGTGAGAAAACATTGTTTTACTTCCATTTTATTTCTATACTTCCAAATGTAATCAGGGTGGTTGGGAGCTTTTCCTTTGCTTGTTGTTGAATTTGAATGTTTGACAAATTGACAAACAACATTTTGCAATGATGAGTGTTCTCTGAGAAATTGTCCAAGTTCACAACATTCACTTGAATTATAACTGTGTCATTACCATCATTTACAATTTGTTCATCTGCAACATAATCATCACCAATAATTTTTGTGCATGAATGTTCATTGTGGTTGTGGTAATTCTTGATCTTCTTGTGTTTTGATATTCATGCAATGTGGTTTACATTTTCATCAACCTACAAATCCTTCACATGGATTGGTTTGTTGACACTCCTTTCTCCCTAAAACATGCCTATTGCTTCATATTGCTTCATAAAACTCACAATTGATTTGCCTTGGCAAGTGAAACTTGTCACATTCATCCACAACCAACTCCCAATAAAAAATGTTGTGGTCGATTCCCTTTTTCTATTCTGTAATTTTTTTATAATTTAAATGGAGGCCATTCCATTTATCCTTACATGTCTTGGAATTTTGTGGCAACTATGCACGATCATGTTTTGAAGTTAATCTACAATCTTTGTCCATCTTTGCACGACAGGAACCATATGGGTTTTTTGATCTACAAGCCATTTTTGTGCAACATATTATGCCTCTTTACACTTGATGAGTGCAAGCACCTCACTATATTCCCAATTTGTTTGGCAATGTTGAGCACTCATGTTGCCACCCAATCCTCCTTTTGAATCACCCTTTCTTTTTCCAACAAAATTAAACTAAATTACCTCCATTGATCACAAACTAATTCACATGTGATTGGCGCTTACAAGTGTAGAGTGGAAGGTTGAGTGTGAAGAGCAGAAGAATGTAGAGATTGGAAGAGCATAAGAAGATGCAACATGCAAGAGGGAGGAATGGCAGAAAAAGCAAAAGGTGTAGTGCATGTGAGGGAGGAGGGATGGACCTAAGCAATGGATATGGCGAGTTGATAGTTTACTAGTCGTGAATTCATGTTTATAATTTACCACTATCAATAAGGGTGGGAATGTTCATTTTTTAAAGGTTTTGAAATCCACATCAATAGTTTATCACCACACACTACCAAAAACGATAATGAATGATAGTAAGCCATGTGTGCATGCCATGTAGACTATTCATTGATGATTGGACGCATTATGTGAATCGTTGTAACTTACATCTTTTTTATCAACACCTTTATCAAAATGTGTGAACGTATTTTAAGTAAGGGAATCATCAATTGGTCATAATAGTCCTCAAATCAAGGTAAGGTAGGCCTTAAATGGTCATAACAAACTTCAATCAATCATAATTAATGTTGTCAAACACAGAGGGCTTTGTGTCGATCATGGAACTTTGGTGGGATTAATTACTTGGTGTGTTTGTCCAAAGATTGAATCCAATGGAAAAAAAAAATCAATACCTGTCAACCATCTTCACTATAGGATTTCTAATCCCATAAACAATGCAAATAGCATTCTAGTTTGCTTGCACACCATCCACCATGAACCCCTTGAAAACAAGTGTACCCAACCCTTTTTTTTCAACAATTGCGTTCAACTTCCTCCACAAAATGCATTGAACTTCCATATCTTTATATTGCATGTCACAAAACACAATCATCATGACCTTATAATATACTAGGTCATAAACGTGATAGGCCATGGTTGACCATCCTTGAATACACTTTATGCGATCAAACATCATCCACGCATTTTACAAATGATCACCCAATTATATTTTTCAAACTATATCAAATTCAGATGCAACTCCATTGATAGACATCTTGAACAAATAAACTTTTTGCCCAACACGTTGACTAAGAAAACAATTATCTTGAATATAATCGTAACCAGATAGCACCTTTAATTTAAAAATCCAGTCAGTGGAACCTCAATTATTGGGATGATGTTTCAATGAAACAATTAGATTATGTATGCCAAGGGAACACACACGAATGAACTTTTACAATATTTGATCTAGTTTTTCACCTTTGAGAAGGTCCACATGACCTTTTTCATCCTTGTTGAACGAATGATGAAAAAGAAATATCTTATTCACAAATAAAGCAATGGTCAAAATAGTAGCAATTGGTGTGTAATAAACCTCATTTATAACCGTGTTCTTCATCTTTTAAAAGGATTATCTACACTTACTATTTGCAATTGGATGGGCATGGGTGCCCAAGTGGATCATGGCTCTTGAAAGATTTGGAAACTTATGAACAATATAATACATTTTAACATTACAAGTTTGTAGACATGTGGGAGAAGAATCACAAAACTTATAACTAATGGTACAAATCAGGGATTTCACGAGACATTACTTATATTTTTTAAGTTGCAAACTATCCCCATTCCAAGAAACTTCATTGCACACATAAGAATGCTAAAATAAAGGATAAGAATCATTTTAACAACACAAATGTCCAAGGCATTTTGTTGTTTTGAAACCCAATTTAAAGGAATTCTTAATATTACTGGTCTACAATCTGCACCAAGCATGACCATTGAACTTTCTGTCCATACCTTGCAATTGTCCATATTTTCCCAATGGATGATAGACAAGAGGAAGTTCAATTGATATGTCACCATTAAATTTAGTGGGAAAACAATTCACAAACTCAATTGTGATGTCCTCGTAGTTTAAGGACTTCAATTCAGAACAAGTGTGCAGAGCTAGAGACATTACCTTTAGTGAATCAACAATGCTAGAGAAAGTAGCCACTTGCGACATTTCCATCCATAGAGGCTACACTTCGTAAGCTCACAAATTCACAAATGGCACTTCCATCCACAAAGGCTACTCTTTGTCAATTCACAAATTCATGAATGACGTTTCCATCTAGAGACCCTACTCTTTGTTAGCTTGTGAATTCACATAAACATTAGGAGGGGAAAGGTTTATCAAATGAATCACAAAGATCAATAAACGAGGATTCTACAATCAAGATAGAAAACTTCAATTCCTATTTCCTATTCTTGGTTCTATGAGGTGACTATACTTGAAAGTACATATGTTACTAATGAAAAAAAAATGTAAGTGTATTTATAGATGTTAAAGTGTTTGTAATTGAAACCAAGTAGCTTGCCTCCTATGCATCAATCACGATTTAGAATTGATAGATACATTTTCCAAGCTTAAACACACCAAATCCTAAAATTTTATGTTAAATTGTCATTCATTTAAACCAACTTTTAAGGGTTCAACACCATGTTCAACTTGGCTGTAAACCACGAGTTGCTTAAAATATTATTCTTAACACATATGTTATTAAAATCTAACTTGCCTTAGCTCTTTAGAAAGCTAACTATGAGGCACACATTTTTACCAAATCCTAAGTTCTACAACTAAACCACTAATAAGTTATGTTACCAAACCCGAGAGGGTTTTACGAAGGTAGGAAGTATAATTTGGCTGCAGACCACCATTCACTTAAAACATTATTCCTAACACATATGTTATTAAAATCTAGCTTGTCTTAACTCTTTAGAAAGCTAACTATGAGGTGCACCTTTCTATTAAATCCTAAGCTCTACAGCTAAATTAGTAGTAAGTTATGCTACCAAACCCAAGAGGGTTTGTAAAATTTCTCCAAGACTTCAAGCTCCCAACATTATCCCTATTCACTTCCATTCTTTCAAAACTACTACAACATCCAATCTACTAGCCTTCTTTTTATAACCCACCAACACTAGTCATTCTTCTCCTACCAAATAAAGTTGTGGGAACAAGTTTTCTCAAGATTAAAGTTGAAAATTATGTATAGAAATAAAGAGCCCCAAATGATCTAAATTCATCCTTTTAAAAAGAAAGAAGGAGGTGAAGGAAGATCTCAACTTGGTGGCCAATGGAAGGAGAAGGAGAAACACCTTTTCACCCCTTCCCACTTTCCCCCCAAGAAACTTTACTTGGACCTTCATTTTTGCCTTTGATTTTAAGTTTTTACTTTACCATAATTCTAGGCCATTATTTACACATTTCCTCCCTTTTCCTTAACCTATAAATTATGATTATGCATTTCAATGTCACAAGTCCCCCACACATTCATTATCAATTTGATTTTAATTGAAAATTTCTTATCGTTTCCTTGAAATTATGATGTCGGGTATGGCCACATCTTACGGCCTTCAAGTTGTGCAAATGAATGAAGAACCGACCTCGGAATCATCTTTAGATTTGACATTGATGCAACATCCTTGTGATGAAGGTCCCAAACTTCGAGAGATGCGCGTTCGTCTTAAAGTTAATCCCCTTTAAGCTTGGTACTATCGCATTTTTCCAAAACTCTTGCACTTTGGTGATTTTGTTATAAGTCAACCCCGCTTCTAGTGATGAACCTAAAACTATCCGTGAAGATTGTTACGAAATTGAAGACACCTCCATCTTTGCATGGTCTTTAATTCCTAGCATTGGACACTATTATTGGTTTCGCGATCCAATTTGTTGATTACCTCCTAATAACAAGGTGGACTACCTAGTTCGCACCATTCGACACATCTTACATCTCTTACAATTATGAACTATCATTGTGGCATAACCTAGGACTCAACATGTAATTATAACTCCTCATTGAACTTATCCATAATCTAAATAAATGTTTCATCCATTATGAAACTCATGTTGCCATTACCACCCTATCCCCGTTGTTCACTAATCGTTAAGTTGTTTCGAATCAATCTTATGTTTATAAGGTTTGAAGATTGTTCTATCTCTATTAGACCTTTCATTGGCATCCCCTTACATGCTTCATGAATCTTAAACATCCTTGCTACTTAATGAATACTAAAACAAGACCAATGTTTTGTTGCATATCATGAATTTGGTGTCTATTTCTACCCCCAACCCTCTAGAGATTTCTCACCCCTAATTACGCCACTGAGGTTTTAAAACTATGGTTTACCAACTTTTTTGTTGAAGAAAAAAACTAACCCAACACATTATTCACCAATTTCATATTTTAAAAGCGAAAACAACCCCCCTATACAATAATGTGCATTCATCATCCCCTATTTTAACACAAAGTTGTTAAAAAACCTTAATAACATCACCACACTTGAATATCCCTAATGCAACTCTTAAAAATTGAGACTACCGCACAGGGCTATGTCGGTATGGCTCATAAGGAGTATGTTCATAAATTTTTGGTGGTTATTATTAACATGAAACAAATTAGGTGAAAGTGATGCACCCCCAAGCTCCTTGATGGACTCAATTGCAAGTCCAAAGGTGACAACAATGAAAGGAGAAAAAGTTGGGGTGCATTCCCTGGCTCGTAGCACTTCGGGGGTAGAGGGGCATGTCGGAACTCCAAGATGGAAACTAGGAAGATTGACAAGCAAATCAATTACTCACACATACTTGCACAAACCAAACAACAAGTTGGTTAATGTGTAGCTAGAACACCTATCGTGCACGAACAAACCACAAACAAACAAGGACTCACAAGACTCACCACAACCTGGACTTGGGGGAAGCCACCACCTTCCCTTTGTAGTATTGTAAATGCCTAGCCACGGGGCTAACACCCAAATGTCATTTTGTCTTGAGAGTTTTGAAATTCCCAAAACTTGGTTTCTCGCGACTTTGGAGTCCATAACTTTGTGTGCAAACCTTCGATTGTTTTGTTTTCAAGTTTTCATTTATAGATAAATTTGAGTTTATTAAGTTGTTTTTTCAATTTCCAAAGGAATCCAAAGTCATGACTTGAATTAGTTGATAAATAATAGATTTCTAGATATGTCCACTACATAGTTTATCAATTCAAACATTGAGTTTACACATTGTGCTATGTTTTAGAAATAAGAAAATTCACAACCTTTTCTTTTGCATTGCATCATGCATACGAGTTAGTAAGCCATATAGGCATATATGAATCCAACTACATTTGCCTGGTTATAAATCTTGCTCCCTTTTTCAAATGATGAGATGTCATGTCAATAAAGGTTATGTGTACTCTTTTAATTAGCCACATTTACTAACCACTTGTAACTTGCTTCAACACAATACTTTAAACATTTACACTTCAGGACCTTTCTAATGGTGCCCTGGGGGCCCAATTTGGTGCTTGTTTGCCTTTCCAACCAAGGCTCTGAACATTCACAACTCTCATATTAATGCAACTCCCAAAGTGGGAGTGCACTTGGGAGTCATTACGCTTCATCCCTTCCACTCTCCCCCATTTGTGAAAGTGTGTTTCACACCTAAACACATTTGCTACCTCATGGGCCTTTGCACTTCACACTTAGTCGTGAACCTAATGTTAGGGTTGCGACATTGCATGTCTCCACATTGTGATTTGTCATCCCACAATTTGTGCAATGTTTATCAATTTTCCTTGTATTGTTTTTTATTTTTGCTAATATTGCATGTTTGATATTATGTGGTATTGATAGTGCACACCTTGCTTTTGCAATAGTCATACCTTCTTCACACAACATTGCCGCCTCCTTATGTTGTAATGTTGACCACTTCATACCTGAAGTCACAATTTTGAGGTATGATTACAAACTCGCTCTAAACACAATAATTAGAAAACAGTTTGTGGTTGGTATTTATAAAACATGAGGCAACTTTTGAATTTGTTCATAGTAAACCTCCACCCTCTCATTTTCCTTTTATTTCATGTTATTTAGCTCCATGTATATTTGCTCGTCATTTTGAATCTTCCGATGACGTTTGCAAGTTGCATGTGTAAGCTTTGAAAAATTATAGTTAGGAAATTTTGACATGTAATTATGGCACTAGTTTGATGTCGTATCTCTTAAGGTATAACTAAACACATTGATGATATACTTTTCAAAAGTCTCTGCATTTGTTTTTATTGCAAAATTAAACACTTTGACATGAACATATGGATCAACATTTTTTTTGAAATCGAGATATTTAAAAGCTACCTTGTTTGACCTAACATAATGGCCATCTCTATGACAAAAAAATTGGTAGATTTATAGCAATTGATTCTCGGTATCCTCCTCTTGGATGCACAACATCTGCACTTTTATACCTTCCAACAACCATTGAATTCATCAGCGGTCAATCTGTAGTCCTGTTCACATGAGTGACTATTATCATATTAATAAACACCATTTGAAGTATGCATGTACTTCATCCAACACATTCACATATGCTTCCACATACTTAGATGACCTTGGGTAATTTTTTTTAATCTCCTCAAACACATCAACATTGGTGTTTTCATCCACCTCCTAGTGTTCTACCGGTTCAAAGTAATTTGGAGATGCAAATTGATACACAAACTTGGGTTGTATACCTCATGTAACATCCCTCCTTTGGCTAGTCATTGACTTTGGACTTAAGATTTCCTGCAGTTGATTAAGTACTACAAAAGTCCCTGCTCTATTTTGATTTTTACAACTTTGAACCATAAATTATGGCCAAGAAGTAAACTGAATCCGTTCATTCAAATGAATAATCAACTACATATTTCTTTGTGGAAATCATTGTTTGGAATTGTGCCTTCCTTCAAAACCCCTAATCCATACAACCTGCCGTACCACTTCTTGTGGTAGAAACAACTTGTGCCTCGCAAGTCTTTCCTTTGTTTTTAGCACTTATTTGTCCAACATCAGATTTCAATATGGGGTTTCTTTAAACCTTGCATACTTCTCTCCATTTTCAAGATTATCTTCTATCTAACGTTCAATAACTTGCCAATTTGCCTCCAAGTCTAATTGTAGTTGTAAACTTCAAGTCACCATCTTATTAATCTTGATTCATAATTCTTTGTCTTCAGAGTCTGTAGATCGCTTTGTAATATTTACGGCATCAACCACGTAGACCTTTAATATTTTTTAACATACCCCTTGAAATTCTGAATTGAAAAAAAAAACATTATTCATTTGGACACTCTCATCTATAATATTGAAAAAAAATTGTACAAAAACCTTCCCATTACTAAAAGAAAAAACCAAAATAAATAAATCCCGAGCATGGTCATTAAATGGTAGAAATGAAATTTTCATTCCAGCAAAATATTTCACACTACTACAACATATTTTCATTTCACATGCATATGTTCATTATTTATATCTTAAGTTTTAGCAAACTTAACACTACAATTCATTCTCTCATCATATTCATGGTTATTGCATATAAGCAAAATCTACACTTCATAAGACATTGTAAAAAAAACTCCACAAATAATATTACAATTCATTTCATCATAGTCTAACATTACAAAAAATTCACACAAAAGATGAACATAGAATTCACTATGGAAGTCTATGTTTCTCTGTATTATTGAAAACATGAATCCAAATTACAAGGTGATCCCATGTTTTGTCTTTAAAAATCCAAAACAACAATTAAAATTTGTGATATATCAAAATAAAGTTTGTGGTTTTCTTCTTCAAGTACCTCTAGCTCCTATTTTTCAATCTTTGAAACTCCCCTATCTCATCTTCGTTTGTTTTTCCTTCTTGTTCTCCATAACTCTCCCCTTTTGAACTATCCCAAGTCACATCATCATGATCCAAACAACAAGAATTCAAAATTCAAACTAAAAAAGTTCCCTGATTAATCTTTATCATAATTGCCTTGTTCTTCCAAAATCACATACTCATCCTACCCCCTTAACAATCCTTCACCCCTAAATTATAAATAACCATGGTGTTGGTGTTTGGCCATGATGTTGTTCTAAAATGATTATCATAAGTTGCCAAAGATTTGTAAGATCTAGCAATGAATGTTGGTGGAATAGATAAATCATGCAACTTTTGTGCATTTCCTTTTTCAAGCCTTCATGTGTAACCATCCACAACTACTTGCACCCATTCTGGAAATGTAGGGACTACTTCAAAACCATCTCGAATCAAGCTTGCCCTAAAGAGGTTATATTGTCTACATGGCACAAACACCACAATTCTTAACTACAAAATATTGTAAACCTTAGAAAACAACTACATATCAATGGTAATATTCAATAAACTAGATATAACATTAGAAAGTAGTAATGAGTAAGTAAGGTCATGTTATTTTAATGTTGCATTGTATATATGCATTGGAATATTGCAAGAATGGAGGACAATTTTTTTCATTTTCTTTGCTTGAATGTACATTTGTTTCAAAGTTGTGGTTAACACATAATTATTTATTTTGCTTACAAAACCATTTATAGTACGTACATATGCACCAATTTGGAAAAATATTTTAAACCAAAAAAACAAATATAAACTAACTTACACAAAAAGTCAAAAATAGACCACATGTCCTATCTCTAGTATTCATGAAAATTACATTAAATGTTTTTGCATAAAAAATGAAAGTGACAACAAGAATGAACAACAATTGCCTTCATCAATGATTCAATTTCATATTAACATAATTTGATGTGTATGGTAAAATCTAGATCAAGATAAAAATAAAAAACCATAGACCACATATTAGATTTTTATATATAACTTTACCAACCTCAAATAATAAACTTTTTCAAACTTAACCACATTATATTAACCATTTCATGATTTGTGCATGATGCCATAAGAATCACATTTTCAAATTCAAAATATGTAAAATTTAATTAAATCACTACACCCATTTGATTGGTAGAGCCCTAATACATATTGGTTACACATAACAACAAACAAAACTTAATGTCAATATGTGCATGTTGTCTATTTGAATACACTAAAATTTCCATATCTTATTTTTGCCCTACCCAATATGTTCCTTATCCAAAAACACAAATGACCATAACACATGCATAAACTATATCATCCCTTATGTTTCCAATCCCAATGGTTTTCCTTCAACATGATAAAGATATATTTTTCAATTGTGTGCTCCATTTTTTAGCATTAGTAGACTTACAAAATTACTAATTAACTCTTACATTTGTAAAGCCTCAAGGTCTTGTGGATAAATCAAACACAAACCACTCATTCACACCTCATAATTTGTCGTTTGAAACAAAATCACAAAAAAATAAAAACAAACATAGCATAAGAATTTTTTGCTTTGGTAGACACCAATTATCAACAACACTAATGATTTCCTTCCCAATTTGCAAACCCTCAACACATCAGACCTAAATCTTAAGTATGACAATTTCATACAATGTTAAATTGAACAAGACATCACAAACCCCTAATGTGTTATGTAGTCATAATACGTATAATACCATATTCCCTATTCCCCACAATTCCTCACTAGTACATAAGACCATTAATATTTTCTCACAATTGTATAAATCCCATATCATCCTTATGTATTAGAGTTGTTGGTATATCACAACCATACACCCTAAACCCATCGCAATTATCCTTCTTATTTGCAAACTTCCACCACATTCACTAACAAACTTGTGATAAACAAAAAGAAAAGAATAGACTATTTACCCCTTTTACCTATCTCATTGTTGTTGTTTTCACAATGTCGATGTATTTTTGTCAACCAAGAAAACATGTATCATGTATGGGTCTTCTTATTCATAAACGGGCAATGCTTCTTGTCGCAAATATCTTGGTTTTCCCTCCCCATTTGCATGCATTGTGATTACTTTGACATCCTTTACCTTTGGTGCCTTATGATTATGTTGCATCAAAATCAAAGATGTCATCAATAGTGATGTTATTGGGCTTTTAAGCCTTGTAGCATATATGGTGATCACACTTGGAGTTGGAGAATTTTGTCCATTTGATATGCAACTATAAAACATGTGTTATCTTAAACAATTGTCAGTTCCATGATTGCACGTGAAATTTAAACATAACAAAAAATAATGCATACAATAACTAAAGGTTGTCACCTTACCATTTAATGCAACACAACTTTCTTGTGCATGAAAACTTTCAAACCTAGATGCCTTTACAATTAGTCTTCCAAGCAATCAACGAATGTACATTAAAAAAATGATTATTTATTTATTATATATATATATTTTGCATTGCTTAAAAATAAATTCAATTTATAGTAATATCTTGAATGGTGTTGAACATCAATATCTATTCTTATGTCTATTTTTATTGAACATTTGAACACTAAAAAACTGTACCATTTTAAAATTTGTAATGTTTTAATATTTTATTTATGCAATTGATGACGAACAAATCATGATTGATAATGTTTCATATGCACTATAAATGATAATGAAGGTTAAACCCACCAATGTCACTTGAAGAGCCACCAAAACCAATAAACACCTTTGAAAAATGCCAAACAAAGCTAGTTAAGGTGTGTTTAATGTTGTGTGAAAATTGTTACAATATAAAGAAGTTATTATAGTAGGAGATGGAGCTCACCCATTAATGACAACAAATGACATGGCTTCTCAACTCACCACCATGGCTTATCACCCATTATTAAAAGTCTCATGTGAAAGACTATGAGACGTTTCAAAGCAACTTAAACCTTCCAATTGAGAAATGCATTTAAGTTAAAGCATGATAACCATTGTTCCACGCCGTTATTTTAAAAATACCTTCACTATTTTAACAATGGTTATCATCTAATGGTTAAGATTATGTTTTTTCAAGTGGTTTTTTTCCTTTTGAAAAATCACAATGGTATATAGACTATAAAAACTAGTCTTGGTTTGGTATATAGGTTTACACCTGGTATTCACACTAGTATCAACAATGGTAATAAAGACCCTACCAGTTTAATATGAGTTGAGGCAATACCAACCTTATTAGTTTGGTAAGGACATGATAATATTGGTACAACCTTGTACCAATTCACAAGAAGAAATTTTGCCTTTTTTTACTACCAAATCCACTACCTTTTTTAGTGGAATTGAACACTTTCATAAGTTTTTGTGTTGTGTGGTTTTAGTGAAAAATGATTAGTTGATTAAGACATTTTTAGTGGAATTATGTTTAGTTGTTTCAAATAGTTGCATGTTCCACTAGTTTTTTTTTTTTGATGTGGATTAATGAGGTCCCAATATTGAATGACATGGACCATTTATCATCTCATTATATTTTCACGTTGAGGTGTGGTTTTCAACTCAAATTTAATTAGGCTATTGAATTAGAAATCAACCCACTCACTACTTATGAACTAATTACATCCATAAATCTCATAATCTCAATTTTTTTTGTGATTTAATACAAGTTTCAATATCAAGTATATACTAGTGTTGGGCAATTTTCATTTTTTTGTGGGAACAAACTGATTCTGATTTTTACATCATGTTATAAGAACTTGATTGGTTAATATATATATATAGTATTGGGTTAATGAGAATTGACTAGGGTATCATGATATTTAATTTTTGCAAATTCACATGGTTCGCAAATAGGGTAATTTTTACATATATAATAACAGTTGATTTTCAAATATAGTTTTCACAACCTAGTTATTACATTTTTGCATAAATTCAAATATAATTTAATAATTATTTAATTGGTTTATTAAATTTAACAATTGGTTAAATTAATAATTTAACTTTTAAATGATTGAAATTAGATGGAAACTTGTAAAAAAATTTAATTCAAAATTTATAACTCCATAACATTGTCCTTTCAAAAGCTATTTTGAACTCTTTTAGCTCTTTTTATAAATTAAAATTAGTCTCAATAGAATCTACCAAGTTAAAAATACATTTACAAGCTATCCTAGGATCATTGGGCCAATTTTTGTTGACAAAAATTAAATTTTCCAAATTTTATGATTGTAATTGACATCTCCTAAGATTAGTAAGGATTTTAGTTGAACAAAAGATTTTTTATGTCTCAATTTGGGATCCAAGTATCCATAATATTTGTAAAGAAAATTATATGTCATGCTTTTCCCACCACTACAATGTCCACTTGATGTCTTTAACATCCACTTGATAACGCTATCTATTGGTTAATTTTGTTGTTGGTTCACTTGTGCTAGTTGTCATTTCAAAAATATCCAAACTATTGTCCTTTTCAACCTTTTGATCAACAACACCCCTTTCAAATTCAACCAATGGATGCAAATGATAATGACATTTAAGAAGCATAGGAAACAAAAAAAAAATTGTCATATTCTTCAACAATGGCCTTACCTTGTTCATGACTAATAAGTGAAGACATAATACAGTTTTTCTACTTAGGGTCCAACATTAAAGAAAAAATATTATGGGATGTTCTTTCTTCATACTTTTTAAAGAAGGAAAGAATTAAAGAATCCAAAACTTGAATAACTTTTTTTTTTAATGTTAGAGGCCAAACACAATCATTCATAAACAACATTTCCATCTTCTTCCATTAAGTTGTCAAAGGTTACACAATCAATTTCGTCCTTGAATTTTAAAGTCATGGATATTGTAGGATTTAGTGCATCATTTAACTACCAATGACCCCTAGATTGGTTCAAAATATAAGCAAACATGATAAAGCCAAAAGAATCAACAATAATCTGACAAATGTGTCATGTCAAAAGAGGTAGTACTCTTGCATTCATTTTCATAAAAAAATGCATGTTGTAACATAATATAATTGTTTATTTAAAATTCCTTATAAATGATAATTTTATTAGGAAATTTATAAAATCAAAAGAAAATGTTAAACTATGCATCATAAGATTTTTTTTAGAATTTGAAAAAGATGTTAAACTATGCATAGTAAGAATTGGAAAAAAAAATGTAAACACAAAAAAATTTGAAAAAAATAAATTACATTGACTTCACTTAAATATTTAATTTCCTTGGGGGGAGACTTGAATTGACACATGCCTTATCCCGTTTTTGCTTACCCTTTTCAAATCTCTTTGGCCAAGTTATGCAATTTTGCAAATATCTTTGGGCAATTTTGATTGACACATATTGTAAGTCTTTGCAAAGTTTTTCATTTGTTGTTGCATATTGGCAAGCTTTTGAAAATGCATGACCAAAAAACATGCCTTGAAAACTTTCTTCCAAACCCAACACATCACAACTTATAATTTACTTTAGGGCTATAATCATAATGTTTAAATTAGATCCCTCATCTTTGACATAAACAATAATTTTCCTCTTCAATGTTTAACTATCCAACGATTTTGTCAAGTTTTTGGCCAAGGTCTATCCATTAGTATTTGTTGCTTCAAAAAGGCCAAGGGTAAAGTCCTTTAGCTACTAATCAACTTTTAAAAAATGATCATTGATGCAAAAATATCATGTTTAGCTTTTGACATCCACAAATCAAAGCTTGTAATTGCATAATGGCATTTTGCTAAAGCTAGTAAAACATACAATTGTTTAGTTTTTTCCACCAATCCAAGTAGTAATTCATGAAAAATTTGTTTTCTACAAGGAAAAGTAAATTTTGGACACAAATGCATACTAAACCTTTGCAACCAACTACTTTCCACAAATTGTAAAAGAAGATGGTTTTGACAATTAAAAGACCCAAATCTTCCAAAATTTGATTTTGCTACACATCATATTTCTTGAAAGGTTATTTTGTAACAAAAAAACTAAATATGGAACTAGAAGAAATATTTGGTCTCTTTTTGGAAGGTTGTCTTTCATCTTCCTTCAAAGGACAATTAACTTTTTTAATTTAAAAAATAAATCACAATGATGTGAATTGGCATGTTTCCACAATGCAATCATACCATTAGTTGTGTTATAGATGATTAACCTTTTCCTAGCTTGAATTTTTGGATTTTAATTCAAAATTAGACTATCGTGACAAAAAATATAATGCATGGTTTAAACAATTATTAAGTCAACTTCTTTGTTATCATTAACACAATAATATGCCCAACACAATGCATTTTACTAGTTTCCAAAATAATCTTTGTGCATAAAACTTCTCCAAAAAAATTTCATCTTCTCTTTATTATTTTTTGGGTTCCTACTTCCTTCTGTTTGAATGATTGCATTTTTTTTAGGTTCTTGCAAAGGTTCATCTTTCATATTTACTTCACTCATAAATACATCACATGTATTTCCATTTAGTAAAGATTGTTCCATGTTTAGTTTGAAAATAAAAATTATTGCCCTAATGAGTAATGAAATAAAGTAAACAATTTTTTTATCCTATTAAAACCAACATTTACAAGTAATACAAGATGCAATCTATTTTCTAAGAATTTACAAAACAAGATGAAATATATTTCCTAAAATTTTACAAAAAATCTAATGGAATGTTGTGATAGGAATATGCAAGTTAGGAAAATCCTACAAAAATAAATAAATAAATAAATAAATAAATAAATAAAATATATATATATATATATAGAAAAAATCAAAAGAAACAAGACAGAGAAACAGTAAAAAAATGAAAAAATGAAACAAAGAGATGAAAAAATCCTCAAATAAAAAATGAAAAAAAACTCACGTTGAACTTTGTCAAAAGTTTGGTGCTATGAGTTCCAAGCTCCCACTTGCACAAGGCAAGGGGGGGATACCACTTTAACCATAGAAACAACAACAACTTCAACGCAAAGTAATAGCATGGAGCTATAGCACCAATGTGAATTTGCAACATCATGATGAAGCAATACCACCAATGTGGAGCTACAACACCAACACAAAGTTACAACACCACCACGAAACAACAACAATGCGAAGCAATAGCAGCACCACAATATAACAACAATGGGAAGCAACAACATCAACACAATACAGTAGCCCCAATGCACAAAGTAGCAAACCAATGCAAA
>Ga0209208_10004604_pt1 | contig 19499 bp, 17 predicted proteins | sample S1TSphfallax_3_FD_187694 | JGI IMG/M metagenome (GOLD analysis project Ga0209208, IMG submission 187694) | Host-associated microbial communities from peat moss isolated from Minnesota, USA - S1T2_Fd - Sphagnum fallax MG (SPAdes) (version 2) | ecosystem: Host-associated > Plants > Peat moss >... | reverse complement strand
AATCTATAGTATGTGAAACCCCCCAATGAGAGTATTACAAATTGTGTTTCAAGAGTGTTTTTTTTTTTACGATGGGAGTATTGTAAACCCAACACATTTAATGTATGTTGTACACATGTTTATCAAACAATTAAACCTAGATTAAACAATTTGATTTGTTTGTTTTAATAATGTACTTAAGCAATGTGGATTACATTTAATAATATTATGTTTTTACAATTATTTATGTTATTTAGCATTAGGGTTTTAAAATTTTTGGTTATGGAGACAACAAACATTTATTGTTTTTTGCATCTTTTAAGCTTAATTAAAATAAGACCTAATGTGAATCTTGAAAAAAAATTGGCATTTGCACATATATGTCATTATTTTATTTTATTTTTCTCAAAAAAAATGAGAAAAGGCTCACATTGATAAACCAAATTAAGAGATGAGAGACACACCATGGCTTTTTTTCATTTGTTTGTTTCATTTAGTTCAAATTAAGGTTAATTAAGGGTCATAATGAGGTTTCATTTAATTGATGTTTGAATATTTTATTTCAATAATGATTATGTGTATTTGTGTGTAGTTAGTTTGTTAGTTCACACTTGCAAAAACAACAATGACGATGATGAGCAACTGCACTTCTCGTCCTTGTCTTTTGGTGGCTACTCCAGAACATGGCAACTGAAGACCAGACAGCAAATTTTTAAAAAAGAAAAAGAAAAGGAAACTAAGTACCTGAACTTTCCGTTTTTGACACCTTTGAGTTCCTCTTATCATTGCACTCCTAAAGCTCCTCACCTCTCCGCACTCCCCAAACTAAGTACCTGAACTTTTCGCTTCTGACACCTTTGAGTTCCTCTTATCATTGCACTCCTAAAGCTCCTCACCTCTCCACACTCCCCAAACTATGGAGACCCAAAGTGTTGGAACCCTAATCAAAGCTTAGAGCTACTGAAGTTCTCCCTGGTTCTCAAGCTTTGACAATGGAGGTGAGTGGAGAAGGAGGTGGGTATCATGAAGGAGGTAGGTCGGTTGGTGAGAGGAAGGGTAGTAGGTAGGTTGGAGGGGGAGGTAGGAAGTTCCCAAAAAAAACATGATAAAAAATAAAAATGTCCCCAGGAAAAGAGAAAAAAGGCCGGGAAGAAAAAAAAAATTGTAAGATGGGGAAAAAAAAACAAGAAAAGAAAAAGGTCCAGGAAAAAAATTAAAATGATGCTGACCAAAATAAAATGTTTTCACCTCATCCATGAAATCCCAGAACGGGAATTTTTGGATGGTGCACTGGTGGGTGCTGGATCGCTGAAGCCAAGAAAATGCTGTTGCCTTTTGAGAAACGGTGTGAACAGCGTGCTAATTAGGACCACCCAAAAGCTACGGTCCCCAAGCATTGGCCAGCAAGCATCGCAAGATGGGCACACATGCACAGAAGGAAAGAAGGTTATAGTTACACTCCACAGACGTGTGCACCAGTGATGAGAGCATCTCTCCATTGTAGTTATTATATTATATCTCAAGTCTTTTGCCCAGATTTATGCTCCAATTGGGAGGGTCAATAATAGCTGAAAGGTAAAAAAAATTATAACCAGGGTTGGGCTGGTATTAACTGGTGTGTTTTTCTTTTTAAATTAATTTTTAAAGAATATTAAATAAATATATTTACTGTTGAAATTTCACACTGCAAGGACCAAAAACAATCCAGTGTGAACTTGATGGTTGCAAAGGATTTTTCCAGGAAAAAAAGCACCAAAGTCACTGTATTTTGTGGGAAAGAAGTCTGAAATCGCCGTACTTAGACAATACATTCATAGAGAGGTCACCAAAACAAAAGTAGGATTCTAATAAAAGAAATTCACTTTTCCTGTCTGACCTCTAGCCAAATTTGGTGCATTCCTCTTGTGGATGGCTGTGAGTCCACCTACCTCACAAAATTGAAATAAAAACCCTGGTATTGACAAGTGTTGGCTGGTTATTGCTTGTTTTTTCCATAAATGTTCAGGTAGGTTTTCATTTTATTTTACATTTTTTTACCACACAAGGTATGAATATGAAAAAAATAAATAAAAATAAGAATTTAACTCATCAAGATACAATTTAATTGTCAAAGTAATACCCCCAATTATCAATTTACTCAGCTATTTTTGGTGAATAACCAGCGGTTATGCATGAGGGTTGATTCTCAAATATCCACCTTGAGAACCATCACTATATTGCTCAAGTAGGGTAGGTTCTAGGATCTTTATAAATTTCAATATTTTTTTTTCTGTTTATTTGTTTTCTATCAAAAACATGTTTAGGGTTTTTAAGATTGATAACCTATCTGGATGAAATTTCCATAAACTGGGTAGGTTATTAAAATTGAAAATTTTAATACATTGCTCATAAGAGTGTTGCTGGCTCTTGGAATGATATGTGCCAGGAAGGTAGGTTATCTACCAGTTTTCAAAAAAGTTAATAACCAACTGGTAGGTTATCAATAACCAGGTTAATGACCAGATGTTATCTCAATAACCGGTCAACACTGGTACCCACTTTTGAACATTCCAGTCTGGTCTAGGTATGGGGGTTTTTTAAGTTTTAATACCATCCTGGTCCTAGTATTGTTGCGTCATTTTAAAAGTTTTCATACTAGTCTGCTATTGTATTATATTGGGTAGGAGGCTGAATTTTGCCTGGTATGAGGCAGGTATAAACCTAGTATTGGTACGGGTTTAGGGCATCATAAAAGGCTGGCATTACCTCAGGTCATACCCAACTGGTATGTATGTTCTTCAATATCAATACTCATGCGAGTATTTTATCACATCGGCCTTTGACAAAGATAAGATAGAGTCCCACATCAACATGGATTTCACAATTTCTCCCCTTGACAAACTGTAGATATTGTATTCCCGGAGTTCCCAAACAAATGGGTCTCAATTTCCCAAATGATCATTCCCACAAATTCCCCACAACACACAAACTGATTTTCACTCAAATTGGCCATCATTGTCCCCTATGGAGCTTCATCACTTCCAACATCTCTATGTATTTATTCATGCACACTAGTTTGTTTGCCTTCTAAGCTCTAACTCTAGTACATAGTGAAAGAATACTTGGAGTCAGAATCTACTAAAACAAATTTTGAGGGCATTCTTCCCATCAACCATTAACTTAATCAAAGCTTCAGTAAACACAGATTTCCAACGTCTTATCCAACAACACTAAATCACAGGACATAAGAAAAAAAGAGGTGTTTAATTCTTGTAACACTCTATCTTTCATCTTGGCCTATGTGCACTCCCTCCTTGGACTACAGCATCAATCCTTATGCCAATCCCACCATAGGCAAATGACCATCACTCACACAAGGCCAAGAATCTAACTTCCCTACCGCCTTTAAACATTATTTGCACAAAGCACACCACAAACTCCTTTGATGTCATTACCTACATCAGATAAACACACACACACTCATAACAACTAAAAAACAAAAACATCCATCAACTACACTCTTTTTTATCACCTTCTACATTTCAACTACATGAATTCCTTTTCATCTATTAGGTTTTTTTTCATCCAAGATTTTGTTCCACCTCATTTTATCTTACATATGTAATGACTTTCTTTTAGATTTACATGTGTCTTCAAAGTTTTCATCAATTATGCATCAGGGTAGTACAACTATAAATCTCTCCTAAAACATTCCCATTATTATTCATCCTTGCCCTCAATGATGCATTTCCATCTTCCTTTGTCTTGTGTTGTGTTTTCATGTTGGTTCAAATACCACACAAAGAGGTAAGGTCCTTCCCAACTACCCATTAATGATTTTTTTTTGCTTAGTTTCTTCATTTTGACTAGGCCAGTTCTAGCCTTAAATTAGAGAAATAATTGTCTTCCCTTTTGCAATGCATAGGTTTTCCTCTATTGAATTTGAGTTTGTTCATTGTTCCCCAATACCACTTTGTGTAAACCAACTATCAATTCCATTTTTGCAATCATTTGTGCATATAGTTGTTCAATGTTCAATTTTTGATCAAAAGTATGTGTTACCTTGAATTGAGGCCTTCATTCCAATGAGGATTATGAATGGAAAAAATTTAGTGTTGGCCTACACCCACATTGATATCCAAACAACACTCTAAGGAGCTATAAGTCCTAGGTCCTAACACTAATGTTATGTTTCATGGTTTTGATTAATTTTTTCGCCATCCGATTGCAACATAACCATTGTGGTGTTGTTTATTGATGTTGCACACCATAGATGATGCACTCCCAAGCTCCTTGATGGACTTAACTTCGAATCCAAAGGTGAAAACAACGAAAGGAAAAGGAGTTGGGGCGCGCTCCCTGGCTCGTAACACTTTGGGGGTAAAGGGCATGCTAGAGCTCCGGGATGAAACTAAGAAGATTGATAAGCACTTCATTTACTCACATGGACCTTCACAAATCGAACAACAAATTGGTTAAGTAGTTGCAACATTTTGGTGCACAAACGAACCACAAGCAAACATAAACTCACAAAACTCACCACGGCCTGGATTTGGGGAAAGCCACCACCTTCCCCCTTATATAGTATACTTTATGCATGGCCATGGGACTAGCATTCAAATGTCATTTTGTCCCAGCTGGGACTCTTGTGACTTTGGGGGCTTATAATTTACGTGTAAACCTCTAATTGAGATGAGGTTTAAAACAAGTTGTAGCCCTTATCAAGAGCTTTCCAACGGTATGTTGCAAGCCACCTACACACAAGGAAATAGGAGCAATTCCCAACTTTTAGTGGTTGGGAGTTAAATTGGCAATTTGATTCCCGACCCTTCTTTTCGCCATAACTTGTGTTTAAAGTGTCTAAATGGGTCATGCAAGCCCATTTTCGACATCTAAATTCCAAGATCTTTCCAATGACATAATGAACTTTTCAATCCAATGGGTTTTGACCCCTACAATTGTTGTCTGAAGATTCAAAAGTCCACCAAGACTCCAACTCCCAAAGTGGGAACTCACTTGGGAGTGTGAGAGTTCATTCCCTCACACTTTCTTCCACTCTCGGGAGCATGAGATGTGACTCCCAAGCCTCCTTCTTGGCTCGCACCTTTGCAAGCCCTTGCCTTGGTCATGAGCCTAAGGCTAGGGTTGCGAAAAGAAATCTTATGAAGATTATTAAACTTTGCTGATGATTCACCCCCATTATCAATGAAGATGTGTTTGGGTACTCCATACCTACAAAAAGTCCTTTTCCAATAACTTGGCTATAGTGGTGGCTATGTGATCATGTATCACTTTGGCTTGACCCCACTTAGAATAATGGTCAATAGCCACCAAAATGTATTTGTTGACATCATTTGTTTCATGTACTAAATTAGTAGTGTCAAATGTTATTTTGTAAAACAATTTTTATATTGGGATACTTTTCAAGTTTTCGACCAATCCTCTTAACTAATTTACATTCTTTGCATGCTTTCACCACAAACCAAACTTGTTCAATATGGTTGTGCCAATATAAATAGTTACAAACTTTTGCCAATGTCTTGTTCTCCCAATCTCGTGATGCAATTCTTCATTGATGTTCTTTCTTTAGGTTTGGGTGTAGACATACCCAAATAAATAAATAAAATTATGTGCCATACATAATTTAGGACACGTTTCTTAATCCTACCCATCTCCTTTTTAAACACATCATCAGGGAATTACCCTATTTGCAACATGTGCAAACAATCCTTGTCATTCCAAATATATGAAAATCCCATACAATCCCCACCTTGGCTAGCATCTTCATTGGTAGTGTCTTCATTAAATTCATTTTTTTCATCATCCACCATTGATTGAGCCTTTGCTACCAATTCCCACCATACCTTATTATCAATTTCTAACTTTTTTTTCTTATGCAAAACATGATGTGTTACCTTGGGTCCCCCTTTGGCAGCATCATCATGATCTACATTCCCAACAATTACCACATGCATGTCATTACTACCTCCTCCTACTTCCTCCACACCTATTTCCACCATGAGTTCATAGATTAGGGATGTTCCTATTATGCACACTACGACTTCCAATCCATGTTTGAATTCCCAATTCCCTCAACATCCTATCTTTGAATTTTTTTAAAGAAATTTTCATCATCTTTTGCCATATTCACTAGATTCTAGCTAAGTGCATCCACATTGAAATGTTTAAATCCTAAATGGTGAAGGATTTTGAAGTTGAAATCCTATAACATGTCAATCCAATGCCCCCTTCCCCCATAGGCATTAGATATTGTTAGGCCAACCATTCAAGTGGTTTGTGGTCAGTCCATGAAGTGAAATGGTTTCAATGTAAAACTTGTCAAAAATGCATAATTCCTCGTATCAAGGCATAAAATTCCCCTTCCATGGGATGGAAATGCTTGTGGATAGGGGATAAACCTTTGTTGGCATATGCGATGACACATTCGCACCTCCCATCCTTTTGGGAGAAAATGGCTCCTACTCCATGAATGAAAGCTTTGTTGAAATTGGGTTTGCCAAGACCAATGTGTCTTTTAGTTGCTCAGAATATTTTTGACAATCTAGACTCCACTAGAAAGAAACATCGCACTTGGTCAATTCAAACAATGGTACAACAATGCGAACATAAACCTTAACATAGTTTCTATAATAACTTGTTAATCCCAAGAATGCCCATACATTCATAATTACTTTAATAATTGGGAATTTTTGAACGACCTTGATATTTTCAAGGTTAACACTTGTCTTGCTTTTACCAACCACATGCCCTAAAAAGTGAACGTTTTTAGCAATAAACATGCACTTGCCATGGTTAAGTTTTAGATTCACATCCTTCAATTGTTATAACACCATCCTAATGTGTTGAATGTGATCTTACTATGTAGCATTGTGAATGTTAAGGTCATCCACAAATACTTTCAAAATTTTATGCATCCAATTTGTAAAGATTTCAAACATTGTGCGAAAGAAAATATTGGTAACATTTTGAAGCCCAAATGGCATAACCAACCATTCATACAATCCAAATTTTGTGAAAAACACCATTTTCTTCACATCATCTAGGTTCATCTTGATATGATAAAACCAGTTTTGCAAGTCCAACACAAAAAACCATTCAATAGACCCCAATTGTATCAAAATATCTTCAATCAAAGGCATGGGATATGCATTTTTGTGGGTTTGCATGTTAAGGGGTTGTGAGTCCCCACATAATCCCTTGCTACCATCTTTTTTCACTGGTAATGTGACTTTACAAACATATTCAGACAAGCTAGGTCTCATTTTGCCCATATGTATTAACATCTAAATTTGTTGGTTCACTTTGGCCTCTTCCCAAAATGATAATTTATTAAGTGTGGTATGACAAGGTGGAAAACCTTGTGTTTCTATACAATGCTCCTCAACCATACAATAATCCAATTCTCCTTTATGCCTTGTGAATACATCTACATATTCTTTTTAAAGACTCCATAGTTTGTGTGCTTCTTGTTCCCCTAAACCAAGGTCTACCTTGATTAAGTTCTGGATTCCATTCCATCTTTCCTCCTTTAGAACATTAAGCTCAATTATTATTGAAAGAAGTTTATCATTAGTGATTTATAATTGAAAGAGAGATGGAAAATTTGTATTCACCTTTATGCTACAACAAATTTTGCTATCTTCATGCAACCTATTTTAGTTAGTGTTCATAGTCATCCTCCTCATGTGAATGATCCTTCATAAACCTCATTCCTTGCTCCTCTAGAATCAGGTTCATGATTTTCTTTTGGAGTTTATAATCTTATTAGTTCATTTAGTCTTCGATCACAAAGCTCAAAGGTGTGTTCATATTCTCTTGCAAAATTAATTGTAGCTAGTCATTTTCTACATTCCCAGTAGTGGGTTCATCATCCTCCATACAAGACTCAAACATAGTGTCATCATCAGATTGTAAGCTACTCAAAACTTGATCAATCCAAACCCCAAACTTATTGGTCCTAGGTTGCAAGCCTCCAACTTCATTATTGCTAGGGTGAAAACATGGTAAAGTATGCCAAAAAAAAATCTACCATGTAATCATAGTCACATTTATGGCATAAACATGAAAAACCTATTCAACACTTCTTGAACTTTCATTATGAAATAATGGTGCACTTCATTGAATTTATGGTTAGTAAAACAAAAAATGTGAGGAATTTTAATTTTTTTAAAAAGGATGAAAAATATGTCTCACCTATAGACATGCTTTCTTCCTATTCCTCCTTGAGTGGCTCATAGGGAGTTTCACCTAGCTCCTTTAAAACTTTTTCCACCTCCAATGCAAATGCAAACAAAGACTCCATGTCTACATAACGTCAAACCACACATAGTTTCCTAACCTTTGGCCAGAGTCATGATAAAAAAACCCTCTTCTACTCATCATCCTCCTTGATATTTCATTTTGAAAATAAAATTTCCAATCTATCATAATAAGATTGGACACGTTGCTTTGGTTCTTGTTTAATTACATTAAACCAAACCCGAATTCCCTCAAGATTAACATTGCCATATTTTAGTTCCATGGCAATTTTCAATTCAACCTAGTCTACAAGGGTTGGGTTAAACTTCTTGTACCACTCCTATGCCTTGCCCCTCATGTTGAGGCATGCAATTTTGAAAAACATGATTTCATCATAATTTTGCATTTCTACAACCATCTCCAACCTTTCCACCTAATCAATTACATCTTCAAATTCCCATCCCCAAAATAGCTCATCCATTCCCTTAAAACTAGTCATTTTGTAAGCACCCTAAACCTAAAACTTCTAACTAGTATAACTTTATATCTTGGTTGGGACCATCATTGATCACAAGGAAAGCCCAATAAAAAGTTGTAATCCATATTCAATCTCATCATCATTTTCAAATTCCAGAACCACTCCCCTTTAAAATCTTTTCCCAATTCGCCAAACTCTTAGGATATTGTCAATCTTTTCATGCAATTCAAATATTCATGGGGTTGAAGAAAAATGGTAGAAAAGTAATGCTTAGTATGTTGGTGGGCAATAGTCGTCCAACCTCCAATTCCATTTCTAATTTTTAACCAAACATGAATCCTTGTGTGCAAACCTATATGTGATACATGTACATCAAGATTACCAATTTGTGCCTTCTTTGGATTAACTCCAACTATGTTGACTACCTCGAACCGTTGCAAATGTAAGATAACTACTCCCACTCTAGATAATATGTCAACCGTGGGGAATGGGAAATCAAACTCACAACTAGAATATCATCTTTGTGTTGAGCTACATCTGATTCCTCCATTTTGTTTCAATCCATTGTATTGTATTATGTGTGCCAATGATTACAAAACCACCAAACCCCACCATTATCCAACCCATAATAAATCTTATTTAGTCCTAGAAAGAACTGTTCTAATACCAAAAAGGAGGCACAATAAAACCTCTAGAACTCTCTACATACAATTGGCATTTTTTACAACATATCACAAGTTAATCCACCGCAATTTTTCTTTTTAGGATTTTGATAATTATTTTTACCACTAAATCTTTGTTGAACCCTACTTTCTATAATGTGTGTCAATACTAATCAAATTATGAACCCAAATTACCTATCAACACCTATTCCTAAGCATGAAAAGTTGTATAAATGTTTGGATCAAATCTCTTTGGACGCTCTCAATAAGCCATCGTGGTCTTACAAAAAATTAGTATTAACATAGTAACCCCACAAAGGCTCTCCCACAAATATCACTTAGGCAAGACAAAGTTCCACATCAACATCGATTTCACAATTATTCCCCTTAACGAACTATAGATATTGTATCCTTGAAGTTCACAAACAAATGGTTCTCAATTTCCCAAATGACCATTCTCGTATATTCCCCACAACCCATAAACTCATTTTCTCTCAAACCAACCATCATTTCCCCAATGGAGCTTCATCACTTCCAACATCTCTATGTATTTATTCATTCACACTAATTTGTATGCCTTCTAAGCTCTAACTCTAGTACACAGTGGAAGAATATTTGGAGTTAAAATCTATTGGAATAAGTGCTAAAAAAAATCTTTTCATCAACCATTAACTTAATCAAAACTTTAGTAAATAAATATCTCTAACATCTCATCCAAAAACACAAAATCAAAAAACAAAAGAATAAAGAAAGGCGTTTAGCTATTGTAATATTTTATCCTTTATCTTGGCCTCCATGCACTACCTCCTTAGATTCTAGCATGAACCCTTCCGCTAATCTCACCATAGCCAAATGACTATGTGAGGCAACTTTCTGTTCCTCTACTTTTGGTTCTATGCGGTGACTATACTTGAAAGTATATATGCTACTGGTGAAAGGAAAATACAAATGTATTTCAAGATGTTAAATTGCGTTTGTAGTTGAAATCAAGTAATTTCCCTCCCCTACAACAATTACAATTTAGAAACTGATAGATACATTTTCCAAGCTCACACATGTCAAATCCTAGAATCTTGTGTCAAATTGTCATTCATTTAAAACCGATTGTTAAAGTCCAACACCAAATTAAACTTGGTTGTAGATCACCGGTCACTTGAATTATTGTTTCTAACACATATGTTATTCAAATTCGGCTTGCTTTAGCTCATTAAAAATTTAACTCTAAGGCGCAACTTCCAACCAAATTTTAAGCTTTGTAGCAAAACCAGTAAAAAATTATGCAACTAAACCTAAGAGGGTTCTATGAAGGTAGGACATTCAACTTGGTTACAGACCACTAATCATTTGAAATATTGTTTCTAACACATATGTTATTCGAATTCGGCTAGCTTTAGTTTTTTGGAAAGCTAATTACAAGGCACACCTTTCTATCAAATCTTAAGCTCTGTAACTAAGCTAGTAGTAACTTATGTTACTAAACCTGAGAGGGTTTTGCGAAGGTAGGAAATTTAACTTGGCTACAGACCACTTGTCACTTAAAACATTATTTCTAACACATATGTTATCCAAATCCGGCTTGCCTTAGCTCTTTAAAAAGCTAACTACGAAGTGCACCTTTTTACCAAATCCTAAGTTTTGCAACAAAATTAGTAAGGAGTTGTGCTACTAACCCCGAGAGGGTTTTGTAAAGTTTTTCTAGGATTTCAAGTTCTCAACCCATCCCTACCTACTTCCATTCTTTCCAAACTACTATAACCCTCCAATCTACTCTCCCTTTTTCTACCATCTATTAGGACTACTCATTCTTCTCCTCCAAAAAGGTTGTGGGAACAAGTTTTGTTAAGATTTGAGTTGAAAATAATGTTCAGAAAAAAGAAAACCTAAATGATCCGACTTCACCTTTTTAAAGAAAAGAAAGGAGGATCCCCACTTAGTGGCCAATGGAAGGAAAAGGAGAAAGTCCCCATGTTCGGAGGCCAATGAAAGGAGAAGGAGAAGGTTCCCTTTTACCCCTTCTCATTTCCCCCCCAACAAATTTTACTCAAACCTTTCATTTTTTTTTTTAATTTTTTAATTTTTTTGATCTTAACCTTTAACTTTACCATGTTTTTAAGTCATTACTTATGCCTTTTTTCGCTTTCCCTTGACCTATAAGTTATGATCACGCATTTGATGTCACAAATTCCCCGCACATTCATTGCCGATTCGATTTAGTTGGAGATTTTTTTTCCCCTTGAAATTATGGCGTTGCATATGGTGTTACATATGGCCACATCTTACGGGCCTCAAGCTGCGCAAACAAATGAAGAGTCGGCCTTAGAGTCATTTTTAGATCTAACATTGATGCAACATATTCGTGATGAAGAACCTGAATCGTAAGAGGTTCGTGCTCGTCTTGAAGTCGATTCCCCTCGAGCTTGGTACTACCGCATTTCCTCGAACTTTCGCACCTTAGTGATTTTGTTGCAAGTCAACCCCGCTTCTAGTGATGAATCCGAAATCGTTTGTGAAGGTTGTTACGAGACTAAAAACACTTCCATCTTCGCATGGTCTTCAATTTTTGATGTTGGACATTATCGTTGGTTGTGTAGCCCAATTTGCCAATTGTTTCCTTATAGTAAGGCAAACTACTTAGCTCGCACCATTCGACGCATACTAGATTTCCTGTAGTTATGAACTATCATTGCGGCATACACTAGGACTCCACATGTAATTGCAGCTCCTTGTTGAGCTTAATCATAATTTAAATAAATGTTCCATTCATTATGAAACTCAAGTTGCCATTATCACCCTATCCCCCCTGTTTATTTAATCGTTAAATTGTTTTGAATTAATCGTATGTTTATAAGACTTGACGATTGTTCTGTTTTTATTGGACCTTTCATTGATCCCCTCTCCTTGCTAAACCCTATTTCATAAATTCCCAACATCCTTGTTACTCACTAAATACTATAATAAGACCAATGTTTTGTTGCACACCATGAATTTTGGTGTTCGTTGTTACCCCCAACCTTTTAGAGATTTTTCACCCCTGATTATGCCACTAAAGTTCTAAAACTATGGTTTATTAACTTTCCATTGAGCAAAAGAATTAACCTAACCAATACATTATTTCAGAAAAAGAAAACAACCCCTCCACACAATCGTGCGATTCACCACCCCCTATTTTAACACAAAGTTGTTAAAAACCCCTAAAAACCTTACCCCATTCGAATTTCCCTGATGAAGTTCTTAAAATTTGAGACTACTAGACATGACTATGTTGGTATGGCTCACAGACCATCAATCACATAAAGTCAAGAGTTTGATTTAAGTTTGACTTCCTTGCCATCTTTGAACATTATTCACACAAAGCACATCACAAACTCCTACAATGCTATTGCCTACATCAAACAAACACATGCTCATAGCAACTAAAAAATAGAAACATCCATCAACTACCCTTTTTTTTGTCACCTTTTGCATTTCGATTGCATGTATCCCTTTTCATTCATTAGGGTTTCTCTTCATTCAGGATTTTGTTCCACTTCATTTCATCCTACAAATGTAACCTCCCAACATTGTAGGAAACCTTCAAGCCTTCCCTCTGAGATCCAAAACCAAAATTGGAAGAAATTGTGAAAAATTGGAATAAAATTGGGCAAATGAAAAGCGTTGCTCCAAATTTCACAATGTATCTGAAGAGTACATTATAAAATGTAATTACAAGATGGGCATTTCTGAAAATGGAATGTCCATCATATTGTTTTACAGTGGATGTACCATTTCATGAAGTGCTCAGCCTTGCTTTTTCATAAAAAATTTGGCTGGCTGTGCTTTACGGTGGGCAATGCCCACAGAGCAAGAGGGCATTACTGAAATATGAAGCACCTAGGCTCGGGGTGGGGAGGGTCCTTCTTTTACTAATGCCCCGCTCCTTGGCCATTACCCTACACAAAAAACTCTCAAGTACAAAGGTCAACATGCATATGTATCAAAAGTGCAGAATCTGATCACACATTTGACTTTAAACCCTAAATCCCTCAAAGTTAGCCAAACACAAAAGAGTTGACCGTTGGGTTTGGGCTGATCTTTGAGGGTAACAAGAGGGGGCCAGGCAACCTAAGGGGGTCCACATGGCTTGCCACTCTTTCTGTGGGCCTTGGGATCTATCTCTTTCTTCTTTTAAGAAAAAAAGAAAAAAAAGAGGGCACCAAGTGCAACCAAGGTAGCCTACTCCCTTTTTTGGGAAATTTATATCCTTTTCTTGGAGTAGGTAGTGGGTGTACTCAATTCTCAACGCTGGGTTGACCTTGGTGACATAAACTATAGTTAGGGTTTGACAATGTTCAATGATCACAATAGCTCTTAGCAATTATAGCTCGTAGCAATAAAGTAGCTGGATTCTTATACATGGGAGCTTTTGGATTACTTTCTGCAAAATTCACATTGCACATTATTGGGTGACGCAGAGTTATTGCAGGCAATAGATATAGAGAAAACCACCCACGCCCACCCCAGAGATTGAGATTGACCATGTGGAGATATACCCCCCCTTATGAATTGTCTTCGTTCAATTATTGTAACAATATTGGGATAAGGGTTTCACTATATTTGCCCGTAAACATCACATCCAAATTTAGTGTTAAATGTTTATCCCTCCCTCTCACTACTAACTATAGATAATCAACATTTAGAGAGCATATAAATATTACATGTGGGCCAATCATTGTGACCCACTAGCCAATACTAGTCATGTTCATTCAATCCCTTTTGACATGACACTCACAATATTGGATGCAAGTTTACATGAGTGGAGGTCATTTTTGCACCCCCTGATGTTGACTTCATACAATCTTTGAAGTATAGACCATTTTATTGCAACAGCTGGAGCTGCTCTAACTTAGCAGTTTGACCCAAGTTTTTTGTGTTTTTTTCAATTCCCAGATGAAGCTATAGTGACAACCATCCCTCGACAAATTTCAACATGATTGACCAGTCTTTACTAAAGAACTCTTAAATGTGTAGCCAGCAGGCATTAATGTGACGACTCTCTCCTCCCTCAAAAAACCAATTTTCTATCACAATTTGACAATTGTTTTTGAAGATGAGAAAAAAATGTGACAAAATATTCCCTTTTCAAACAATTTTGTTTCCTTTTGGTAAATTTTCACATTATAAAAAAATGGAACTTTGACCCATACAATCTTGTCTGTTACAAAAACCTTTTCAAAAGCAAATTTCCAAAAGCTTTTTGTAAGAGTACAAAGCAAGCTGCAGATTGAAGCCAGCACTCTATTTGATCACCTCATAATAATGTGGCATGTTTGACGTCTGATCTCATCAGCCCGTTGATGATGTATCGAACTCAGGAGGTTTCCAGCAAACAGTCAAGAGAACAGTTCAATGGAGATTTCACTTTTGGCAGCAGCAGACCAGAGACGGTTCCTGGTACTGGGGACCAACCCATGTGGCCACAAGGTCAATAGGTAGCGACTTTTTATTACTAGAACCCCTGGCTCCGGGATAGTTGTCAATTGATGGCTAGCTGAGGCCATGGAGCGAGCATGGTCCACCCCATCTCAAAAACAGCATTCTCCAAAGTGGGGGGGCTCTAGGGGACAATGTTCATTGTGGATGGAAAAACTGGTTGTTTATCTTGTGGGCTGTTTTGACTCCTTTCAATTCATAATATAAATGGGGTCACGATCACTAGTGAAGTGCAATCCATTGGTCTTTTCTCGTCGTCATGTCATGACCCACAAACCCAAAAGTTCTGTGTGCTGTACACTCCAGAAAAGCAATTCCCATGTTCAGGTGGAAGCCATTCTACCAAATCAGAAAAGTTTAAGTATATGTATTACAACTACATATGTATATAATGTAGTAAGGTAAGCATGCCCATCATCGAACACAGGTTGGTGATTGAACATTTGAATATTTTTGTCATTTTGAGCAATCTAAACAACCTTGGGTGCATCAAGTGGAGCTCTACAAAATTCTTTGATCTCCAAAAGCAAAAGAACAGCAAAAAAGAATCGTGAAAAATATGAGCATAACCAAATCATAGAGCATTTAAACATGGCCCAAATAGTGGGTAGGGGTGGAGCTGCTCTGATACTTTCTCATAAATCGAGCTGAGACTTCATTCAAATGCAGTGTTGGATGAAATCCATACAAATGTACATATTGGAATTGGTGGTCCTCCAGGAAGGTAAGACACTTCCCTCTAACTCCTGTGGTTGTGTGTACAGGCTACTTGTCATCCAACCCTGTGATGCAGAAATGCCCAAGCCAATATTCTAGTCAATGATGCACACACAGAGAGGTCACGAAAATCTGACAGATGCCACTCTTATTGACAACTAATACATTCATGAGTTAACACGAAACCAATTGGACACTGGTGAGTAGAAAATGATACACACATTTCTTGACCACATTTGACACAAACTGTCAGGTTGTTGAGGAAGCTTGTTGGAGGGGGGTGGGAGGACTCATGGCAATTAGTCAATAGTGTTGATGATGAAGCCAATGGTCTGATACTATCTATGTGAGTAAGTGACACTCAGAATGTTATGATTTCACTCATTCTTGTCATCATGTTTGTTTTTGGTTTTGATCAGAACTGATCCAACCTTTGTTCAGTACCTTACATTTTTCATGAAATTCTCTTTCTACAACTGCAATTTGATATATATAGTTTTTGGCAAGGGCCTTACTTTTTTTTCCCCCTTAATGTAAATTCCAGGTCGATTGTTTTGACATACATCCTCTCAGCTACTTTTTTGAAGACTCAAGTGTGCTCAGATGTGGCACCAACAAGTCTCCTAATTGATTCACAGGTGCAATTATCACTATATCAAAATGTGCTTTCCTCACACAATAGGTTGTGGTTCTTGACACATGTGAGATAAAAAAACTTTGTGTGGTTTCATACATTACAATATACCATATGTGGTGTTTATTGTGGCATATATTACATGAAAATTGCAATTGCACATTAAATTGTCACGCATATTACACAAATGTCAAACTAGTGTCTAAGCTGCCAAGGTACCTAGTAGAGTATGCCACCCTTTCTCCAACCACCAGTTGATTTGATTGCCAACAATACCATTTCTAACCCATGCAAAAAAAATGTTGACATACTGCACTACCTTGGCAGCTTCGACACACACATCCATCCATTGAATAATTTATTAATTTGAAATTTTCATTTTGACATATAGAATATTCTTGAAGATTCAATGATTTCCTTCACAAGTTTTTTAAATTGAAAAAAAAGTTCTGAAAATTTCCACTTTTCTAAAAATAATATAATACCCATGTTATGAATTTTCCAAGAGGTACAGAGAAAGTGATGTTTGCTTTGTCTGACTCAATCCATGGCTTGCTGGTGATGAGCCAGTGACTTGTTGACCATGTACTATTATTACTAAAGTAGGCAGAGACTGAAACTTTCTCCACAAAATCTTCACCAACCAGATGCCCCATTTGCATAGTCGTCAACTGACCACACAATCACATTGCTGGGCCGTTCAGATTCCAGCAGCAATGACAATAACCATCCAAGAAGAAAGAAAATCATACAACAAACAGGATTGGAGGTTGGAATCTGAAAAGTATGCAATGGCCCCAATTCATAACCCACCAAAGACAATGTCAAAACTCAGTTCCAAGCTTGACTTCCACGAGTGGAAAAATGTGAATTCAGTACAAAATCCTTTAGCTCAGTGTTGTTGGGTGAACCGGCACCTACACTTATTAACATGGTAAAAAAACCCTGTTCATCAATCCTCAAAAAATAAAAGAATTGGTTTTTGGGCCTGCAATTCAAAAAACAGATCAAAGAACTGCTCAAAAAACCTACCTGCCCTGAACTGCTGGTTCTTTGCCAGTTCCACTAGGAAACCCATTGGTTCTCTGAAAATTGTCAAGAACCTCCGATCAGTGGTTCATCTTTTACTCTGAAAGTTTTCAAAATACCTGAAGGCAGGGTTTCTTTGTTCTTCAGGGTTCCTTTGTTTTTGAAAATATTCTAAAATCCCGAACTAGAGGTCACATCAAAATCAAAGAACCACCCAACACTAATAAGAAAATCAGGTTGTTTCTTAAAATTATTAATATACCATCCATAGACAAAATTCAGTATCCCTGAGTCCAAAACTAACATTTCCTGAGTTAAAGAAGGCCTCTAACATCCCTCACCCACTAAGTTGAAGCTACCAATTTAGGTGTTCACCCTGGCATTGCTTGGCAGACAATCTTTATCTTGGGAGGCCATGTACAACAAGCCAGTAAAGGCTATGAAATCTCTCAACTGTTAGATCATATTAAGGAATATAGGTGTTGTAATATTTTTTGAATTAATCTATATTGGATAGTATATATAACTTGTAGCAATACACTAGACACAATCACACTGGATTTGGTGCCCATACCTCATGAGAATCTTGATGCTTCAATTGGTTTTCAGGTCGCATGTTACAACCCAGTAACCCTTGACCTTTGTTTCATTAGTGACCTCCTAGTATAGGAAAGGGGTCTACATTTAGACCTTTTTGTGTTTAAGGCAGTAGGCACAAGGCCAGTAGGTTCAATATTGCTGCTGAAATACAGGAAGGGTTTAAATGTAGACCCTTCTATGGAAAAAGAAAAACAAAAAAAGGACAAGAGTAAAACTTACATTCCCTCCTCACTTACTTCACCTATACTTTGAGTTTGAATTGACCAAAAAAGAACAAGGTTATTCTATTACAAAAGTTCTTTTTGGTGATTGGGAGGTTGTTTAGATGGAACATTTTTTTGCACATGCAAGTCCTAGAAGTTCGGTCCCCCCATTCAGATGGTGCCCTTTGTTTGAAGGCTTCATTCCCTTCTTCTCATGCAATGTCCCATCATCTTCTTTGGAGTCTAGCCTTTGGAGTCTAGCTTGAGGGTGAGCGAGGGAATATGCTTGTGTTGTGAGGGCTCTCACCCCTTTAGCCCTACCTTTTGTTTCTTCAAAGACCATTGCTTCTTTATAGGATTTTCATTTTTTATATTCATCTTTTTCATGTTCATATTCTTTGATGGAGTTCCAACCAAAAGTAGATTTGGACTTTTCTTTAAACAGCTCAAAATGACATTCATCCATTTGGCTCACCTTTTAGCCAGTGGGTTTTTAGGCATGGTATTTGAACACCTTCGAGATTTATTTGACCTAGAGGATTCAACTAGTGGTTTTTCCCAATTATTTTTCATTTTTTTAAATGTTGATATAGGGTGTATCCTTGGGAGTATAGCGAAGGCCTTTGGTGCTACCATGCCATTAACTTTGACCAAGTTTTTTAGTGGCATTTGGCCAATAACTATAGGTGAAGTTCTATATTAGTTGGTGAACATGACCCTTTGCCTTTAGTTCACGATGCATTTTCAACCCACTTGTCTCCCCGCCAATTTGGGGTTATTGTTAGGTGAGGTTGTGAAGCGATGGTGCACGGTATTCGAGCAACCTTAAATGTTCACCCTAATTGGATGTTGTTGCAAGTAGAAAATGCCTTTAATATTGTTTCCCATAAGGTTATATTTTAGGAATTGTGTGTTATATGTGGGTAGTTGTTTCAATTCATACCTTTCATTTGTTCCTTTTATGGCTCACAATTCCTTCTTTTCTTTACTCATCACTTTCCTTAGGGCGATGTGTTTGTTGTTTAGTCCTCCATTAACATCTATCAAATGGATCCTTTGAGTGGTCCTCTTTTCACCCCAATTCATTTACATGCCCTTTGTAACTTGACTAACCTTTTTCCCATTTTGTTTGTTTCCTTTTGTTATAAATGACACCCACATCATTGGGCCTACTTCAATAGTTTATCCAGTTTTTCATCATTTTTCTTCCCAATCAGGCTTGGTAGGCCTTGTAATTCAACTGTGCATATGTGTTGTTTGGTCTCCTTCAAGGTTGTTTTTAAGGTTTGCACCTCCATCAAATTTTTGAACTCATATTGGGGGCATTTGGGTTTTGGGTGTTCCTTTGGGATCCCTTTCATCATCTTTTATCTAGGATGTTTTGGATGATGATGTTTAACACACAGATGCCCTTCCTAGGTTAGAGGATGTGTAAATGGCATTTGGGATTCTCACCCATTATTTTGCCTAGAAGTTTTATTACCTTCTTT
>Ga0209208_10004603_pt1 | contig 19500 bp, 24 predicted proteins | sample S1TSphfallax_3_FD_187694 | JGI IMG/M metagenome (GOLD analysis project Ga0209208, IMG submission 187694) | Host-associated microbial communities from peat moss isolated from Minnesota, USA - S1T2_Fd - Sphagnum fallax MG (SPAdes) (version 2) | ecosystem: Host-associated > Plants > Peat moss >... | reverse complement strand
AAATTGCCAAAAAAAAAAAAAAAAAAAAAAACCGTTTATCCCACCCACTCTTTAATATACTTTGCTAGGAGGGGGATATTATTCATGGATATAATGTGCTTTCTAAATACAACAAGAAATTTCTCCAAGTGCTTTATGTGCAAGGTAAAAAAGCTTGTTGACCACATGCTTTACCAAAAGATCAATGCTCACATGAGCAAAAAAGTTGAGTAAAAGCCCTTGTTTGCCAAGGAAGAGCTAAAGGCGAGCAAAGCCCAATTCCAATAAATTGCTAGGCCAAGAAGGGCTTTACCGAGCATAAAGACTTATGCCAATTCTATTCTATTTGAAAAAAATTTCCCATGATACTTGGAAGATACCCAATGGGTATCATCAAGAAGGAGGGACAAAAAAAAACAAACCAAAACAAACCAAAGCAAAACATTTCAAAACATGAAAACACCCACATACAACATAAGCATGCATTATGATGTTTTTCGAAATGCCCGCCTTTTGCAAAGGAAAAAAATTCAGCCATGCCCACCAACTACACTATGAAAATCAACACAAGTCAGGTCATTTTTGTTTAAAAAAACAAAATTGAAGTGTAGTTGTGTGTGTGTGTGAGAGAGAGAAAGAAAGAGAGAGAGAGAGAGAGAGAGAGATAGTGTGAGTGTGAGTGTGTGTGTGTGTGTTTGTGCATAATTTGGTTGTGACTAGAAAGCAAAAAAAGAAGAAAAAGAAAAGAAAAGAGAAGAGGGGCTGAGTCAGTCAGTTGAAGGAATAAAGGCAGTTGTGTTGGGGGTGGAGAGAGAGAGAGGGAGACGGGGCAAGGGAGGAGTGGATGGGTGGTAGGGCCTCCTTCTCCTTCTCCTCCTCCTCCTCCTCTTCCTCCATTGCATGCAAAAAAGAAGTGTTTGTTGTCTTTGATTCCTAATGAAAACAAAAGAACAACCATGGATGGCCCCACACACCCCCACCAAGCTTTGCTTTGCTTTGCTTTGCTTTTGCTTTTGCTTTGCTTTTGTTTTGTTTCCCCACACAAGAACAACATCTCTCTCAGAGAGGATTTGATTTGGTTAAGTGGGGGTTTTGTGTTGGGTGAGTCAAAAGCAAACAAAAGAAGGGAAAAGTAGGGTGGATTGCTAGACAAACTTTTTTTTTTGAGATGGTGGTGGAATTTTTTTTGGTACTCAAATCTCCTGGAACAGCAACAACCAGCAAGTAGCAAACTTCTTTGAAAGAAAGAAAGAAAGAAAGAAAGAAAGAAAGAATTGCTTTCAAGTTTCTTGTTGTAGGTCATGGGTGGTGGTGGTGGTGGTGGTGATGATAGTTGCTCTTCATCAATGAGGAATTGGGTGGTTGTTTGTGTATGAAAATCCAAGCCAAAATCGAAACCAGCAACAGAAAGTTAGCAACTTGCAAAAACAAGACCCTGTGTCTTCTTAGTGTTGTTGGAAGTTTAGTGTAAGATTTTGGATTCTTGAATGAAATCTCTGGCCATGGTATACATACATGCATGCATGCATCAAAAAATTTGTGTCAGAATTTTGTGGGTGGGTTTTGTTTTTGAGATTTGAGCACTTCTCTCTCTCTAGCCACAATTTTGGTTACTAGAATTTGTTTGTGTAGACACAATTGTTGAGAATTTGAGTGCAATTGTTTGCCTTAAATAATGCAAAGACGAGTTCCAAAAGGATGTTATGATTTTTGTTGGATCTATCTCAAATTTTGTTGTTGTGTCTTTGATTTTGCTTTTGGATTCCTTGTTTTAGTTTTTGTGCATGTGTTTTTCATGGTGATGATTTTGCACTTACTTGGTTCTTAGAGAGTTGGTTATGGTTAAGTATCTAGTGCAATGGCCTCAAGAGTTTGCTTTCTTTGATGGCAGTGTTTTTTTGGTTGCTTCTTTTGGTTTTCATTGTGTGTTGAATCTTGCTGCTGGAATTGGGATCAGTTACTGTCCCTATCAAGCAAGAAGCACACTCGAAATATTTTTGCCAGTCTTTTGCAGTTGAAAGAATTTTTTCTTGCAAGACATGCTTCTTTTGTTTATAAGAAGAAGTAGAATTACTTGTGCATCAAGTTGTTCCCGGTATGCATGCATGTTGGGATGCTAATTTCAAGTCGAGAATTTTGTTTTGAAATGTACAAATGTGCAATCTTTCAAAGCACATTGGATTGGACAGTGTTGTGCAATTGGGTAGCTTTGTGATGGAAACTATGTGGATTTGTGATGTATATTCTGGATTTGTGTGTCTGGTGGGTTGCAGTGGGAAATTTGACAACTGAGAGAGTGGTGATGGGATGATGGCTGTGTGTGTGTGCAGAGAGAGGGCGGTGACAACAGTTGTTGTTGTTGTCTATGGGGTGGTTGCGCTCCCTTGTGTGCTTCTTATCAAACTCCAGGAGGCTCACAGAAGAGGAGGAGGAGGAGCCTGGAAACGGTGGTGCTGCAATGGCACCCATTACAAGATCCCAATGCAAAATCTCAAGGCTTGTTGATTTGAACACTTTGGATGCCAATTTCGGCAATACCACCAGACCTTTTCTTTTGAGAAGCAGCAAACGTCAGCGGATCAAGGAAGAGGCCCTGAAAGAATATGACATTGGTAAGAAGTGTGTTGTAACTAGGAAGAAAAACAAACCAAATGGGTGGCCTTTGGAAAAATAAGCTGCATTGTTGTTCAAGGCTTTTTTTGCAAATGTTTGAAAATAGTGGCACGATGGATCCATAGACCACCTCTCTTACTCACACAATTTTTTTCCCCCGCAGATCATGTTGAAGAGTTGCGATCAGCAGCTGCTGCTGCAGATGCTGAAGCATTGACAGTTCCATCACCATCACCTTCCAAATGCGAACCTATCATCAGTAGTCCTGGTAGAAAGAAAAAAAAACTACTATCAATCTCAATATGTTTTTTCTTTCCATGCAATGCACATTCAAATCTCCTCCATTCTTCAAGTAAAAATGCCTCTCAAAGGAGCTACTACTATATTCTCAACTCAGTGACAATGGGTTTGCTTCTTTCTTCATTCAGGGAGCTTTGAGGAGGACTGTGGGCTATGCAAAAATTCAACTTCTAAGGATTTGTTTCTCACCAGCTGCCAGCATCGCTTTTGTTGCGGTTGTATCAAAGAGCATGTGCACACCATCATCCAGACACAAATGGCACTCACAAATCCTACTTTTGCAAATCTTGCTCCCTGTGCACAGTGTCCAATTTCCAGGTACCTACCTTCAATCACAGCAGAATCTTTTACTGTGTTGAAATGTTGGTATAACATTGAAAATTCCATTCCATTGCATTTTGCAAAACTTTGCAAAATTTCAAGTATTATTGACTTTGGACTTCTGAGACCATGTCAGATTGGATCCAGTTCTTGCCACCACCCCTCTGACAAGTTTCAATTTTTTTGGACTTGGGGTTTTAGTTGCAAGGAGGAGCTGAGTAGGAGTGAGGTGAAGGAGCTCCTCGGGCACCAAATGTTGCAGGATTATGAGAGATGGTTGTTATCAGCCTATTGTGAGCTATTTGGGTCTCTTATTATAGGCCAAGGATTAGAGAAACCTGCACCACTCAAGCTTTGTTTGAGCTCACTATGTGACCCAAGAAAACCAACCATGGTTCTTTCCACCAGTTTCCCAGATCTCTGCCCACTCAAAGGTATGTACATACATGGGTCAATGACTCTAGACTTCTAATGATTCTGAATTTATAAAGAGAGTAGGAAAAATTCTGCAAAACATTCCTCCAGCTTTTCTTTTGATTTTTCTCAAATGGGTTTTGGTTGTTTTTTGTGCAATGCATCATGGTCTTGAGGGATCGGACATAGAGATTTTTTTTGGTTGAAGAAATCTTCATGTGTGAATCTCCTTTGCCCAGTGAGTGCAGAAGAGAAGACTTTGGAAGGGAGTAATGAGGTACAGTTTTGGTTGTGCACATCTTGTGATGCTGCATGGTGTGCATTCTGTGGAGTTCAATTGCCTGCAACAACGATCCAACAAAGTAACCTCGGGGGCAAGGACTCTCCTCACCGAATGTATCATGCAGATTGTTCTGGAAGACAAAAGTTTCTACTGTACAAATTCATGTTGGAGCTCGAAGATGCTCGTAAAATCTACACTCAAGGCCGCCAAGTATGATGACGATATATATAATCATGTCCAATCTTTTTGTTGGCTCAAATACCCATCTTTGGACATTGTGAAAAGCTCTAAAAACAATTCACTAATTGCTTCTTTTAAAATAGCAAAGCTCAGCACATTTTGTTGCACATGACATATGTAGAACATGCACACTAAGATATTATACTTCAAACTTATATATTTGTCCTTGTAACTGAGTATCAATTGCAGGTAAATCCAGACCGCAAGATACCACAGAAGAGAGGTAGAATTACCATTTGGGCAGATGGCACAGGTAATTTTATCTTATTTTTCAACATCCGAAAAAGGTCCAAAACCATTCCTTTTATGATATAAGTACTGTACATACTTTTGAGTACATGTCGAACTTCTTCATAAGTTTTGACATCCAAATGTTTCTAAATCTGCAATTTGCCTCAAAACGTAGCTGAATTTAACTTAGTTGGAAAACTTTGAAATTTTGCAGGTTATGGAGGTGACTACAAAGAGAATAGGACACAGACAGAAAACATGCAAGCAGCAGCCAAGAGAAAGGAAGCAGAAATTGATTCCAAAGTCGCAAATGCATTTGAGTTTTTGACCTGTGTATTATTGAACAGTCACAGAGGAGTGGTTGAAGGAAGGGATGATGATGGTGGTGATTATGATGATGCCACCGCATGTTCTTCTGCGATTACAACAGGAACTTATGCTCTTCTTGGGTGGGGTAATACTCTACAACAATTATTGCAGCAACTTGCCACCAATGACTCCATGCTTGACATCTCCGAAAGAAGCAATCTTTACCTAAAAATGGTACAATTTTTTCATCTCCAATGAAAATTATGGTTTTGATTGTGATCATCATGGATTTGCACAGAATTGGGCCATTTTTTTGAATACCCATCACTTCATACACTTTGTTTAAATTGTTGGCCCGATAATGTTTTTTTGTCTCTTGAGCTCCATTGCAGGTGGCACTATTGAAAGCTATCAAGACACACAAAGAGCTTTTTCCAATTTTAACAGGCTGCACCACCGCATCCTCCTACAAGGTGGTTACAGAAGTGGTGGGCAAACATGTGACAACGGTCTTGCAAAGAAGCAGCACAAGTATGGTAGACAACTCACCTGATGCAACAAAGGGTGCTTTTGTTGAGGTTGATAAGGACTACACTGTGATGAAAAAGATGGAAAATATATATAAACAAGCTAAGGTTAGTTGAAAAAACTCAAAACCCGACCCATCATTATTCTTTGATGTGTAGTACAAAATTCAATGTCAAGATCTAAATTGTTGCATGTATGATTATTATTATTATGATCATTATTGTTTCCAAGTTCCAACCCCATTTACCAATTTCATTTGAACTGTAGTCAAAACCTTGTGTTGCTCTAGGTTATGTTGCAGCGATTTCAAAGCAGTGGGATGACAGATCAAGCAACTGCAACTGACATCAGTCTTGCAAAGCAGTTGTGTTTGTGCTATGAATCAATGCAAGAGTATGTAACAAAACATGGTAATCCTATGTCTGAGATGGTGGCACCAGAGATTATGGTTCAACCTCCACATCATGATGAGTTGGTTGAAGCTGTGACACTGCAATCAAGTCTGAAGAAGAAGAAGAATCTGGAAGCTGCTGCTGCTGTTGCTGCTGCACATGATGAGAAGAACATCAACAACAAAATCAAGCCAGGCCCAACAAACTATAAAGAGAAACTTCGGCCTCTACAATTCAAACAAATGTCGATGGTTGATGAAAAGGCAGGGACATATTTTCACCATTACAAGGATCACATCCTAGGCAAGGTATCAGGTTCCTCTTGCATTGACAAAAGAGGGGTTCATAACCAGAAGCGCATGCTGCATTTATCCAAAGAGATTGCTTCCCTCGCAACAACATTGCCATTGGAATGGGAATCCAGCATTCATCTATGTGTTGATGATCAACGAATTGATGTTTTGCGAGCCTTGATTATTGGTCCAAATGGTACCCCTTATCAAAATGGCATTTTCCTCTTTGACATCTTTCTTCCTCCTGGTATGTGATTTTAGGCCCCTCCTCCTCCTCCTCCATCTTTTTCTCTCTATATTGCACAGATGGTAAATGGGTCTTTGTCTTTTTCTCTCTATATCACATGAAAGGTAAATGGGCCTTCATCCTTTTTTCTCTATATTGCACAACAGGTAAATGGGTCTTCATCTTTTTTTCTCTATATTGCACAAGAGGTAAATGGGTCTTTGTCTTTTTCTCTCTATATTGCACAAGAGGTAAATGGGTCTCGTCCTTTTCTCTCTATATTGCACAACAGGTAAATGGGTCTTTGTCTTTTTCTCTCCATATTGCACAACAGGTAAATGGGTCTTTTGCCTCTATATTGTGCAATAGGTAAATGGGTCTTCATCTTTTTCTCCACAACAGGTAAATGGGTGGACCCCTTTTTACTTCACGAGTACTAGATCTAGTAACTATGCAATATACAATTGAATTTGGTGAACTCAGACCCAAATAGAAGACAAATAGTTGCTAGTTTGTGGGCATTCTGAAGCAGGTGAAAAGGATCGGGATTCCCATTTGGTAGAGGGTTTAATCGAAGCTTGTAATTTCTTTTGCATACTTTTTTTGCAGATTATCCTCAGATTCCACCATCTGTTCATTTCATGACAACCGGAGGTGGCAAAGTTCGCTTCAATCCAAATCTCTATAGTTCTGGCAAGATCTGTTTGAGCTTGCTGGGTACGTGGAACGGGCCAGGTTGGATTCCTGGCAAGTCCACACTTTTGCAAGTTCTCGTCTCCATCCAATCCCTCATCTTTGTACAAAACCCTTACTACAATGAGCCTGGATTTGAGGCCAAGAAAAGCCCTGCAGCAGAAAAGGAAAACATGCGGCATCGGGAGCACACACTTTCATTTGCTGTGTTGGCACCCTTGCGGAAGCCAGATGTCATGTTTGCTGATGTAATTAGCCAGCATTTCCAGCAGAAGCGGGAGGAGGTGGAACAACAATGTCACCAATGGTGGGCCAAAGCATCAGATGCCAACACCAAGGATCGAATGGCTAACCTTATGAAGGCCATCAAATCCCAACTCCAAATCCTTTGCTCCTGATGTTGTTGAGTTTCTCTCTCTCCACTCCATTACACATTTGTTGATGATACTTATAACAAGAACACAAAACTTTGCAAATGGAAGCATTTTATGTTGCTCACAAAACCTTAGATAAACAATGCAATTTAGCAAACATCGATATCTTGCATAGATTTAGTATTGTAGCTAACTTGTACATTGTGTAAGCCACATCCGAATGATGTGAACAACCCGATCCTTGAAAGATAGAACAAGACTTGTGATCTCATTTCAGTGTTTTTGGTTTTTTTTTCTTGGGGGGTTGAATTTGGTTACTGTAGGTTCCAGCTTTTACATGGAACTAGCCATCGACAAAAAAATTGTACAGATCCTTTCATGTACGTATGGTGTGCGTTTTGATTGAGTTTTTTGAACTTGGCACACAACCATTTTGAACTTGGTTTGGATGTGGGTAAATTCCTATATCCATCCCACACAAAAATGCATCAACAAAACAGTTTCATTTTACATCAAACATAAATGTGATTGCAAAAGCAAAAAAAATTATAGAGTAAAATGATTGATTGTTTTGCTTTTTTTTTTGGGTGTGTTTACATGTGTGATTATCATCAGGCTTGGATTCTTGCATTGTGAATGGACTTGATTTTGATTTGTGTGCATCTCTTATTTGTGTGATTTTGTTAGATTTGATATTGTTGGTTGACACTAATTTTGTAGTGCACAAAAACCGTCAAAATACACAAACCATTTGTTGAAAATCAAGCATGCACAGAGAATGTCAACAAGAAAAACAAATTGGAGAAAATTTCCCAAGATGAAACATTGTTGGCTGAAGGTTGATATTCTTTAGTTCAGCAATCTTTGTGACCTTCTGCATCTTCCATCCCTGCTAAGGTCAAAGTACTTCATGATCATGCAGATGACTATAACAGAGCCTTAGACATACGTCTTCAAGTGATTGGTATGCATATGTGAAAGTGGCCAATCCATTCAAGTTTTTCCCACACATACATTTGCATAGAAGGAGACCTCTTTATGTTTTCAAAACCCATAATAGCCCAACCCAGTTCTGCTAGGCATCACAAAACCCATGATAGCCAATCCAATTCTCCAAGTCCTTGGAAGAAGAAGGGCCATTTTGCCCCACACAATGGCACATATGTGAAAACAAATTTGAGGGCGGAGAGAGAGAGAGAGAGAAGCAATGACTTGAATTGGCAATGATGACCATGATGAAAGAGATCCTGATTTGGCTACAGAAGGAAGAAAAAATGAAAGAAAAGCAAGATGAACAACAAAGAGAAAGAGTCATAAGATTTTTTGATAAAAGCAAATCTATTTAACACACTAAAAAATACTGTACAATTCTGTCTAGCTTATTCCAAATTTTTATGCCACCCATTTGATATTTATTCCATTGCTGATGGTCCTATTGCATGCAGAAAGGCAAATATATGCCACAGACAAAACCTTTTACATACTTGAGTTCTTGTTCATGAGTTTTGCCACCACTTCAAAGATGCAGGGAAACTTGGGTAAAGCTTAACTTACTACTCAAGTCTCTAAACATTTGTCTCCATAAATCAATTGTATTTTGGTGAAGAGGCTTTCAGCTGTCTCAAGCAAGATGCTTCCTGCCAACTGTCCAGGATCTTCCCAACTTACACCTATGGGTTCAGGCATCTCACATGATGTTCTTCAACTATGGAAAACCCAATGCTGTCATGGGTGTCATCATCGGTGTGAATCATCCATCCACATGATGTTCTTCAACTATGGAAAACCCAATGCTGTCATGGGTGTCATCATCAGTGTGAATCATCCATCTGCATGATGTTCTTCAACTAAGAAAACCCCATGCTGTCATGGGTGGGTGCCATCTGTGTGAACCATTCTGAGTGAATGAGTAACACTGTTCCGGATGTGTTATTGCTGCTATCAGGGAAATTGGGGGCGTGACTCGTCCAGCACAGTTGCAGACAGAATTTGAACTAAAATGCCATTTCACCAGATCACTACTAGATATATGACACGATTTTGAGATATACTACAATGTATACTGCAATTGGCACCACTGCAAATACATGTTGCCAGAACAACAAAGCTGATGCTTCACGCTCAGCGTAGCCACGCAAACGTGTCATTCCCCCTGCCAGAATTGCAGTTGGCATTGTGTGTTGCAGAAGAAGCACAAACATGTACATCTTGTCACCCTCTGGCAGCATGCCAAGTTTGTGTGCAAGGAGGACAACACCAATACCTAATGGTGGCAACACCACCAGGCGTGTGAAAGAGATCCCAACCATTGTTCTTAAGCCAAGGTCAGAGTCTCCAGGTCCTCCTGACAAAGTGCTGCCGAGACCCAGCATCACAGAAGGAACCAAAGCTGCCCCTAGTATTGTGAGACTGTCAGTGAACCAGCTGAGGGGTGCATCATCTCCAAACAGGATTGAGCTTGCATGAGGAAATATTCCTATCGCGATTGCCAAGAGAGATGCAATTATTGGTGGTTGTAACATGTGCTGAATTGGCGTCTTCTCTGCCACAACTCGCATCTTTCGTATCACATGTGGTTCTGCCAGGCAGGGTACCCTGCCCCTTGGACTAATCTCTCCGTTGTGTGTGCTGTTCACTGCATGAATGCTCCAAAACATCACATTTGGATTCAAAACAATGCATCCACAAAGGCCACTGCTGATAGTACACAAACCCTCTTGCAAGAAAACACTGCAGTAATTCACAGACACAAGAATCTGACATAACAGTAACAGGTGCAAAATTAGTATATGCAAGCAGAAACCTGAAACGGGTTGCGATGTCAGAGATGGATATCGGAACATGCGAGCAAGCAAAGGCATGCGAGACTCCTCATTCTGAGCATCTTTGACATCTGGCCACTCCACAGATGTGACAGAAGGCATCAGAGTCACACCACCAACGTCATCACCACCCTCAGGTCCTCCTCCATCTTCTGCATCTACACTATTGTCCGAGACTAGCTCATAGAACTCTTCTGGTGGCTCCAGCATATGATACACAAATGTATACATGATGATCACACTCACCCATTGAGAAAATGAAACATACGCAACTCCCCTGCTGTTGCACCTGATCAATTGCAAACCAAAAAATTCAATTCCCACAAGAAGTACAAAAAGAATCAAGATCCCAACCATCAAAAGATTCTTCTTCTTCTGCTCTTGCCAATAATTTCAGGATCAACCTATCAGGAGATTCTTCTTCTTTGACTCTTGCCAATTCCAGGATCAAATGTGAAGAGATTCTGATTCTTGTGCCCTTGCAAATTCAGGATCAAAATGTCAAGAGATTCTGATTCTTGTGCCCTTGCAAATTCAGGATCAAAATGTCAAGAGATTCTCATTCTTCTGCTCTTGCAGAAGATTCTCATGACTCTATGCCAAAGAAAGAGTTGCAACAACAACCAAAGATCCATCCAGGTGCAAAGAAGTCAGTCATCTTCTACAGGAAGTCTGAAGCCAAGAGCTCAAAAGGTTGTAAGACTGGACCAAAAAAAACCATAGTACAGCACCAGCAGAACTATGAAACCTTATAAAGAAGAAGAAAGAAAGAAACTAGAAAGCAAGCTTATTTTTGCTGCTACAGAAAAAAAAAACCCACCCCAGGGAAAAAATAAAACTCCCCAAGAATTGGAAAGAGCAGGAAGAAGAAGAAATCCAAAATAAGGAGAAAGAAAGAATGGTGATGGGGAGGATGGGTGTGGGAATTAGGGTTGAAGGAAAGAGAGAGAGAGAGAGCTAACTTCTTACTTACTTGGGTCCAAAGGGACTGGATTGCCCATGACAGATGGAGCCGATGATGGCGAGAGGGAAGTTGCCAGTGTTGCCGATGCCAGTCATGACGACAGTGAAGCGGAAGAATTGGGGAGGAGGACGACAAATAAGAGCCACCAAGACACCCACAAGACAGCCGATGATGGCACTCAGCATCACATTCACAGGAATGAACCACCAGTCCCGCATGTTGGACAGAGTCACGGATTGTCCCAGCTCCGTGAAGATGAGACAGGGGAGAAACAGTGCAAACACCAGCTTGATCAACAGCTTGGAAGCCTCTGGGGTGATGATGCTGATTCTGCGTTGCGCTAGAATACATCCCAATCCACACATGGTCAACACCTTCAGCACTGGTACCACCGAAAGCTCAACCATGTACCAGAAGTCTTCTCCTCCTCCTCCTCCTCCTGCTATTGCTGTCAAATCCATGCTTCTTGCTGCTTGCATCCAAGACTGCATCTCTTCTACCTTGTTCTTCTTCTTGTTCTATTTTCCCTCCAGAGCCAAGCAGACTGTTTTACAAGCCAAAGAACCTTGAAGAGATTCTAGCCTCTATAGGAGGAGCTAAGAAAGACGGACTAGAGAGGAAGAAGAAGAAGAAAGCTCATAGCTTAAAACCCTAAAGCTTAGATTCCTTGATACGCATCTATCTATATATATACCTTCTATTCCCCTTGGCTTTCAGAAGTTTTGGATTCCCCCGTTTTGCTTGTGCGCGCATCCAGAGAGCACATTCTACAGTGCATAAGAGATTTCATTTGTTGATGAGCTTCATCATCATCGTCATCATCAGCAGCAGCAGGAGCAAGATCAGGATCCTGGAAGGAACACTAGTGAGGGAATTGGAGTTGTATGGGCGATGGGTGCCTCGAGGGTCTACTACTACTACAACTACCGTATGTGGTGTCTTGTTGAGTTGTTTGTGTTTCTTGCTTTTCTGCAAGCTCCGCACTTCGCATGGGTTAGTGGGCACCAGCAGCAGCAGCAGAAGAATGATGACGATGATGCTTTAGCAGCAGCAGCACAAGTCCTGGAGCTGACGGATACTGGCTTGGAAGCAGCTCTCAACCGATATGATTACCTTCTGGTGGACTTCTATGCACCTTGGTGTCAACACTGCAAAACCCTTGCACCTGAGGTACCTACCTCTCATCCTTCTTCTCCTTCTTCTCCTCCTCCTTATTCTCACCGAGTATGTTGGGAATTTCTTGCTGCTTGTGCTTCTTCTTCTTCTTCTGTCTCGTCAATGAGTTTGTTCATGATTTCTTGGTGGGTATCATCTCTATCTCTTGGACTAGGCTCTGACAGAATGGGAACTCTGGGGTGTTGCAAGTGATTTGCCAGGGTTTTGTTCTGACTGTCTGTCACTTGTGTCATGTTGCAGTTAGATGTTGCTGCTCCATTGCTAGCAGATGATTCAAAGCCAATTATTGTTGCCAAGATCAATGCAGACAAGTACAGAAACGTTGCTGAAAAATATGATATAAGGTGAGCACTGTAGTTAGCTTGCTTGATCTTCATCTTCTTCTGTTTTGAGCCACTTTTGCTGTGACTTCATATGTTGAAGAGTTTTTCAAATTCTGTGTGTCTCTGTGTGTCTCTGTCTCTCTCTTCATTCTTGTGTGCACAACAAGCTGTGTGCATTGCAGCTTGCAACTCCAGAGTAGGCATGAGAGTTAGGTTTAGGGTTTAACGCATGTCGCATTTGGGTTGTTTCCTTTCACACAAAGAATGATGTTATCATAATGCATCTGGATGCTTGAAAGAGCATTGTACAGCTCCAACCTTCCTTCACAGGATTGCAAGAGAGTTAGTATTTGCGGAAGAGCAAGGCTGGTCTAAGAGCAGCAAGCTTTGACACTCACCATACCGTGTGTGCGCTTGTGGTTCTTCATGTGTGTCCATCCATACAGCTTCTTTCCAACGATGAAACTTTTCACCAATGGATATCCTACAGATCAGTATCAAGGTCCTCATCATGCTCATGCACTTGTTTCATACGCAAGACGTCTCACTGCTCCTGCTATCCAGGTATTCCAATCCGAATCAGCTCTCCACAAGTTTATCGAGTCAACAGTGAGCTCCTCTGAGCTACCGCTTTTTGTTGGATTTCAGCTGGAAGTATCCAATTTGGAGAGGTTTGCTCACAAGTTCAGAAGCAAGGCTTGGTTTGCAACAGTAGTGGGAGAATATTCAGAGAAGGCAATGGCAGATTTCAGTTTCAACAAAATACCAGCGCTTGTTGTGTTGCGCGGACAACAGTATGAGGAGATTCAGGATGTCTTCTATGGACCTTTTCAAGGTAATCAATCACAACAAGCTCATTGAATACCTACTGGAGTTTCTCAATGAATGCATGCATGTTCCTGTGAAATTCTACAAGCATTTTCTGGAACATGATCTCTCAGCTTCAAAGCATAATATATATATTTATATGTGTTGGTTGTTTTGCAGGCCATGACTTTGAGGATTTTGTGAAGCAAAATTTGTTGATGCTGGTGACACCATTGAATGCTGATAATCTCAACATTTTCAAAGAGGATGGACGACCGAATGTGGTGGCTGTTCTTGAGAATGACATAACACCCAAGTCTAAGGCCTTGATTGAGAAGATGAAGGCGGCTGCCCCTTCCAATCGTGCATTTGTATTCTCTTATGTGGTGGCCTCAGAGTGGCCAAAGTTTGTTCGTCCTTTTAAGCTTGGGAAGAAGCCGAAGTTGCCAACGATAGTGATCTGGGATGATAACTATTACTCCAAAGTAAAGTTGTGATGCTCCTTGTGCTCCTCATGTTAACTTTTGTGTATGCTGCCATTGGATGCTTATGCCAGCGAGCCAGCATCAGAAGAAGAGTTTATTGAGAGCTCCAATTTGCATGGGAGAAACACTAATGGGCTGCTGTTGGTTTCTTTTTTGCCATATGCAGAGCTCCAATGCAGAGGCGTTTACAGGAGATATAGTGGAATCAGAGCTTTCAAAGCTGCTACAAGACTTCAAAGACAAAAGACTAAAGCAAGAGAAACTTCAGGCACCATCATTTTATGAGAAGGCTATGGAGAATAATGCCAGTTTCTTGCAATTTGTGGGGATGCTTGTGGTAATGTCCATCACAATATGGACAAAGAACCGAGCAAAGCGAAGCTCTCAAGTCAACACAAATCCAGAAGAGAACAATCCCATAGCACAGCCAGATGGGGAAGATGCTGGAGCAGACAAAGAGGACTAGAATAGGGTTTTTTGTCTTTAGGATGTAAAATCTCAGTTTGCTTCCAATTTGCTTTGCATGCACAGTCACAGATGATGTTGCTATATCCTGGGCATGCTCTGGAGGAGTAGACAAATATGGATCTACGAGCGGGTTAAAGGTATGGGTGCACAAGAAAATTTTTGGCATTTTTTCAGATGTGCAGTAAACTCAGTTAAGAACTAGAACAGTTGGTCAAAGTGCCAATGCTCAGAAAAGTGACTGGTGCTCTTCAGGCACCTCTCTTCAGCAAGCAGCACATGCATTTGTGCTGAGAAAAGCTCCATCAGTAGAACTGCAGATTTGCATAGCAGCAGGTGGGGGATACTTCTGATTAGATCAATAGGGTACCCAATTTTTTTGTCATCTCACCTGAAATGCTGCACTTGTGATGTTTGGATCAAAAATATTTTGACACTGGTTGTTTGTCTCTCTACTTGTTTGACCATCTCATTTTTGTGACTACTATTTGCTTGTTTCTCAAGGGAACAAGATCTGCAATGTGGCAAATACTCTACATGTCAGGGACAATGCACAGTTTGTGCATCAACCAGGCATACTTCTGTGAGCTGCAAGATCCTACAGTCTCAGGTGCTGGATCAACAATGCACATCACAGACAAACTTATTACCATGTGAAGGCAACCACACTTATCTCATTCAGTTCTCATTTGCATGCGTCAAATTGATGTTCAGAGAAATCGCACGGTTTCAGATAAGTTTTGTCTCTCAACACCCCAATAGCATTGCCTCTTGAAGTACCAACTACATAGGCTTGCCTTTAGCTGGCCAATATTAGATACCTATCAACAGCTATCATATCATATGCCACAACCACCACTCCATTTGATTCATTCAAACAAATTGCAAAATATCAGCTGAGAAGTGTGAAATGTGACACCATTTTGTCATTATTCACAATCAATTTTCCAGATGGACAACATATCTACACTCTTGAGGAAACAAAACTTGATTGAATTTGCATCCAAATGCCCCACTGACTCTCTACTGGAACCTAAGATCAACTGAAAAGAAATGGTGAAGTGCCATAAATAGAATTGACCTCTGATTCCAGTTTCTCACAGAACAGAGGTGTTCAAATTTTGTTGACAAAAATTCCAGTTTAGGGATGCTGTGTTTCTTTGCAGAACATATGTGTAAAAATTGCCACTCCATTGGCTGATCACAGATGTTCAAACTCTTAAAAGGTTAAAAGAAAGTCCAATAACTCTCAACTTGATGAATGCACAACCATGTCCCTCCCCACCTTTCTGAATTGAAGGTTACGTGCTCTCATTTCTCCTTGCAACCTGCACTCACAGATTGCAGGCATCAGCCAAAAAGAAAGAGGATAAATAACAACCCCACCTTCATATTCCAGGAGGTTCAGAAGCAGTATATCCAAAGAGCAGCAAAGTTCAAAGCCTGTCAAGCATCTCAAGACGGAGTACCAATTATTGACAATCAATAGTTGGTGCTGGTTCTGCCCAGACAGTAGTTTCAAGCAGCAATGTGGTTTATGGGTGCAAGACACTGGATTTCCAGCAATATGATGGAGAATTTTTAAAAACCCCTAGGAACATTGTGAGAGGTGTAAGGGATTGAGGAACAATGGTTACAAAAATCCAGACCTGATGAGCATGGTTGGTGGAAGATAAACCCGTCAACAGCTCGAGTTGCTTGATCCGCTTTTCCAACTGGTTGTAATACCCTTCCACCTGCATGACATGCGGACTCATGCACATGAAGGGTCCATGCTTTGTTTGCACAAACAACTTGAGAAAACCCTAGAGCACCCAAGTTCCTTTCAACTCTACAAGCTGAAAATAGGTCAATCAGATGCAGAATTCATGCAACTGAATCAAACAAATCTCTCCATGATGATAGAGAAAACTGTGATTGCACAGAATTTTCTAGGCTCTAGATGCAGGAACAAGGACATCACAAAGACACAGTTATTATTCCACAATCGTGTAAATCTAGGTGCTAAGGTGTAACAAAGTTCAGATTTAGGGTTTTCTCTCTATTGCAAACCCTAAACCCTGAGCACCCCGTTGAGATCCACACTCCAGCTCCCATTCCGACATACAAGAGAATCAGCGATGGAAAAGAGAAGACAGTGAGAATACAATAGTTCTAAAAATCAAAAAAAGAAAGAACTGGGTTCTGATGGTAAGAAAAACAGGGGATGACAGGGAAGGAAAACCCTAGAAAACAGAGCAGAGCAGAGTAGAAGAAACAAACAAAACAACCAACTAACCTCATCGGCAAGTATTCGATGGCTACCCGTCACATCCCTCTGCAACTGGTACATGGCGATGGCTGAAGCGAAAGCAAAACCGGTGAAGAAAGAAGAGGCGCGTGTTCGAAACATAGCTGCAGTTTCCTTGGCTCTTGTTTCTGCTCTGCAACTACAACAAATCCAAAGCTCCTGCAATCTCTCTCACAACTGGGGCAGCAGTAGTATAATACTTGGAAACTCTGTGTTTTGCACAATAGGTAAATAATTCTAGGACCTGGAGGAAATCTAGATCTTGGGTCTTTCTCATGTTACATCACCATGACTGCCACAAAAATGCAAGCAAGAATCATCAAATGCAGGCAAGAATCATCAGATTCCAGACCCCAGAAAAGAAATCATCAGATAATCCTTTCTGGGAAGATCTGTTTCCTGATTTTTAGGGTTAGGTCTAAGAACTGCTAACTATTTTTTTATTTTTTTTGGGTTTTGTGGGTTTAGGGTTTTTGCTCCTTTCTTTCTTTCTTTCTTGGGCTGGCTTTGGGTGAACTTGCTACCCAACACTCTGGTTAGACCATGGGGAAAAATGGGATATAATCTCTATTTGTTCGAATGATTTCAAATCATTTTTTGAGATTTCAGCACACATTGAGTACATTTTGAGAAACTAAACCCTAAACCCTAATAGCTCTCAACTTCCCTATGCCACCTTTTCATCTAAGTGTTTCCAAAGAAGACAAATACTTCAGAGAAACTCAAGACTTCACATTGCATAAGGTGGCATTCACATTCAAAGAATTTTAGTGAGGGTAAGGCACCCCTTCCACATACAAACTAACTATTTAAGGCCTGAGATTGAGAGATTGAGCCTGTAGTTTGGAGTTTGAACTCTCACAAAATTGAGACAAGATTCATGGGCCCTACTAAACTGGAAACCCTAAACCTAAAAACCCTAGACTCTGGACTGTTCTTCTTCTTCTTCTTCTTCTCCTCACTGGGCAGTTGCTACCAGAATACACAAAACCCAATAAACCTCTTCTTCTGTCTACTACCATCAATCTGTTTGAAGATGAATCCAAAGGAGATAGCTAGGATCAGAATCATGCTAGGGTTTATTATTAGAATCCCATTTGCTTTCTTTTATTAGTCAAGGCTTCCCAGGCTTCTCTCAGCTTTTTTTATCTAGCCTACCAACACCAAGCTTGAATCCTCTTGTCAGTCTAGAAGAGTCCAAAATAAGACTTACTAGCTTGTTTTGATTGATTGGGTTGGGTTGGGTTGGGTGGGGTTTGGTTTGGTTTGGGTTGGGTTGGGTTGGATTGGGTTGGGTTTGGTTTGGGTTGGGTTGGGTTGGATTGGGTTGGGTTGGGTTGGATTGGGTTGGGTTTGGGTTGGATTGGATTGGGTTGGGTTTGGTTTGGTTTGGGTTGGGTTGGTTTGGTTTGTTTTGATGCCACCATTGGTCTGACTGGTGGGGTTGCCTGACTCTCCACCAGTTATGGATGACTGGTCTTCTCCAACTAGATCCAAATTTTATGGCAACAACTACATGTAAAGTATGAAATTAACAAACTGACAAAATTGTTGTGATCTCTAGCACTAGCCTACAACAGAATTTGGTTGTCTTTTCTAAGGCAATGGGTCTTTTGGCTCATACCTTTTATGATGTTTTTACAACAAAGTTTTCTTTATGTCCCATGCCCTTGAAGGCCAAAATGTCCAACTGAAAACAAATAGAGAATGTCCCAAAACCAATTACTTACAATTTTTTTCACACTTCCATGGATTGAACAGAAATTATGACAAGTCCAAAATCTCAAATTAATTTGTATCATTAGTCATTGCCAAGAATGAGTACCTAGTTAATATAATACCATATTTGCAAGGCCAATTTTGATAGCATGCCACCATATGATCTATTGAAAATCGTCCCAAGCTACCAACCAAGTTCGAAAGGAGTTTTGCTCTTTGCTAGGGTTCACATTTCAACTATTCAAACTTTGAGGAGCATAAGAGCTCTAGGGCACACAAAAGTTGGGGTGCACTTGCATGAGTAGTGAGATACACAAGTTACAAGGTACATAGTACACATCTTCATGGCTCTAAGGGGACTCTAACTACTATGATATTGTAACTATTGTACTTGTGATGATAATCTTGGGAGGTCATTATTTTTCGAAATTAGGTGAGTAGTAGGGAAGCAAATCATACTTGCATTTCTCCATCAACAAACATTAGAAGTGGACTTCCAAATATGAAGTTGTATGTGCATAGTTATTGAGTTTGTGCATAAGATATTTTCAATTGTTGTCTTCCATTTTGAAGTTTTTTTTTTTACATTCTTATTCTTGGGTGTCTTTGAAAAAAATTCAATGTTGTATTTACTTGTGTTTGATTAATCATACATGTTTGCACAATCCTTGTTTGCAAGAATATGTAGCACATGCAAAGACCTCAATAGTATGAATTCATATTATTTATGGTTTGATTTTCTTAGTGTGGTAGAAGACATGATAAATCTCCAAGTACCGTGCACCAATTACTACTATGTGTTTGAATAAAATGCCTTTTTCTTTTGCAAACACATTACTATGTATTCTCACACATCCCAAAATCAAAGTTTTTCAAACAAGCATGTCCCATAGACTTGAATTTTTTTGGGGGCATGCATCCCAAATACCAAGTCAAATGATTATGTAAAAAACAACATTATACATAACAAATGTGTGAAGTAAACCATGTCGATGTTAAATAATGTGTGATATTTATCATACCTAGTTTGACACACCAATATTTGACGCAATAACATGTGTGTTTAAAAAATTTAGTGTCCATCTATGAGGACACTAATATTAAGAACGTTTGTTGTATGATAATATAGTTAGTTTTAGGGATGTATTTTTAGGTTAATATATTTTCCCTTGATGGATGGGGACTCTATTCTTAAAATGATTATTTAGTATGCTAGTTTTGGGTTTGTTCAAGTGTTCTACCTCTCATGTTTT